>ERZ1034920.58-NODE-58-length-76806-cov-49.960743_pt1 | contig 76806 bp, 70 predicted proteins | sample MGYA00520688_ERZ1034920 | MGnify/ENA primary metagenome ERZ1034920 (study PRJEB33766, sample SAMN09781785) | gut metagenome | biome: gut microbiome | host: Homo sapiens | place: Madagascar | study: EMG produced TPA metagenomics assembly of the PRJNA485056 data set... | reverse complement strand
AGTACTAACTATTTTCCATTCCACCAAATATTTCAAGAAAAAAGTTTCAAAAATAGCAAGATTTTAACATTTAATTACATATTACACTCTGAATTCCACAATTTCACCTCATAATATACATACACACTTGTGCGCCTGCACAGGCTCGTATACACATACACATGCAAATATAAAAATTGAAGAAATCGTATCAAATAACACCAAAGTGAACAAGAGCATTCTTTACCCCATCCTCATCAACAGAGGTTGTAATATAGTCTGCAACTTCTTTAAGATTATCACCAGCATTTCCCATCGCAACACCTATACCAGCCTTTTTAATGATGGAAATATCATTGCCGCCATCTCCGAAAGCCATGGTTTCATCTATGTTCAAGCCCAGATAATCAGCCATTGCCTGTAACCCTTTACCTTTATCAGCTTGAGCAGCAGTAATATCGGTAAAAGCAGGATGCCATCTTCCGGAAGTACAATTTTCCAATGACGGCATCAACTCACTCTCTTGTTCAACACTACAGAATGGAGTAAGTTGCAAGATATCCTCATCTTTCAAATCGTCAATATTCGTTTGAAAATCAAGGGAATCAACCCCTAATCCTTCCACAAATATTTTTTCGACAACAGGGGTTAAATGATGAATCGCCAGATGCTTTTCTCCTACAACTATGACAGAATAATCATCACGATCAGCCGCTTCAATCACTTTCTCCACATCAGAACGCAGAATCGGACACTGACAAACAGTATGATTTTCCACAAAACATCGCGCACCATTAGTCGTTATATAGCCATCTATCAGATGTTCTATCTGTCCCAGATTAGTAATAAGTATGATAGGGCGACCTGTAGATATATATATATTGACACCATTTTGCTTCGCTTTTTCCAGCGCTTCAACAGTACTTTGAGGGATGCGATGTGTTTGAAAACTTACCAGAGTACCATCTATATCAAAAAATAAAGCTTTGATTTTTGAATTCTTGTCCATATTTTATCCTTTATCCATATTATACATACTATTTCGGTGTGCAAAGATAGCCATTTTTTTGAAAGAAAAAGCAAAAATCGCATGATTTCTTTGGAGTTACCGATAAAAAAACATACCTTTGCAAAGAGAAATTAAAATCTATAACAAATAGAAGTATTACAATCATTGAAGAAGAGGAGTGAAATGAGATTTATCATTTCAATCAAGAATCTCTTTCAAATTATAGGCAATAAAGAAAACTTTGTAAAGACATAGATAAAAAGAAAGTTCTTGAAAGATATAATAAACAAGAAGTTTCTCAAAAAGATATTGACAAATATGAAAACTCTTTAAAAGATAAACAAATATGAAAACAATCCTATTTAATGCGATGTTAGCCATCACCATGATGATGTGCTCATGCGAAAAATTTACCTCCGAGGAAGAAAGTAGCAAACCAATTCCTGGAGAAAACAATGTTGGTCTTGAGATAAGTTCAAAAGACCAAGTAAAGAAAGTCTGTAAGAAGGTTAGTTTTGGATTTTTCAAGGACGATGCAAAAGCAGGAACTATCAGTCAAACGTCAGACGATTCCGATTTTGGAGCCATCCATCTCAATTTGGCAGCAGGAACTTATGAAGTTGTTGCCATCGGTCACAATGGCTCCGGCACGACGATGTCTTCTCCAGAAAAGATTACTTTCACAAGCAATAAAGTAACAGATACTTTCTATTATTATGGAATTTTGGACGTCACCGACGGAGAAAAAACCACAGAAAGTATCACGCTAAAAAGAGCCGTTGGTATGTTTCGTTTAGTCATCAAAGATGAGATTCCAGAGCAGGCTAAGAAAATCAAATTTTATTATACGGGAGGCAGCAGTACTTTGAATGCCAAAACCGGTTACGGATGCGTGAACAGTAAACAGACTGAGATTTTAGATCTGGTGAAAAACCAGCAGGTTTATGAAGTTTATACCTTTCCTCACGAAGGAGATAAGAAATTGACTGTTTCCATCGACATCTTAGATAAAAATGATTTTACAATAGCCACAACAACCTTTTCGGATGTTCCCATCCTCAAAAACTATATAACGAAATATAGCGGTAAATTGTTTACTGGCTTATCGGGCGGAACAGGCGACATTGACATCGACTTTGTTTTTGATCCAGAATGGGCAGGCGAAAACGAATATGAATTTTAAGAGCCGTATCTATCTGATTATTGAAATCATCTGATAGTTAAAATCACCAGATAGTTGAAGCCACCTGGTAGTTGAAGTCATGAGCCCACTTTAAAAAGGGGCTCAGTTATTTTACATCGAAGAAAGAAGAAGAAAACAAAAAACAAGGAATAATTTTACACAAGAACAAACATAAAAAGAGGGTGTGTCGTAAATCCATGACACACCCTCTTTTTATGTTTATTCATACTTTTTGTGGAAGACCAACAGGCAGACGGCTCCCATCAAAGCCATAGGTACACCGATAAGAGCAGGGAAATGATAACCCAAGGCGAGTGCAAACAATCTAAAAAAGCAAATTGTTGATGAAAGAAGAAATAAATATCCATTTTTTTCGCAATACCAATGGGTGACAGGGGTGACAGACCCCTCCACAAAAAAACTGAAAACTCGTGTCACAGGTGTCACCCAACAAACTGACTCCAATAAAAGGCTCGGCAGAAAACGGTGACAGGTGACACTTTTATATACTCTTTTTTTTATGACTTACCGCGCGAAAATAGATAAAAGATTGATAATCAGAGGGAGACATCCAAATTGGAGGGTAGTGTCTCCAATGCATAAAAAAAAGATGAAAAATAGGTATCACCGTCACCTTTTGAAAATTTTGTAAAACTTTATACTTTTCAGAAACAACCTATTTGCAGGAGCGAAATGACTTGTTTACGAGTCCTAAATGACTTGATTACGAGTCCTAAATGACTTGATTACGAGTCCTAAATGACTTGTTTGCGGGTCTTAAATGACTTGTTTGCGGGTCTTAAATGACTTGATTGCTGGTCCTAAATGACTTGATTGCAGGTCCTAAATGACTTGTTTACTGGTGCCAAATGACTTGTTTCCAAACACACTTCTTTGGAAGAAAAGCATCAAAAGGGATAGAAAAGCATCAAAAGGGATAGAAAGGGATAGAAAAGCATAGAAAAGCATCAAAAGGGATAAGTAACTCAGAGAATCTGTGTAACTTTGCGCCATCAATCGAAGGATTGGAAATATTAATTGAGCTCACTTTAAAAAGGGGCATATTTTGAATTCAGTCTGACCAGTGTGGTCATTCTGAGTGAAACATAGCAATCGGCTCCGCTGGTGAATATCTTTCGAGAAATCGCCTTGAATGAGTCGAAAGCTTCTCTGATAGACCCCAAAAGGGCAAATATCGATCTTTGAAATGTTGAAACCTGGAATATTACCATCCATCGGAGGTTCATCCACATACATCTGCTATATGCTTGCATACGATATTTAAGCATCCACCTTGCATCTTACCTGTCTTGAGCTGCAAAACATACGTCTTAACTCCTTAACTTCCTTAACTCCTTTAACTTCCTGATATGCGAAAGTTCAGTTCGTTATAATATAATCGTTCATCAATCTTAGATGTTCCATTTTTCCACAAATATAGATATTTTTCAATTATTAAGAATTGATAATACAAAAAAACTTTGATTTTTAAGAAATTATCCATAATTTTGCACAAAAATAATATAACTCATATAGTTTTTGTGTAATGAAAAAGATTGTAACTTTTTGCCTGTTATTTGCCGCAATGCTCCCTATGAAGGCTCAAAATGTATTGAGCCTTGACAGTTGCAGAGCCATGGCATTGCGCAATAATAAGCAAATCAATGCGTCAAGACTCAAGAAGGATATCGCTTACAACCTGAAGAAATCTGCAAGAACCAAGTATCTCCCCAAAGTAGATGCGCTGGTCGGATATGAATGGTTCAACCGTGAGATTTCCCTTCTCAACAGTAACCAGAAAAGTGCCATCAGCAATATCGGATCCAACTTAGGAGCTGGAGTTACCAACAACCTGAGCACCATGATGGGCGAGCTTGTCAGTCAGGGACTTATCTCTCAGGAGGCAGCCCAGCAGATTGGTCAGGCACTCGGAAGCAAGTTGCCGGGAGTAACAGAAAAGCTTAATGGAGCTGGTCAAAATCTGGTAGATGCCTTCCGCACGGATACCCGAAATATCTGGGCCGGCAGCATCATGCTCCGTCAACCTATTTATATGGGAGGAGCCATCATTGCAGCCAACAAGATAGCTGATATTGGCGAGCAAATGGCTGCAAACGATATTGACATGCAGACGCAAAATACGCTTTACAATATCGACCAGGCATACTGGATGGTTGTTTCCTTGAGACAGAAGCAGAAACTTGCCACCAGCTATAGAGATTTAGTCAAGAAACTGGATGATGATGTGCATAAAATGATCAAACAGGGTGTAGCTACAAAGGCAGACGGTCTCAAAGTCGATGTGAAGGTAAACGAAGCGGATATGCAGATTATGCAGGTAGAAGATGGTCTGACCCTCTCCAAGATGCTGCTCTGTCAGCTCTGCGGTATTCCGATGAATCAGGACATTCAGTTGGCTGACGAAGATAAAGAATCACTTGCCCTTTCCGGTCAGACGATAGATATTCATCAGCAAGAAGCGGCAGCATCCGATACAGCCAAGAGTACCCGTCCAGAGTTGAAGATGCTTCAGAATGCGATTGACCTTTCCAAAGAAAGTGTGAAATTGATACGTGCTGCTTATTTGCCACATGTAGCTTTGACTGGCGGTTATACGATTTCCAATCCAAATGTTTTCAACGGTTTTCAGAAGAAATTTTCAGGAGTATGGAATGTAGGCGTCCTCGTACAAGTACCAGTATGGAACTGGTTTGACGGCACCTATAAAGTACGTGCAGCAAAAGCAACCTCCCAAATTGCTCAAATGAATTTGGATGATACGAGCGAAAAAATCCATCTTCAAATCACCCAAAGTCAATTCAAGGTAAAGGAAGCTGAAAAGAAGCTCAATATGGCACAAAAGAACATCAAGAGTGCTGAAGAGAATCTGAGATGCGCTAACTTAGGATTCAAGGAAGGAGTGATGGATATTACGGATGTTATGACTGCACAGACTGCCTGGCAGAAAGCCCAAAGTCAGAAAATCGATGCTGAAATTGATGTAAAACTTACCCAAATCGGCTTGAACAAGGCATTGGGTATTTTACAATAAACAGGGTATAAACAGTTTGGACCATCCAAAAAAGAACTGTTAACTCTATTGAATGCATATCTGAATTCAATTGAAATAAGGATTCTGAAAATTGGGATTCAAATAAAATATCAAACAAGAAATAGAATTCAACACATTATTAAATATAAGGAATAAAGATCATGTCTAAGAAGTCACAACATAATAACATACTATTGGCAGTAATCGGTTTTACTGCTGTAGTCATCATCGTAGGCGTTATCGGTTTCTTCACTTTAGAGCACGATGACGAAACGATTCAGGGAGAAATCGAAGTTTCTGAGTATAGAGTTTCCTGCAAGTTGCCAGGCCGTATCGTAGAGATTCGTGTCAAGGAAGGCGACTACGTGCATGTAGGCGATACGCTCGCCATTCTCGAAGTTCCAGAGGTAAAATCTCAAGAGAAAATGCTCCAGGCTACCAATGAAGCAACCATGGCGCTGCAGGATTTAACGGATGCCGGTGCCCGCAAGGAACAGGTACAGGGCGCTTATCAGCTCTACCAGCAGGCGATGGCAGCTGCAGAAATAGCCAAGAAAACCTACACCCGCATCCAGAATCTCTTCAATGAGGGAGTGATGAGCGGTCAGAAGCGCGATGAAGCTTTTGCTGCCTATAAGGCCACAGAAGCTCAGGTGCAGGCCGCCAAAAGCCAATACGAAATGGCCAAGAATGGTGCCAGAGAGCAAGAGAAGAGAGTGGCTGCCAGCAATACCAAGGCTTCTAAAAGTGCTGTGGATGTAGTCAAGAATTTGCTCAAGGAGACCATTCAGGTGGCACAGGTAGAAGGCGAAGTTAGTTCTGTCTATCCTAAGGTAGGCGAACTGGTAGGCTTGGGCTCTCCTATCATGAGCATCTCCATCATGAACGATATGTGGGGCACATTCAATGTACGCGAAGACCGTCTGGCTGGTCTCAACAAGGGTGCAGAATTCACAGCATTCGTTCCTGCTTTCAACAAGGACATCAAGATGAAGGTATATTATCTGAAAGACCAAGGCTCTTACGCTACATGGAAGGCAACCAAGGATAATGGCGATTACGACCGCAAGACCTTTGAGGTAAAGGCTCGCCCTATCACCAAGTTGGATGGTCTGCGTCCAGGAATGTCTTTGATCATTAAAAAGTAAAGAGAAAAAAGTGAAGAGTGAAGAACGAAGAGTGAAGAATCCAATTGTTTTATAACATAAATTCCAGACTGTCCGTTAAGTTCAAAGTTCAACTTTTAAAGTTCTATGTTTAAGAAATTATATCATATTGCCCTCAGAGAATGCGGCATCATGTGGAAGAATCCTATCTATTTCTTCTGTATGATCATCTTCCCCATCGCAGTGGTGATTTTCTTCACCACCCTGATGAAGGATGGCGTGCCTACCGATATGCCTGTGGGCATTGTAGATCAGGACCATTCTGCCACATCCCGCCAGTTGGTGCACAAGCTCGATGCCTTCCAGACCACAAAGGTTGTGTCTCATTACGAGAACATTGCTGAAGCAAGACATGCGATACAGAAGAACGAAATCTACGCCTTCTTAGTCATTCCAAGTGGCACGGAAGCCGGTCTGATGGCTTCCCGCCAACCTAAGATTTCCTTCTACTACAGTAGTGTATCTCTGGCAGCCGGTTCCCTACTCTTCCGCGATCTGAAGACCATCTCCACTTTAGGAGGAGCCGCAGCAGGAATGGCCAAGCTTTCAGCATTAGGCAAGACAAATGACGAGATTATGACCTTCCTGCAACCTATCGCCGTAGATTTGCACATGATTGGCAATCCATACGCCAATTACAATTACTATCTCTCTACCGTGATGGTTCCGGGACTCATCATGCTTTTCATCTTCCTGATTACACCTTATTCTATAGGTACGGAACTGAAGTTCAATAGGGCGAGAGACTGGATGCGAATGTCAGGCAACAATCCTTATCTCGCCATCGCGGGTAAGATGTTGCCCCAGACACTCATCTTCCTGAGCATCTTCCTGCTATTCGAGTTCTATATCTATTATGTATTGGGATTTCCTCATCCGGGTGGCGCAGCGCCTATCATTTTGTTAGGCATTCTGAGTGTATTATCCTGCCAGTGCTTTGGCATTTTCGCCTTCGGTCTGATGCCATCCCTGCGCATGTCGATGAGCATTTGCTCACTTTGGGGCGTGGTAAGTTTCTCCATCTGCGGAGCCACCTACCCACTCTTTGCCATGGATTCACCAATCGAGGCTATCGGACAACTCTTTCCGATGCGCCACTACTATATGATTTACCAGATGAACATCTTCAATGGGTTCCCGATGAGCGATGCAGTACTCCACTGGAGCGCCCTCGTTCTCTTCTGTGCCCTGCCTATCCTCACCATCTGGAACATCAAGAAGGCTATGCTGGTTTACAAATACTTGCCGTAGGAAAGTGAAGAACAAAGAGTGAAGAGTGAAGAATTCAACGGCTTTACTAATCATAAAGTTCAATGTTAAAAGTCCAATATTCTATGTTAAAAAGTAGTTTATTATATAAGATCATCAATGGCATCTGGGATATGTGCTACATCTGGAAAACGGAAATGCGCAATGTGTTCCGCGACGAAGGTGTACTCATCTTCTGCGTCCTGGTTCCATTAGGCTATCCGCTTCTCTACTCGTGGATTTACAACAACGAGGTGGTGAGAGAAGTCGATACGGCTATTGTGGATTTGAGCCACACCCATACCTCCCGTGAGTTTATCCGCGATTACGATGCTGCTCCGGACACCAAAGCCACTTACTATTGCAACAGTCTCGATGAGGCGAAGCAACTGGTACAGAAGCAGGCGGTACACGGCATTGTCTATATTCCTGCCGACTTTGACACGAAGTTGAACCGCGGCGAACAGGCGCATGTGGGAGTCTATTGCGACATGAGTCTGATGCTCACCTACAAGGCGATTTATCAGACTGCCCAAGCGGTAGCAAGCCATATCAACTCAGGCATTCAGATTTCGAAAAGTGGTGGTTTTACGGATCGAGACGACGAAATCACTACCGAACCATTGGCCTTTGATGAGGTTCCGATATTCAACACCACCGTGGGTTATGGAAATGCCATTCTGCCGGGCGTGCTGGTGCTCATCCTGCAGCAAACCATGTTGTTAGGCATCGGAATGGCGGCAGGTACTTCGAGAGAGCTGAACAGAAATCGCGAACTGATTCCTATCAGCAAGCATTATGGCGGTATTTTCCGAATTGTATTTGGCAAGGCGCTGGTTTATTTCATGGTTTATGCTGTATTGGGTATGTATCTCACATTGGTAGTTCCGAAGATGTTTGGCTTTGTAAGTATGGTTACGTGGACCACGATTTTAGGTTTTCTCCTGCCTTACATTCTGTCGTGTGTTTTCTTTGGACTGATGCTCTCGTGCCTGGTAAGATACCGTGAGAATGTGATGCTTCTGGTAGTATTCACCTCCGTGCCTCTGCTTTTCATGACGGGTATTTCATGGCCTCAGAGCAATATTCCAGCCTTCTGGCAAGGTTTCGCCTGGGTATTCCCATCTACATTCGGCATCAGAGGATTCCTGAGAATCAGCAGTATGGGCGCAAGTCTGTCAGACATTCTTCCTGAATTCAGAGCATTATGGTTACAGGCGGGCATCTATTTCCTTGCCACCTGCCTGGTATTCAGACAGCAGTTACGCTCTGCAAGAATCAAGGCAAACCTCCCTGCCGAAGTTGCCGAAGAAGAGGATGAAGCGGAAGAGCTCATCAAAAATCAAGAGGTAAAAGTTGCGGATTGACGATACAACCATCGAAAATCTAACTGTTAACTGTTGACATTTTCTAAAATAAAGAACCTGAGTCAACTTGAAAAAGTCAGAGAACTATCCTCAGGTTCTGGAAAAACAGAAAGGAAAAAAAGGGAAAAGAGGGCGTGCATAAGTCCATGATGTACCCACTTTTATTTTTCCCTGCCCACGGAAAAATTCTTGCGTGGGCAGGGAGAAAAATATTACTTATGTGTACTAACAATCTTGGTAGGAGCCTTCTCGGCATTTCTACGATTAACCACCGTCACGATACTCTGGGCAAGACTCAGGAAAGCCTGACCGGTAACGGAATCAACCTTGGTTGCCGCAGGTGCACCATCATCACCACCCTCGCAGATGCTCTGAACGATAGGAATCTGAGCGAGCAAAGGCACATTCATCTCCTTAGCGAGATTCTTGCAGCCCTCCTTGCCGAAGATATAATACTTGTTCTCTGGCAACTCGGCAGGAGTGAAATAAGCCATATTCTCGATAAGACCGAGGATAGGTACGTTCACCTTGTCATTCTGATACATGTCAATACCCTTGCGAGCATCAGCCAGAGCCACCTGCTGAGGAGTACTTACGATAACCGCACCCGTAATGGCAAGAGTCTGAAGCAGGGTAAGATGAATATCGCTGGTGCCAGGAGGAGTATCGAGGATGAAATAATCCAGCTCGCCCCAGTCAGCATCACCTATCAACTGCTTCAAGGCAGAACAAGCCATTCCGCCACGCCACAATGTAGCAGTAGTAGGGCTCACGAAGAAACCGATACTGAGCAGCTTGACACCATATTTCTCGATAGGTTCGATGAGATCTCTGCCATCCTTGTGAACAGAATAAGGACGCTCCTCCTCTACACCGAACATCTTAGGCATAGAAGGACCGAAGATATCCGTATCAAGCAAGCCCACCTTATAGCCGAGCTTAGCCAAAGCAATGGCGAGATTGGCAGAAACCGTACTCTTACCAACACCACCCTTACCAGAACTAACAGCAATCACATTCTTCACCTGAGGCAGCAATTTGCCCACTTCAGGACGCGGAGCAGACTTATACTCAGTAACAATCTCCACCTCCACATCCGGAGAAATATGATAATGGATGGCAGCCTCAGCAGCCTTCACCGTACTCTTGAGGAAAGGATCTGTATCACGAGGGAAAAGCAAAACTACCTTCACCTTCATGCCATTGATACTTGGCGTATCTGCCAACATCTCACTCTCGATGAGGTTCTTCTTGGTACCAGGATAAATCACAGTAGCAAGAGCCTCTTCTATCAACTTAGGATATAATGTCATTATATTTATGTATTTGTTTTGTGCAAAATTACCAATAAAATATGTAATAAGCAAATAAAAACTAAATAATTTCAGATATTAAACACTTTTATGTATCTTTGCAGAAATCTGTATATACCAATGCAAGAAATATCAATTAAAACAATGATAAACATTAAGAAGATTTTATTGTCTGCTGCTTTTGTCGCTCTTGGCGGCATTTCAGTACTGGCAACCAGCAAGAGAAAAGAACCAGCCGTCCCAGCTCCTTCCACGATTTATTGGAACGATGTTTACGGCAAGGTTTACTACAGCAAGAATGCCAATGTTTCCCCTGTTGTCAAGATAGCCCTCAATATGTTCTCAGACGACATGAAGGCCATCTTAGGTTATCCGGCAAAAGAGAAATCAAATGCCAACATTCAGATTTACCAGCTCGACCAGCTTTCCAACAAGGAGTTTTCTTCCATCGAGAAGCTTGGAGTTCCGCTCCACCAGTTCATCACCCAGAAAGATGCATTCTGGATCGGTACCCGTCAGGGCAAAATCATCGTCGTGGGAAGCAACGCCAGAGGAACTGCCTACGGCATCATGGAACTCTCCAGCCTGGCTGGTGTTTCACCCTGGACCAACTATTATCATGTGGCTCCTTTGCAGAAGAAAACGCTCTCCCTTGCCGCAGGATTTGAATCCCTGCAGATTCCAGCCACAACCTACCGCGGACTCATGCTCAACGACCATGCATGGATGGGCAGAAAGAACCAGAGCCGTCTCTGCCGACTGATGCTCCGCCTAAGAGCCAATACGATATGGGAAGGCGAAAAGCATGGGGAAACTTCGGGAAAGCATGAGACAAGTACCGGAAAGCATAGTATGAACATCGACAAACAGGTAACTGACAGTTTCGACATTCTCGTGGCAGAGAACGGAAAGGTGACTGAGACCATTATCGGCAAGAAACACAACAAGAAACATAAGAAAAGTCTGGAACTCACCAAGCTGATTTGGGAAGACAAACAACTCTCTTTTTCTGACCTTTCGCCAGCTCTGATGCTCAACGAACTCGGTGCAGACAGTCAGGACAACGGTTCCCGCAAAGGCAAGACCCACAAGTCGCACAATTCCCGCAGTCATGAAGACGAGGCCTGGATAGCCGATGTCAACAATCCTCAGGCAGGCGCCTACCAGCTTTCCCTTTTCATGGAGCAGGCTTGGAACAGGAATGCAGCCACCGCTGCCAACCTGAAGAAGCACTATGAGCAATGGCTCAGCAAACTCTTCGGCGCCGCTATGGGAAGAAAACTGATGCCACTCATGAAGGAATACTACCGGCTCGTCAACATGCGTCCTACCGGATACATGACCATGCCTTTCGGCGAATACGAGTTTCATTCGGGCGAATTCGGCAACGAACTGGAGCGATATCTGTATGATTACGACCTGCTGAAGACCAAGGCAACCAACGTAGGAAACACCCTCACGGCCTATCAGCAGCAAGGATTCCGCAACATGATACTCAATCCTATCCTCATAGCAGCCCTCACAGCCGAGAAAGAATTGGAGGCACAAGAGGCACGCCACATTGCCCGTCCGGGACTTTTCAGCAAGGATGATGAAGCCAAGGCTGCCGCAGCGCTGAGTCTTACCGCCTATCAGAAACTGAAAGCAATCGAACCTTCTGCCCAGCCCCCAGTGCTTCCAGGCACGATGACGGCAGCAGAAATCAGGAAAAGTCTGCAGGATGCTTTCGACAGATCGGAAGACCTGAAGCCGTTCAGCTATGCGCTCATCAAGGATGTAATTGCGAAGAATGCCTACCAGTGGACTTCAGCCACACAGAGCAGCATACAGCTATTGCCTTTCACGGGACACAGTACGCAAGCCGTCTCCATGAACAAGGGTGCCATTCTGAAATACGTGGTGAATACAGACATGGAAGGCGACGCCCGTTTCACCATAGGAGCGATTCCTGACTATACCAACCAGAAAGGAGATATGCGAATCAGCGTCATGATAGACGACCAGGAACCCGTTACGATTTCGCTCAAAGATGCGTATAATCACAACAACTGGAAGATGGATATTTGGCGCGGACAGACCCGAAAAAACTTCTTTACCACACTCAAAAAGGGAAATCATGTGGTAGAAATCAAGGCTTTGGATGATCATATTATTCTCGACCAGTGGATACTCGACTTTGATGTGGACAGAGAATATTACGTGATTCCAGTCAGATAAATGAGAAAAGATAACAGGCTTTTAAGCTCTATTTAAACACAATTCGAGCCATCTATTACGACCGAGCTTGGTCGTAATAGATGGCTCGCTTTAATCTTAATAGAGGCTGTCAACTGTTAACTTTCTATTCCTTATTTTTCCAAAGGATTTTCTATAGGGAATGGTTTGTCAGTCTTTGGCTTTTTCAGATACTTCTCGATACTTTCCACGATCATGGCGCGTGGAGCAATCACCGTAGTACCGACAGCCTTTCTCACGGTATTGAGCACATTCTCATCGCTGGAAGTACCCAATATGTGCATGAAATCAGACTTACCCAACTGTGGAATATCCTGTACGAGCACCATCTGCTCTGCACCGGTCTTTACATCCACCTTGTACAGGCAAGATGAGAATCCGGCAGGTTCTCTCACGATATAAGCAGTAGTGAGTCCCTGCGCCTTAGCCTCCTTCAGGAAAGCCTGCTTCATCTTGTTCATCGACATGGAACCTGTTCCTGTCAGGGCAACCACGCCCGGCACTGCATCCGTACCGATCACATTGGTAGGATCTGTATAGAAGCGGTCGTTGGCAGTAGTTTCCATGCAGTTGATAGAAGGCGTTCTACCACAAATCAGGTGCTCCAAGATACCATTTTTGATAATCGGCAAGTTAGCCTGAGGCTTCAGTCCGTCAGCATCGTTCTGATAATAGCCCAGAAGACCCATGCCCTTGTAGTTGGCAAGATCACCACGCTGGGTGAGCGAGAGTTTCTTATCGATGATGCGCTTGCCCCAAACAAGGCTTCCCATACTGCTGTTTTCCTGTACAGATCGGTAGGAAACGATGATCGGATAGATATAATTAGCCACAGCCTTAGCCACAGCATCGTCCTCGAAGAGCATCGGACCGATATAGAAATCGTTGAGCGGAGTAGCCTGCTTCACCTCCATCAGTCGCTCGGCAAACTTCTCGATGTCGGCAATCAAGGCAGCCTCATCCAACTCCTTATCAGACGTAACCATACGGTAATAGCGGTCGTTCAAAGTAGAACCGCTGCAGGTGCGCACATTAGCGTGAGCACTGATTTCAGCATAGCCATTGCAAGCCTTCTGCTTGATGCCTTCCGTATTGAGACGGTAGATGTCGTTGTTCTTGCAGTGGATGTTCACGTACGTATTGTATAGAGCAGGATATTTCAGGAAGATAGCCGAGAGTTTCTGAGCCAGATTTTCCAGCTTCTGATAGCTGATAGGGTCCTTAGGCTGAGCATCCACATTCACATTTGGCTTCATCGCAAGCATATCAGGAATGCCCTTTTCCTCCTCCGGACGAGGATTGTTCTGCATGTAGTTCTGCTTGTAAGCCTGAGAATTCAGACTGTACTTATACATCATGTCAGAAGCCTTCCAGAGTTCACGGCGGATATTGTCGTAATCTACCTCACTGCTGAAGTAGAGGTTGGCAAACTGACCCGGTTTCATATCGCTGGTGTTCTGATAATCGCCCAATTTCAGAGAAATACCACCCATGGCAATGACAGGATTCTTCTGTGCCTTGACGATTCCACCTAAAGAAGCCATCACGTCGAATTCCTGGCTGCGGGCCATATTGTAATCCACGTAGAATGCCTTCGGATAGTTAGGATAGAAGAGTTTCTGCTGGGTGCGCTGCAACTCGTCAGCCATCGCCGCAAAAATCGTCTTGTCGTCGGCAGCACGCTTGGCCTTCACATCAGTAGTAGGTTCAGCGACCTTCACCTCTGTATTCTTCAATTCAGGAGCAGGGAGGATGCGAGCCTGCTGATCTTCCTTCTGACGGCGCTGGGTTTCAATCTTGGAAACGAAGATCATAGGCGATGAAGCCGATACAGGAACCCAACCCGACTCTGCACCACACATACCGGTAAAGGTACTGATGCTATTGCCAGCCGCAGCGATATTGGAGAACATAGACAGAGGCGTACCGATCATATCCACACCTCTCACAAGTTCATTCTTTCTGCCATCGACATACACACGATAGACCTCGATAGGAGTCACATTGAAGGAGTTCAGACTACCGCCCTCACCAGTGAGCGTAAAGCCGCTGGTCACGGTCTTGAAGAAATAGCCATAAGGCTTGTGCTGCTTTTTGGCTTCATCGATGAGCATCTTTCTGAGCTGCGCATCTGTATAAGGCTTGGAAGTCTCTACGATGAGGTTAGACTGGCGAGAAACCGGGTCGTTTCCGCCCACCATACGTCCATGTCCATTGCTCTGAGGGAAACCCTCCAGCGGCACACGGCTCATCAGGAAGTTGGTAAGCACACCATTTGTGACATTCATCACTCTCTGCGCCTTCACACCCTCGTCATCATACTTGTAATAACCATTGAGTGCATTGTTGTGGAAATACTGCAAGGTAGGGTCGCAATACACGCTGAAAGTTTCAGGCAGCACCTTCTGTCCTACCATCTTCTTGAAAGTCTGTCCACCCGACTTCATGCGGTGAGCCTCCAGGCGATGACCGAAGATTTCATGGAAGAACACACCACTGGCAGGACCAGAAAGGATGGCCGGACCCGTATAAGGATCGGCAATAGGAGCCGTGCGCAGTGCCTTCAGTCGCTCCACGAGGTCCTTAGCATCAGCTATCATCTTTTCCTCTGTAGGAAATTCGTTCAGATCGTAAGCTAAGTAGTCGAGATTGAGCGGGCAGGTCATTCCGTCAGGAGCCATCACGGAGGCCGTCAGCATCACGCGTGCCACACGTCGGTTCTGCACCACCTCTGTTCCGTCGGTATTGACGAAATAGTTGCGATAAACCTCAAACTGGATAGAAGCCGTACCACTCTCTATATCAGCATAGTTTTTGAAAACATTGGTAATCTTGTTGAGTCGTGCCTTCCAGAACTCCGTATCTATCTGCTTCTGGCTTTCAGGCAGGTCTTCCTCGTAGTAGATTTCGGCAGGAGCCTTAGAGAAGCAAGGCGCCTTGTCCTCATTGTCCTGTCCGGTAAGTGTCTTTGACTTAGCCTGTTCCAGATTGTTGAGCGCAATATCATAACGTCTGAGCACCTCTTTCCAGATAGCCTGTCGCATGGCAGGAATCACCTGTCCGCTCACCGGAATCAATGCACCCTTACCATTGCGTGAATTCTGTCCGAAAGCACCGCTTCCCTGGTTCTGATACTTGAAGTTGTCAAGTTCGTAACTGCCGAGTCTGATTTGCGGAGTCACCATTCTCTGGCGCTGACTCATCGTAGTGGCATTTCCGAGATTACTCTCCACCACGATGGTCTTGGAATCCTGCAGTCTGAGGCTCATGAAATATGGAGCCTTCTTCTGCTTCTGCAGCGCCTCCATATTGTACTTCAGCTCATTTTTCAAAGTTGTAAGCAAGGAGTCGCCCTTATTGCCCTGAGCAGAGACGGCAATAACCATTCCCAGGAAGAGAATGCACAAAGAGGTTCTTTTCTTAATTTTTAGTCTATACATAATGATGCGTTTTTTATACGATAGAGAGTTTCAAACCAAAAAATGCACTCCCAAGCCATCACTGACCAAGAGTGCACTTTCCAATTATCTCTCTCTTAAAAAATTTACTCAATAACGACAGTAGTCCAGCCGTGCTTATCCTCGATGGTACCATACTGGATTCCACGGAGGGTATCATACAGATGCTTAGAGATAGGACCTGGCTTCTCACCGAAGTTGTAGCGCTTGCCTGTATCCAAGTCATCGATGTAGCTGATAGGACTGATCACTGCAGCAGTACCGCAAGCACCAGCCTCCTCGAATGTATCCAACTCATCCTCTGGAATCTGTCGGCGCTCTACCTTCAGACCCAAGTCTTCAGCCAACTGCATCAAACTCTTGTTGGTGATAGATGGGAGGATAGAGGTACTCTTAGGAGTTACGTATGTATTGTTCTTAATACCGAAGAAGTTGGCAGCTCCACACTCGTCCATGTATTTCTTCTCCTTGGCGTCAAGATAGAACTCGCAAGCATAACCCTTCTCGTGAGCGATAGAATTGGCTCTGAGAGAAGCAGCATAGTTGCCACCCACCTTATAGATACCTGTTCCGAGAGGAGCAGAGCGGTCGAAATCACGGATGATGACGTATGGGTTGGTAGAGAATCCACCCTTGAAGTATGGACCCACTGGGGTTACGAAGATGAGGAAGCAATACTCCTTAGAAGGATGCACACCCACCTGAGGACTTGTACCGATGAGCAAAGGACGGATATAGAGCGTAGCACCACTCTCGTAGGTAGGAATCCATTCCTGGTTGAGGCGAACCACCTTCTTGACCATTTCCTCAAACATTTCTGTAGGCACCTCTGGCATAAGAATACCACGGCATGTGCTCTGCAAGCGGGCAGCGTTCTCGTCCATACGGAACACGCGCACCTTGCCATCAGGGCAACGGTAAGCCTTCAAACCCTCGAAAGCTTCCTGACCATAGTGCAAGCAAGTTGCAGCCATGTGCAATTTCAAATACTCATCAGAGCAAACTTCTATTTCGCCCCATTTGCCGTCGCGATAGTAACAGCGAACATTGTAGTCAGTCTGGCGATAGCCGAATGACAAATTAGACCAATCCAAGTCTTTCATAACATCTTATTTTTAAATGTTCTACTAATATTTAGCCGCAAAATTACAAAATATTCCGTTAATCTGCAACTTTTTCATCTAATATTTAGCAAAAACGTTATTATTATTCTTTTTTTCTTACGCAAAATGCATATTTACATAGCTTTATGTATGTTCTTACGCAACGCATTTATGCCTTCTTCCATTTTTCTTTCACTTTTGAAGATTCTTTCTATGATTCTTCGTTCAGCAGTTTCTTGATTTCTTCGTCGGCCTTGGTGAGTTTGTCCCTGCAAAGCTTTACCAGCAGTTTGGCACGCTTCAACTGCTCTGAGAGCTGGTCAATATCCAGTTCATCATTTTCCATTTTCTCTACGATTTCTTCAAGCTCTCTAACAGCCTGCTCGTATTTGATTTCTTCTTTTGCCATACGCTTTATCTGATTATTATGCTTTTATTCTAGTTAGTTTTTCGATACTTCCGACTTGACTGCTCCATCCGCAAATCTCGTTTCTATGATGTCTCCTTCCTTCAACTGCCCAGCCGAGCGCACGCTTTTCCCGTCTTTCAAGGTAATACTATAGCCACGCTTGAGCAGCAATTCCGGGTCTTGCGCCTTCATGCGCTGGGCGAGCATCTGCAGTCTGTGACTTTCATTGAGTAGTTTTCTTTCGGCTATCGGCTGCACATTCTGCGAAAGGATTTCGAGATGGCGCTGCGCCCGCGACAGTTTTTCCTGTACATGAGAGGAAAGGCGAGCCATCAGTCGGTCGAGCCTTGCACCCTGTTTTGTCTTTACCAATGAGAACTGCACAGGAATTCCGCTGCTCAATCTTTCGAGCCTCATTCGCTCCACCTGCAGTCTGTGCTTCACATTCTGCACGATGGTTTCCTGAGCATCCATCACGCGAACATACACTTCCGTGAGATGGTCGATGAGGAAAGCCGCTGCTGCCGTAGGGGTCTTCACACGGCGGAAGGAAATCATATCGAGCACGCTTTCATCCCGTTCATGTCCGATACCCGTGATGATAGGCAATGGGAAATTGGCCACATTCTCTGCCAAGGCTAAGGTATCGAAACCCGACAGATCGCTGGTTGCACCTCCACCTCGGATGATGACCACGCAGTCCCACTGTTCCCACTCAGCATTGATCTGATTGAGGGCAGCAATGACGCTCTGCTCTACTCCCTCGCCCTGCATCGTGGCAGGAAAGAGGGATGTGACAAACTGCAATCCATATCCATTATCAGCCAACTGGTTGCAGAAGTCTCCATATCCGGCTGCCGAAGCACTGGAAATAACGGCGATGCGCTGACAGAACATCGGGAGTCTCAGCTCTTTCTGCAGTTCAAAGACTCCTTCTTCCTTCAAGATTTGGATAATCTCCTGCCGCTTTCTCGCCATATCGCCCAAGGTATAGTTAGGGTCAATATCATCCACAATCCATGAGAAGCCGTAGTTTTCATGAAACTGCGCATGTACCTTGAGCAGCACCTTCATTCCGGCATGAATTCTCTGTCCGGTCACCCGTTCGAAATGTGGTTTGATCAGCATCCATCTGTTTCGCCAGCAGGAAGCATGAGCCTTGGCTACGGGAGTATTGGAACGTTCATCCTTCTCAATGAGTTCCATATAGCAGTGCCCTCCGTAAGCCTCACGGGCCTCGGAAAGTTCAGCTTCTACCCAATAACTGTCGGGCAATGACATCGAGATAATCTCACTGACTATCGAATTCAACTCAAAAAGTGATAAATGTTTCACCATACAATACTTCGCTATAGAATTCTTCACTCTTCGTTCTTCACTCTTCACTAAAATCTCTTCACTTACTTAATCGCCTTTCCGGTCTGGTAAGCCTTCCAGAAATCAGGAACCCCATATCCATAGATATTATCAGGATGCTGCTGGTTATTGCCTGCCATCTTCACCAGTTTGATGATCTGCTTGGCCGTCTTATGCGGAAGCGCCTGCCAGAGACAAGCCGTCATTCCAGCTATCAGAGGCGAGGAAAACGAGGTGCCGTTATCATTGATGATGGCACCTCTGCCCGTAATCACGGAAGCAGGACTTCCAAACGCCATCACATCCGGTTTGATGCGCCCGTCGGCAGTAGGTCCCACGGCACTGAAAGCAGCATTCTTGCCCTGCTCGTTGATGCTGCCCACAGTAAGAATATCCTTGGCGTCGGCAGGAAAATTGATTTTCTTCCACACCCCCATACCATCATTGCCGGCAGAATTCACGCAGATGATTCCCTTGTCGGCACACATCGAGGCCGTATGGGAAATCAGTGCCGTCTCGCCATCCTGTTCCCAGTATAGATGATTCGTCTTCACATCATCAAAGTCGTGGTAGCCCAAAGAGGAATTGATGACATCAACTCCCAAACTGTCGGCATACTCGGCAGCAGAAGCCCAGTAGTCTTCCTCGGCAAGGCTTTCCGTACGCTCATCCTCGCAGCGTACCAGCACGTATTGCGCCTCAGGAGCCACGCCCACATAGAGATTGGGAGCATTGGCAGCCATCGTGGAGAGCACCATCGTGCCATGTTCCATCTCTTCAAAGATATTATTGGACTTAGGAACTACGAAATCCTTCAACCCAGCCAGTTTCACCCCATGCAGGGCAGGAATCCTGTCCGCATTCATAAAACCGCCATCTAAAACGGCTATCATCATTCCGTTGCCATAGAATCCCCGCTCATGAATACGCTGACCGCCTAAAGACTTCAGTTGCTCGGCAGCAGCCCCATAATGGGTAGGCCCAGACTCCCAGCTATTGAGTTCCTTGCGGAAACTGGAACGCTTGCGCTCGGTGATGGAATCGGGCGAGGAAAATACTTTCAACTTCCTGGTGATAAAAGAAAGGGAATTGAGCTTGTTGAGTTCTTTCTCCTTGTGAATCTTCACCAGCAAGGTATTGTTCCATTTGCTCTGCCCCACGATTTCAATCCCCGTCCTGCTCACAGAATCGAGGTAAGCAGGAGCGATAGGCAGATCTGTGACATCTACCGAAAGTCCCTGACGCTTACGGCGCTCTATCGAACGGGCAGAAAGAAACTGCTCCGGACGGCTCACCGAGAAGGGAGTATGCTGCAGGTCCTTATCACGAAGATACAAACGATACATCATACATCTGCCGCCAGGGAAGGAAACCATATCCGTCTCTGTGATACGAAAAGCCCTATCTACGTGAGCCATCAAAGAAAGAGCCATTATCAGAAATGCATAAAGCATCAAATACCTTTTCATCTTTATCAGGTTTTCTTATTGTTCTATTGTTGTTTATGTTGTTTCTATTGTTGTTCAGTCTTTGTTCTACGGCCATTGTGTCGCAGTCGATGAAAGCCAACATTACAGTCGATGATTTCAGATCATCCAATCGTTGTTGCCAGCATTTCATCCGATAGAAATATTGTTGATTACGAATTGCAAAAGTAATGTTTTCAAATGAGAATGCCAAAAGAAAAGTAAAGTTTTTGAAAGATTGGTAAGTTTTTCCCTATATATATAATAAGGTATGGAATATTTTTTGTACTTTTGCAGTCAAAGTATTCAAACATCAATGGAAAATAAACAAGCAACATTAGAATTGGGCACCAAACCGGTGGGCAAATTATTGGTACAATATGCCTTGCCTGCCATGATTGCCATGACCGCCGCTTCGCTTTACAACATCGTGGACCGTGTATTCATCGGACAGGGTGTGGGAGCAATGGCGATTTCCGGTCTGGCCATCACCTTCCCATTCATGAACCTCACTGCCGCTTTCGGAGCCGGCGTGGGCGTAGGAGCTTCTACAGCCATCAGCGTGAAGTTGGGACAAAAGGATTATGCTACAGCCCAAAACATTCTGGGTAACACAATTTCTCTGAATCTCATCATCGGTATCGGACTGAGCATCATCTGTCTGCTCTTCCTCGATCCTATCCTGAGATTCTTCGGAGCCAGCGACCAGACACTCGTCTATGCACGTGACTATATGGTCATCATCCTTTTAGGTAATGTGGTGAGCCACATGTATTTCGGCATGAATGCGCTGCTCAGGGCAGCCAGCAAGCCGCGGCAGGCCATGTACGCCACCATCTTCACGGTGATCATGAACGTGATACTGGATGCACTTTTCATCATCGTGTTCAAATGGGGAATACAGGGAGCTGCCATCGCCACCATCCTCTCGCAGCTGATGGCGATGATGTGGCAGTTCAAACTCTTCAGCAATAAGAACGAACTGCTCCACCTCAAGAAAGGTATTTACAGACTGAGAAAGAAACTGGTAGAGAACATCCTCGCCATCGGCATTTCGCCTTTCCTGATGAATGTCTGCGCCTGCATCGTCGTCATCTTCATCAACAACCAGCTGGTGCGTTTCGGAGGCGATCTCTCTGTGGGTGCCTACGGCATTGCCAATGGTATTGCCATGGTATTCATCATGTTCGTGTTCGGCATCAACCAGGGAATGCAGCCTATCGCCGGCTACAACTACGGAGCTCAGAAAATAGACCGACTGATGAGGGTTTTAAACCTCAGCATCATCGCTGCTACAGGCATTATGGTAACCGGTTGGCTGATAGCCATGTTCCTGCCATACTACTGCGCCAGAATGTTTACTACCGACAAGGCGCTGATAGAATTAGGCATCAAGGCCATCCGCATCGTGATGTGCTGCTTCCCGATCATCGGTTTCCAGATGGTCATCACCAACTTCTTCCAGTGCATCGGCAAAGTGAAGATCAGCATCTTCCTCTCTCTGTCAAGACAGTTGCTCATTCTCCTGCCACTCTTGGGACTGCTGCCATTGTTCTGGGATATAGAAGGCGTCTGGTACAGTATGCCAATCTCTGATTTCTCTGCCGCCGTGATTGCCGCCATCGTCATGTCATGGTATATGAAAAAACTGAAAAGAATGCACAGAGAAAATCTGCTGCAGCAGGAAATGACGGAAGGATAAAGCATCATCATACATTCATCAACTATAAAATAGAGAATTATGACTAAAATCATCATAAACGTAGGTCGCCAGATAGGAAGCGGTGGCCATATTATCGCAGAGAAGCTGGCAGAAGCCTTCGGTTGCAAGTGCTACGACCGTGAACTTCTCAATCTGGCAGCCAAGGAGAGTGGATTCTCAGAGAAATTCTTCGAGCAGAACGATGAGCAGAAGGGATTTTTCAAAGCACTCTTCCATACCCATCTCCCTTTCCTGAGCGACAGCAACTTCTATCACAATGATTTCTCACAGGAAGGTCTGTATAAATTTCAGAGCGATGCCATCAGAAAGGCTGCCGATGAGGGCAACTGCGTATTTGTAGGAAGAACAGCCGACTATGTGCTGCGCGACTATAAGAACGTGATCAACATTTTTATCACTGCCAATATCGATGACCGCATCAAGGCCGTTTGCAAGCGCAAGAACATCGACCGTGCCGCTGCCCGCAAATTCATCACCAACCATGAGGAAGAACGTGCTTCCTACTATGGCTACTATACCGGCAAGAAATGGGGACACAGCGAGAGTTACGATCTCTGCATCAACAGCAGCCTGCTGGGACTGGAAGAAACTGAGAAATTCATCGAAGAGTTTATCAGAAAAAAGTTCAAATTATAAGAAATCTGACTCAGAAAGAAATTCAACTGAATAAGAATTCAGACTCAGAAGAAAACTCATAAGAAATTCAATTCATAAGAAATTTAACTCACAATATAATGAAGAAGATTATGCTTTTGGGCTCAGGCGAACTGGGCAAAGAATTTACCATCGCCGCAAAGCGTGCAGGACAGTACGTCATCGCTTGCGACAAGTATGACAATGCACCAGCCATGCAGGTAGCCGACGAGCGAGAAGTGTTCTCGATGCTCGATGGCGACGCATTGACCGCAGTGGTTGAGAAACATCACCCAGACATCATCGTGCCTGAGATTGAAGCTATCCGTACAGAGCGTCTCTTCGACTTCGAGAAAGAGGGCATTCAGATTGTACCTTCTGCCCGTGCCGTGAACTACACCATGAACCGCCGTGCCATCCGCGATCTGGCTGCCAAGGAACTGGGTCTGCGCACAGCCAAGTATTTCTACGCTAAGACATTCGAGGAATTCAAGAATGCAGCCGACGAAATCGGTTTCCCATGTGTAGTGAAGCCATTGATGAGTTCCAGCGGTCATGGACAGAGCTATGTACACAATGACGACGAACTCGTGGAGGCTTACAAGGAAGCTATGGAGGAAGGTCGTGGCGATGTGAAGGAAGTCATCATCGAGGAATTCATTGATTTCGACTCTGAGTTCACACTCCTCACCGTAACCCAGAAGGATGGTCCTACCCTCTTCTGCCCTCCTATCGGACACATTCAGAAAGGTGGCGACTACCGCGAGAGTTGGCAACCTTTCCAGTTGCCAGAGGATGCATTGAAGAAAGCCCAGCATATTGCAGCCGAAGTGACCAAGGCTTTGACTGGTGCTGGTCTCTGGGGCGTAGAATTCTTCCTGAGCAAGCAGGGCGAAGTGATTTTCTCCGAGTTGAGTCCACGTCCACACGATACAGGTATGGTAACACTCGGTCACACCACCAACCTGAGCGAATTTGAACTCCATTTCCGTGCAGTGATGGGCTTGCCAATAGCAGGCATTCACCTGGAGCACGCCGGATGCTCTGCCGTTATTCTCTCACCGGAAGAAAGCACCGAGCCACTCAACTACAATTTCATGGATGCGCTGAAGGAAGATCATACCCGTATCCGCATTTTCGGAAAACCAGAGGCTCACGTAGGCCGCCGTATGGGCGTCGTTCTCTGCTACGGAGAAAAGGATGCTGACCTCAATCAGCTTCGCGACAAGGCAAAGCGCCTGGCAAAGACCGTTTTAGGCACCGATCCTTATATGAAGAAATAATTCTTAAAAGAATAAGACACATCTAACCCTACAAACATTAGATGGTATATAATTCATTTTTATTCATTTGGTTGTTCCCTATCATTTTCATGGTAGGGAACAATCTTACTGTTCCCTATCGCAAATATTTTTTTCTGATAGTCTCATACGGCATTTACATCTATTACAACAAATGGATGACCCTCACTCTTATCGCCGTGAGCCTCATCTCCTACTTCTTTGCCAAATATCTGGAAAGGAATCAGAACAAGTATCTGGAGAAAGACCAGGAGAAAGATTTAGAGAAAAACCTGAGGAAAGACCAGGAGAAAGATTTGGAGAAAAACCTGAAGAAAGACCTGAGAAAGAACCTGAGGAAAGACCCGGACAAGAAGAACTGCGGGAAAGAAACTATCTGCGGAAAAGGAACAATCTGTGCAGGAGTCATTGCAACTATTCTTCCGCTTGTCGTTTTCAAATACGGGCACTTCATCTCGGAAAATCTTAGTTCCTTCACGGATAGTTTCGGCTTCATCTCGGATGAAAACCATTTCTCCATCATTGCCCCATTAGGCATTTCCTTCTTCACCTTCCAGGCTCTGAGCTATGTATTCGATGTTTACCGCAAGAAATATCCAGCCGAGCAAAATCTGTCGAACTATATCACTTACATGGCTTTCTTCCCTTCCATGATAGCCGGTCCGATCAACAGATACGACCAACTGATGCCACAGTTGAACACGGTACAGGGTTTCAACCGTCCACTGGCTGAAAAAGGATTAAAAATGATACTTTGGGGAATGTTTCTCAAGGTAGTGATTGCTGACAGATTGCAGCTCTATATCGACCCGGTTTTTGATGGTTTTCTCCAGGAAAGCGGTTCATCACTCCTGATGGCAGCCATTCTCTATTCCATCCAACTCTATACAGACTTCGCCGGCTATTCGCTCATGGCCATAGGCGCAGCAGCCACATTGGGCTACAATCTCAAACAGAATTTCCACAATCCCTACTTCTCCATCGGAATCACAGACTTCTGGCACAGATGGCACATTACCTTGGCACATTGGCTCAGAGACTACATCTACATCCCACTGGGAGGAAGCCGTTGCTCGAAAAAACGGAACTATGCCAATATCCTCATTACATTCGCAGTAAGCGGAATCTGGCACGGAGCCAACTGGACCTTTATCGTATGGGGACTGCTGCACGGACTGTTCCTGGTCATCGAAAAAATGCTCGGTTTACAAAAAAAGAAAGAATCCAAACACTCTTCCACCGACATAGAATCCTCCGCCCTCAAGCCGAGATATTTCTCCATGAAAAACAGAAGCATCCGGTTGGCAAGAATCGTCCTTACGTTTTTCCTCATCACATTCCTGTGGATTTTCTTCCGCATGAATACGATAGAAGATGCATGGATCGTGATAGAAAAGATATTTACCAGTCAGGACATGCATTTCGGAATCTGCGAGAAGTTTATCTATGTCTTTATCGCCATCGTATTCATCAAGGATCTGATAGACGAAATCCGTCCTTCCTGCAATCCGTTCTATCATTCAAAGACATGGGTGAGATGGGCCACCTATCTATTCATCTTTACGAGCATCCTACTCTTCGGAGTTTTCGATGCGGGTCAATTCATTTATGCCAGATTTTAAAGTCATGAGAAAGTTTTTTGGTAAAATATCGGTATTCGTCCTGTTGATGACACTCATCTATGTAGCCCTCAGCACAGGCTTTTACTTTCTGGAATCACATGCCAAAGGGGAAAGTGGAAGACTGAAATACATCCATGACCAGTTGAAAGCAGATCATCTGATCATGGGTTCATCGCGCGCCCTTCACCATTATAATCCCCAATATCTTACACCTTATTATAATATAGGGGAAGACCGCATGGGAATCATTTTCAATTATGGCAGGCTGCAACTGGTAGAAGAAAGGAACAAGGTGAAATCCATTATCTACGACGTGGAACCAGACTACGACCTGCTGGAAGATGACAACACAACGTATCTCGGCAATCTGCGTCCTTACTATTGGCGCGATCATATCAGCTCTATCTTCCATGACGTGGATGCAACGGAACGTTTCAAAATGCTATTTCCGTTCTACCCTTTCAACTCGCGCCTGCTGAAACTTCTCGCAGATACAAGAGCAGAAGACCGTACAGACAAAAAGGGATTTGTGCCCTATGAGGGTTGCCAGGCCATCATACCGGAAAACCTGCCGCAAGACAAGCATGACAAACTGAAATATGAATACCTGCAGAAACTCATCACGACCTGCCAGCAACAGCAGATCCAACTGATATTTGCCGCCTCTCCCCAACTCTCATACCAGAGCGACTCGGTGTTCATACCTCTGAAAAAGATCTGCAAAGCTCAGAAGATTCCTTTGCTGAATCATTTCTGCGACAAACGCTTCACAAAGCACAGAGAATGGTTTCACAATGCCAATCATCTCAATGAAACAGGAGCTGATATTTATTCTAAAATGATAGCAGAAGAGTTACAAAGAATCAACGGCAAACAATAAACTCGCCGATTATGCGTTCTTTCTATAAATGCGAGTATATTAAGTCATGAAAGAATTAGGAAGAATCATACAATTAAATAAAAAGGAGGAAGAAGGTTACTGTTCCTGCACCGACAAGGATGCTGGTCTGCCGTTCGTGCCCAAACGCCTCTACTGGATATACGACGTGCCGGGAGGAGAAAGCCGCGGAGGACATGCTCACAAAAAGCTGAAGCAGATCATCATAGCCGCCAGCGGTTCCTTTACCGTTCATCTGGACGATGGACATGAGAAAAAGGACTACTTCTTGAACCGCCCTGACCAGGGACTTCTGCTCGATACGGAAATATGGCGAACCATTGATGATTTCTCATCAGGTGCCGTCTGTCTGGTCTTAGCCTCCAGACTGTATGAGCCGGAAGACTATCTCTATGAATATGAAGACTTCATCGATTACATCCAAGAAAGAGAAGCCAGGAAATAAAAACTTCAGCCAAAATGATAGAAATCAGAAGATAATATGATAGAAATCAAAAGATATACACCCCAAGAGAAACAAGACTGGAATGACTTCGTGGCAAAATCCAGGCAAGGCACGTTTCTTTTTGACAGAAACTATATGGATTATCATCAGGACAGATTTCATGACCATTCCCTGATGATTTTCTATAACGGAAAACTCTGTGCTTTGCTGCCAGCAAATGAAGTTGAAGATAAAACCCTTGTTTCACATCAGGGACTCACATACGGCGGACTGCTGACCTGCAACAAAATGACGGCAGCCATCACCTGTCAGGTATTTGATGCTATCAATATCTATCTGAAAGAAAGAGGTTTTCAGAAAGTCATATACAAAGCTATACCTTGGATTTACCACAATATTCCATCGGAGGAAGATCTCTATGCCATCATGCAAACATGTAAGGCCCGGTTGTTGGCAAGAGAAATCTCCACCACCATTCCCCTGATGCATAAACTGCGTTTCTCCGAACAAAGAAGAAGAGGAATTCATAAGGCCAACCGCTGCAACTTGACTATCCATGAAGCAAACATGAATGATATCTGGGAGTTCTGGAACATTCTCAATACTAATCTCCAGAACAAATATCATACTGCTCCGGTTCACACCTATGAAGAATTGAAACTTCTGATGACACGATTCCCAGAAAACATCAAGGGCTATGTGGTAAAGGATGCAGAAAACAACAACGTTCTCGCAGGAAGCCTCATCTACATCACCCCGCAAGTGACGCATACCCAATACATCGCAGCATCACCTCAAGGGAAAGAAGAGGGAGCACTCGACCTGCTCTTTGATGAGTTGATCAACCAAAAGCAATGGAATACGACCTATTTTGATTTTGGAAAATCAACCGAGCAGCAAGGTACTTATCTCAATGAGAATCTCATCCACCAGAAAGAAGGATTTGGAGGAAGAGGCGTCGTTTATGACACTTACGAATGGGAACTGTAGAAATTCTTCAAATACTTGAAAACAGAAACTTTAGAAAGAACAATATAAAGAAAATCCCGGAAACATCTTGACTGAGTTTCCGGGATTTTCTTTATATATAGATTCTGCTAAATGAACTGCAAAAAGTCAACAGTTAACAGTTGTTTTTTATATACCTATGGACTTTTTAGCAAAGCACGATTGTCACACCTCTGGCAGCCTGCGCTCCCATAACAAGAGCCTGTTCAATATCAGCAGTCTTGCTCGGTCCACTAATAAATATACCGAAATTATATTTCGGATCCATCTCGATGCGGGCATAAGCCTCATGCATATTGTTTACCACAGACTTCTCATCAAGGATAATAACCAGGTATTCTGAAATGAAAAGTTCAGCCTTCTCCTTCATGGTCTGAGGAATCCAGACGCAACCATTTTCAGCTACGCCCAACTGTCCACGGACTACGCAGACATCCGTACCATTCAGTTCGTTGGCCTCAGCCACAGTATCCGGATTGCGCAAAACGACTTCATCCGTTCCCCCATCAGGAGTAAAAGCCTGCAATTTTTCCAACTGAATATCTGGCAGATTGCTGGCAAACACCTTCGCCTGAGGATAAGCCATTCTCACAATCTCGTTGAGCATATCGTCATCCTTGCAGGCTCTCATCACATGAGCACCCACAGACTGGCTCATGGCAACAAACTGCTGCAAAGTATCCTCATACTGAATGCCTTTGATTTCTACAGAAGGCTTATCGAATTGAACATGCGTATTCTTACGCAACTTATTCAGGAAATCTTCTTTTTTCATTTTACTTTCCCCTCCTTCCATAATTGATGAAACGACTTCTTCGCAAACTCAGGCATGGCATGGCCAATACCCCAAGCATTCCAATTACTGAAATGTGTGCAACATTCTGGAATCAGATTGGCAAGTGGAGCAAATCTCAAGGCTGTGGTATAAAGTGAAGGACGGTCGAAGAGATATTCCATACCGCTGGACATCGCCTTCTTGATAGGATTAGCCTTGCCCAATCTGTCAAGGCTCTGACGCCAGACATAAATCTGGGAACCCGGACCCACCTTGGAAGGACAGACATTATCACACGACAGACACAAAGTGCAGGCAGAAACATTATCCGCATATTTCTGAGGATTCTTCAGCATACCCAAATTCACACCCACAGGACCAGGAATGAAATAAGTATAACTGTATCCACCGGAACGACGATAGACAGGACAAGTATTCATGCAGGCGCCGCAACGCATACACTTCAAAGTCTGCCAATGGTCTTTATCTGCCAGAATATCACTCCTGCCATTATCCACCAGAACCACATGCATTTCTGCACCCGGACGAGCCTGACGGAAATGAGAAGTAAAAGCAGTAGTAGGCTGACCTGTACCGCAACGGCAAAGCAGACGCTGGAATACAGCCAAAGACTTGTAATCAGGAACCAACTTCTCAATACCCATCGCCACAATATGAAGCTTAGGCATGGAAGTCGTCATATCAGCATTACCTTCATTGGTACAAACCACGCAATCACCCGTTTCAGCCACTCCAAAATTACATCCAGTCATTCCTGCTCCAGCCTCCATAAACTGGTCGCGAAGATGATGGCGGGCACAGCGGGTGAGATAAGTTGGGTCATAATTTCCTATTTCTTTAGAGATTCCTTTCTCCTCAAACATCTTGCCCACTTCTTCACGCTTGAGATGGATGGCAGGCATCACGATATGGCTCGGTTTCTGACCTAAGAGTTGGATAATACGCTCACCCAAGTCAGTTTCCACCACATCAATACCATGCTTTTCCAGATAAGGATTCATCTCACACTCTTCGGTAAGCATAGACTTTGATTTCACCATTTTCTTCACATGATGATCATTCAGAATGCCGAGCACAATCTCATTAAATTCCTGCGCATCCTTTGCCCAATGCACCTTGACACCACGACTCTCCAGATTCTTGGAAAAAACATCAAGATAATCTGCCAGATGGGTAATCGTATGCATCTTAATTTCAGAAGCCAGTTCGCGAAGATCTTCCCATTCCGGAAGTTCATGCGCCATCTTATCTCTCTTTTGTCTTACAGACCAGAAGGTAGCATCATGCCAGGTGGTCTTTTCTACATCTGCCGTAAACTTAGCGGCTCTCTTGGAATGTTCTGTACTCATAGTCCTGCAGCTAAAATTTGTACAACATGAATGAATTGAATAGGCATTTTCTCCTTTTTGGCAATGCCTGCCATGTGCATCAGACAGGAAGAATCCGGACCGGTAACATATTCAGCTCCCGTTGCCATGTGGCGTCTGATCTTGTCCTCACCCATACGGGTAGAAACAGCGGGCTCTTCGATCGAAAACATACCACCGAATCCACAGCATTCATCCTTACGTTCCGGTTCATGAATGGTAATTCCATCCACCATATTCAATAAATCAATAATCTTATTGAACGGCTGGACGTTTCTCTCTGAAGGTGATGACAACCCCAATTCCCTGACGCCATGGCAACTGTTGTGAACACTCACGGAATGAGGGAACTTGCCCGGCACATGATCTACTTTCAGCACATCATGCAGGAATTCCACTATATCCATTATCTTACCGGAAGATACACACTCATGCTTACCCTCCAGAATCTTAGGATAATACACTTTTACATAAGCTGCACACGAGGCAGAAGGAGCTACAATATAATCGTAGTCTCTAAAAAGATCATCAAAAGCCTCAATGACCTTCTCTGACTTGTTTTGGAAACCAGCATTCGCCATCGGTTGACCGCAACAAGTCTGTTTCTCTGGATAGTCCACATCCACACCGTAGTGTTTGAGCAACTTGTATGTAGCCACACCAGCTTCAGGGTATAAGGCATCTACATAACAAGGGACAAATAAACCGACTCTCATTATTATATTAAATCTTGATCTATGTTAATTTCTTAAGCTACAATTTTGCATAGCGAGCGCAAAAGTAACAAAATTATCCGAAAAATAAGACATTATAAAAAAATAAAAAGTAATAATTGATATTATTTAACGAAGAACTGGCACAAGAAAAATTTGGTAAATTCAAATAAATGTCGTAACTTTGCAACCCGAAATAGTGTATTTGCCTTTTGTACCCAAATTGCAAAACTAAGCATAAGACATTTCAGATGATACTTATAGAATTTATTACTTATAGTTAGAATATACTTATAGTTATTAAATATGAAGAAACAGCTTAAGAAAGTCCTCGTTCTGGGTTCCGGTGCTTTGAAGATCGGCCAGGCAGGTGAATTTGACTATTCCGGTTCGCAAGCTCTCAAGGCTTTGCGTGAGGAAGGTATTAGTTCAGTCCTCATCAATCCAAACGTTGCTACAATTCAGACCAGTGAAGGTATTGCTGACAAGGTTTATTTCTTGCCGGTGACACCTTTTTTTGTGACTGAAATCATCAAGAAGGAACGCCCAGACGGCATCATGCTCGCTTGGGGTGGACAGACTGGTTTGAACGTTGGTACAGAACTTTACCTCAGCGGTGTGCTCAAGGAGTACGGTGTAGATGTGTTAGGTACCTCTGTAGAGGCTATCATGAATACTGAAGACCGTGATCTCTTCGTGAAGGAGCTCAACAAGGTTGACCTCAAGGTTCCTGTAAGCCATGCTTGCGAGAACATGGAAGAAGCTGTGACTGCGGCACGCAATATCGGCTACCCTATCATGATCCGTTCTGCCTATGCTTTGGGTGGTCTCGGTTCTGGTGTATGCAAGACTGAAGAGGAATTCAAGGAAATCGCTGAATCTGCCTTCACTTTTGCGCCTCAGGTTCTCGTTGAGGAGAGCTTGAAGGGATGGAAGGAGATTGAGTTTGAGTGCATCCGTGATGCGAACGACCGTTGCTTCACCGTTGCCTCTATGGAAAACTTCGACCCATTAGGTATTCACACTGGTGAGTCTATCGTGGTGGCTCCTACCTGTTCTCTTACCGACGAGCAGGTGAAGATGTTGCAGGACATCGCCGTGAAGTGCGTCCGTCACCTCAACATCGTGGGTGAGTGCAACATCCAGTATGCTTTCAATGCAGAGACCAACGACTACCGTATCATCGAGATCAATGCTCGCTTGAGCCGTTCTTCTGCTCTTGCTTCTAAGGCTACCGGTTATCCGCTCGCCTTCGTTGCAGCTAAGATTGCCCTCGGTTATACACTCGACCAGATTGGCGAGATGGGTACTCCTAACTCAGCTTATGTGGCTCCATCACTCGACTATATGATCTGTAAGATTCCTCGTTGGGACCTTACCAAGTTTGCCGGTGTAAGCCGCAAGATTGGTTCTTCCATGAAGTCTGTAGGCGAAATCATGTCTATCGGCCGCTCATTCGAGGAAATGCTCCAGAAGGGTCTCCGTATGATTGGTCAGGGAATGCACGGTTTCGTTGGCAACGACCACACCAAGTTTGATAACCTGGATGAGGAGCTTTCTAATCCTACCGACCTCCGTATCTTCGCCATCGCCCAGGCTCTGGAGGAAGGCTACACCATCGAGCGCATCGAGGAGTTGACCAAGATTGACCCTTGGTTCATCGAGCGCATGAAGAATATCGTAGATTACAAGCACAAGCTTTCTGAATATAATACTTTGGAGGAGATTCCTGCCGAGGTATTGCGCGAGGCTAAGGTATTGGGCTTCTCTGACTTCCAGATTGGCCGCTTCGTATTGAAGACTCAGAACACCAATATGGAGAAGGAGGTGCTCGCAGTTCGTGCCCAGCGCAAGAAGCTGAACATTCTGCCTGCCGTAAAGCGCATCCCTACTGTGGCAAGCGAGCATCCTGACCTTACCAACTATCTCTACATGACTTACGCCGTAGAGGGTTACGACATCAACTACTACAAGAACGAGAAGTCTGTCATCGTTCTCGGTTCGGGTGCTTACCGCATCGGTTCTTCTGTAGAGTTCGACTGGTGTTCAGTAAACGCCATCAACACAGCCCGCAAGTTGGGTTACAAGTCAATCATGATCAACTACAACCCAGAGACCGTATCTACCGACTACGATATGTGCGACCGTCTCTACTTCGATGAGCTTTCATTCGAGCGTGTACTCGATGTCATCGACCTGGAGTCACCACGTGGTGTGATTGTTTCTGTAGGTGGTCAGATTCCAAACAACCTGGCTATGAAGCTCCATCGCCAGTCTGTGCCAATCTTAGGTACATCTCCTGTCAACATCGACCGTGCCGAGAACCGCGGTAAGTTCTCAGCCATGCTCGACAAGTTGGGCATCGATCAGCCTAAGTGGAGCGCCCTCACCTCTATGGAGGATGTTCAGAAGTTCATCGACGAGGTAGGCTATCCTGTTCTCGTTCGTCCATCTTACGTCCTTTCTGGTGCAGCCATGAATGTTTGCCACAATGATGATGAGTTGCGTCGCTTCCTGGAGGCAGCTTCTGAGGTTTCCAAGGAGTACCCAGTAGTTATCTCTCAGTTTATGACAGAGACCAATGAAATCGAGTTCGACGGTGTGGCTCAGAACGGTGAGATTGTAGAGTATGGTATTTCAGAGCACGTAGAGTATGCAGGTGTTCACTCTGGTGACGCTACCATGACCTTCCCTGCTCAGCAGATTTCCTTCGCTACAGCCCGTCAGATCAAGAAGATTTCACGTGCCATCGCCAAGGAGCTCAACATCTCTGGTCCTTTCAATATCCAGTACCTGGCTAAGGGTCGCGATGTGAAGGTTATCGAGTGTAACCTCCGTGCATCCCGTTCATTCCCATTCGTGAGCAAGGTATTGAAGCGCAACTTCATCGAGACTGCTACCCGCATCATGCTCGACGCTCCATACCAGAAGCCAGACAAGTCTGCTTTCGATATCGACCGCATGGGTGTGAAGGCTTCACAGTTCTCATTCGCCCGTTTACAGAACGCAGACCCAGTTCTCGGTGTAGATATGAGCTCTACCGGTGAGGTAGGTTGTATGGGTGATACTTTCGAGGAGGCATTGCTCAACTCATTGATTGCCACCGGCTACAAGATTCCTTCAAAGGACAAGGGCATCATGCTTTCAAGCGGTGGTGCCAAGGAGAAGGCTTCTCTGCTCGACGCTGCCCAGGCTTTGGTGAAGAATGGTTACACCATCTATGCTACAGCCGGCACAGCGAAGTTCCTGAACGAGAACAACGTGAAGGCTACAGCCGTAGGATGGCCTGATGAGGACCACAAGGATATTCCTAACGTGATGCAGATGATTGCCGACCACAAGTTCGACCTCATCGTCAACATTCCTAAGAATCACACCAAGCGTGAGCTCACCAATGGTTACAGAATCCGTCGTGGCGCTATCGACCACAACATTCCTCTGTTCACCAATGCCCGCTTAGCTTCAGCCTTCATCGAGGCATTCTGCACATTGAGTCAGGATCAGTTGCAGATTAAGAGCTGGCAGGAGTACGAGTAATCTCACGCAGGATTAATTTTTCTCACGCAGATTACGCAGATATTTATAAAATACACCCCGTAAGGCAAGGCACAAGTTCCAGATTGCGCCCAAGCCTTGCGGGGCTTTTTTATTCTCTGCCATGAGAAAAAGAAGCCGAAATGATGGCTTTCTCATTATTTTATTGTACCTTTGCAAACAGAAAAGGAAATAATAAAGAATGATAGTTTGTATTGCAGAGAAACCAAGCGTAGCTAAAGATATTGCCCGAATTATTGGAGCAACAACTGCGCGCGACGGTTATATGGAAGGTAATGGTTACCAAGTAACCTGGACTTTCGGCCACCTTTGTGAGCTGAAAGAACCGGATGATTATACTCCAATGTGGAAACGCTGGAGCCTGTCCGCATTGCCTATGATTCCCCAGCGTTTTGGAATAAAACTGATTAACGACGAAGGAATCCGCAAGCAATTCAATACAATCGAAAGGCTTATGCAAGCCGCTGACAGTATCATCAACTGTGGTGACGCCGGACAGGAAGGTGAACTCATCCAAAGATGGGTGATGCAAAAGGCACAAGCCAAATGCCCAGTCAAGAGATTGTGGATTTCATCCATGACTGATGAAGCCATCAAGCAGGGTTTCCAGGAACTGAAAGACCAGACCGAATATCAGTCGCTCTACCTCGCAGGCCTTTCACGTGCCATTGGAGACTGGATTCTCGGCATGAATGCCACCCGACTTTATACTTTGAAATATGGTCAGAACCGACAGGTGCTCAGCATTGGTCGAGTACAGACCCCTACCCTTGCCCTCATCGTAAACCGACAGAAGGAAATCGACAATTTCATTTCCGAACCATACTGGGTACTTGCTACCATCTATCGCGATACTCTGTTTACGGCTACCAGCGGCAAGTTTATCAGCAAGGAGGAAGGTGAAAAAGCATTCAGCACCATCGCAGGAAAACCTTTCACCGTTACAAACGTGAGCAAGAAAAAGGGAAATGAAGCTCCACCTCACCTCTACGACCTCACCTCACTACAAGTTGATTGCAACAAGAAATTTGCTTACTCTGCTGATATTACGCTGAAACTCATCCAGAGTCTATACGAGAAGAAATACACGACTTATCCACGTGTAGATACACAGTTTCTGACAGATGACATCTATCCGAAATGCCCACAAATACTCAACGGAGTAAGCCAGGCCAAGATCATGAGCCAACAAAAGTACCTCCCGCTTGTCCAGCAGCTCGCCGCTACCGGAAAAAAGTTGCCAAAAAGCAAGAAGGTATTTGATAATAGTAAGGTGACCGACCACCATGCCATCATCCCAACAGGTGTTCCACCTACAGGACTCACCGATATGGAGGCAAATGTCTATGACCTTATCGCCAAACGTTTTATCAGTGTGTTCTATCCGGATTGTAAATTCTCTACGACCACCGTATTGGGCGAAGTCATCAATGAAGATGGGCCTAAACCAGAGAAAATCGAATTCAAGGTAAGCGGCAAGGAAATTCTGGAACCAGGATGGCGAGTTGTCTATGCGAAGGATGCGAAAAATGCCGATGACGATGATGCAACTGATAATGCCAACGGAAACGATGGCGGAAATAACGCCAAGAAGGAAGTGGTAGAAGAAAGAACGCTCCCTTCTTTCGTAAAAGGCGAATCGGGTGAACATACACCAACTCTCACAGAGAAATGGACCACTCCACCTAAATATTATACTGAAGCAACCTTGCTCCGAGCAATGGAGACCGCAGGAAAATTCGTCGAGGACGAAGAACTGCGTGCGGCATTAAAGGAGAACGGAATCGGACGCCCTTCCTCACGCGCCGGCATTATAGAGACGCTCTTCAAGCGCCACTATATCAAGCGCCAACGAAAGAACTTGATGGCTACTCCTACCGGAATCGAACTCATCGACACCATCCACGAGGAACTGTTGAAAAGTTGTGAGTTGACTGGTATTTGGGAGAAAAAGCTCCGAGACATCGAGCATAAGACCTATGACCCAGCCGACTTTATCAATGGTCTGAAAGAACAAATCAACCAAATCGTCAATGACGTATTGTCTGACAACAGTGCTCGCCATGTGACGATTACAACGGAAGAGGACCTCAAGAAAAAAGAGCCAAGAAAGAAAACCGCTCCAAAGAAATCACCCAAACAGGGTGATACGGCAGAAAAAACGCCTAAAAATGGTAATACGGCAGAAAAGACAGAGGCAAAATCTCCAAATCTTCCTGCAGATGACAGTATCATCGGAAAAACTTGCCCTATCTGTGGGCAAGGAACCATTATCAAAGGAAAAACGGCATATGGTTGCAGCAACTGGAAAGGCGGTTGTCAGTTCAGATTACCATTCAGTAAGCAATAACAACTGGAGTTTATTTAAAAACATGGAACAGAAGAATAAATCTCATATCGGCTTAGCATTTTTGTCAATATTAGTAAGTAGCTTACTATTGACCGCATGCGGTATTGATAAGAATATCAAAAAGGGAGAAAAGTATCTTGCTTTAGGTGAGTATTATGATGCTGCCGACCAATTTAAGCAGGCATATACAAAAACGCCGACAAAAGAAAGAGAAAAAAGAGGGCAGCGAGCCTTAAAAATGGCGCTCTGCTATGAGAAAATCAATGCTACTCCAAAAGCTGTGGCAGCCTATAGAAATGCTATCAGATATGGACAAGCCAATATCCAGAATCGCTTAAATTATGCTCGGCAACTTCTAAAAAACGGCGATTACAAACTTGCTCAAACAGAATTTAAATCCATATTAGATTCTCTCCCAAATGAAGAAATGAGCAAAAATGGCTATGATATTTTAGCACGAAACGGACTGAAATCAGCACAAGCTGCACCAGAATGGAAGAAAAAAGGGAGCAGATATACGGTGAAGAAAATGGATATTTTCAATTCCAGAAGAGCAGACTATTCACCAATGCTCTTTGGTGATGAATTTGACCAACTCTATTTTACATCTACCAGAAATGAAGCACTTGGAGATGAACTGAGTGGTATTACAGGAACAAAAAACGGCGATATTTTCATATCTGAAAAAGATGACAAAGGAAAATGGAGCAAACCAGAAGCCATCAGTACGGGGCTGAATACGGAATATGATGAAGGAGCTTGCTGCTTTACACCTGATGGACGGGAAATGTATCTCACACAATGCACTACCGACCCGTCTTCTCCAAGATATGCACAAATAGTAACTTCCCCACGTTCCGATGCGGCTTGGGGAAAAGCCACAAAACTGGAAATTACCAAAGATACCCTCAGCAGTTTGGCACACCCTGCCATCTCTCCTGATGGAGAATGGTTGTACTTTACTTCAGACATGCCTGGAGGAATGGGTGGATTGGATATCTGGCGAGTAAGAATTACAGCTGCAGGCTTGGGAGGTGTTGAGAATTTGGGGGAACCTATCAATACTCCAGGAAATGAATCTTTCCCTACATTCAGACCCAACGGAGACCTTTACTTTAGTAGCGATGGACATGTAGGAATGGGTGGATTGGACATCTATATTGCCAAAGTGGACCCAAAAACTAAAAAATATAAGGTTTTCCATCCTGGCTACCCTCTCAACTCGGAAGGTGACGACTTTGGAATGACTTTCGAAGGTCCACACAACAGAGGCTATTTCTCTTCCAACAGAAAGGACGGAAGAGGTTTCGACCACATCTATTCTTTTGAAAACCCGGAAATTGTAACAACCATCAAAGGCTGGGTTTACGAAATGGGTGGTTATGAGTTACCGGCTTCCCAAGTAATGGTCGTCGGAAACGATGGAACATATAAGAAACTACCAGTCAAAGGTGATGGCTCATTCAGTATGGTCATCAAACCACAGGTAGATTATCTCCTGATGGCTTCTTGCAAAGGATTCCTCAATCACAAAGAAGAAATTCGAGTAGATTCTGCTAAGGAAAGTAAGGAATATACCTTACAATTCCCATTGGCTTCTATCACGGCACCGGTATTAATAGATAATATCTTCTATGATTTTGATAAGGCTACCCTTACTGCCAACAGTACAAAAGCACTGGATGAATTGGTAAACTTATTGAAAGAAAATCCAAATGTCACCATCGAACTTAGTGCGCATTGTGATTATAAAGGAAGTGCTGAATATAATAAACACCTTTCTCAACAGAGAGCACAATCGGTAGTCAACTATCTGATCCAGCACGGAATTGCCAAAGACAGACTTACCCCAATGGGTTATGGAAAAGAGCAACCTAAGACTATCAGCAAAAAGATGGCAGCTAAATATCCATGGCTCAAGGAAGGCGATAAACTGACAACGGATTTCATTCTGAAACAGAATAAAGGAAATCAGGAAATCTGCAATCAAATGAACCGTCGCACAGAGTTTATCGTACTCAGAACGACTTATGGGTTATTTGATGAAAAAGGCAACTTAAAAAATCATCCTAAGCCTAAGAAGCAGGAGATTTCCAAAGAAGAGGAAGATTTGTTTATATTTGAATAAGAATGAAGCTAACTGGTTGCAAAGAAACAAAATATTTTTTAAATTTGCAAATGATTTTGAATTAACAAGAAAATAAATGGCAAGATGACAACAGATAGAAGCACAAAATTACCAGAGGATTTCAAAACTTATACCAAAGAACTTATGGGGGAAAACCTCTTCAATCAACTGATGAAAGGAATTGATGAGAATGCAACTGTCAGCATTCGTCTCAATCCATTCAAATGCTCTGAAGAGACGGTTTTAAACGAAGGAACAACCTCTGAAATAATTCCTTGGTGCCCTTCAACAGGCAAATATTTATCGGAACGAAAGAATTTCACTTTCGATCCTCTTTTCCATGCGGGTCTATACTACGTACAGGAAGCCTCATCCATGATTGTTGATTTAGCCATCCGACAATATGTCAAAGAACCTGTCACCATGCTGGATCTCTGTGCTGCACCAGGTGGCAAATCTACATGCGTAAGAGCAGCACTTCCAGCAGGAAGTCTTCTTTTCAGCAATGAGCCCATGAAGACAAGGGCCCAAATTTTATCAGAAAACATTCAAAAGTTTGGGCATCCGGATGTTGTTGTCACCAACAATTATCCAAAAGATTACAAAAAATCAAAATTAAAATTTGATGTGATACTTGCCGATGTCCCTTGTTCGGGTGAAGGCATGTTTAGAAAAGATGAAGAAGCCATCACTGAATGGAGTAAAGCCAATGTAAATAATTGTTGGAAACTTCAACGAGAAATCGTAAGTGACATTTGGAACTGCTTGAAGCCTGGTGGAATACTGATTTATTCTACCTGCACATTTAATGCCCATGAAGATGAGGAAAACGTAGAATGGATAAAAGAGGAACTTGGAGCTGAAATTCTTCCTCTGAATATCGAAAAAAGTTGGAATATTACCAAGAGTCTTATCAATGATGAAGCCATGTATCATTTCTTCCCTGGTATAAGCCGTGGAGAAGGATTGTTTATTGCCGTATTACGCAAAAATGGCATATATGAAGGCGATAAAAAGAAAAAGGATCTTGGCAAGAAGAACGCTAAAGGAAAGACCAAAGAACCTGTTACATTAAAAAATAACTGGTTAAGAAATAAGGATGAATGGAATTATACATTAAAAGAAAATGATGTATATGCTATCAGCAAGAAATGGACAGAGGCTGTAAAAGAAGCAAACCAATCACTAAGAGTACTTCACGAAGGAATCAAAATCGGAAGTATAAAAGGTAAAGATCTGATCCCAGCACAGTCACTTGCCTTATCGACAGAATTGGATAAGACTGATATTCCACAAGTAGAACTCTCATACGAAGAAGCAATCAACTATCTTCGTAAAGAAGCGATTACTTTGCCTCCTACAACACCTAAAGGATACATGATAGTAACTTATCAGAATGTCCCATTAGGCTGGATGAAAAATATAGGCAATCGTGCCAATAATCTGTACCCACAGGAATGGAAGATTAAAAGTTCTCACATACCAGAGGGTGATAATCATATTCTGAAATGCAAATCAATATCATAGCATGCCTGGACCAAAACGGTGCGATAGGCTACAAGAACCGACTGCTTTTCCATATCAGAAAGGACATGGAAAGATTTAAGCAACTTACATTGAATCATACCATAGTCATGGGGAGGAAAACATACGAATCTCTCCCTCATGGCGCACTCCCTTTGAGACGGAACATAGTGATAACCCAACAGGAATTACAACTGGAAAACTGTGAGGTGTATCACTCATTGACAGATGCGCTTGAAAAATGTACAGACGACATCATATTCATCATAGGAGGTGAAAGTATTTATAAGCAATGTATGCATCTTGCCGATAATCTGTATCTCACGATAGTAGATAAAAAAATGCCAAAAGCAGACACATATTTCCCTTCTATCAATTCAGAAAACTGGGAAATAATAGACAAAGAACAGCATAAAGAAATAGATGATGCCAAAAAAGAAATTTACTTCTTTTCTTTTATTACATTCAGAAAAAATAGGAAATAAAGAAGTTTGATTTTCTTCATTCAACATTTCTCTTTCACCATATTCCAAAGGAACAGTGCATTGCCAATAATATATCTCCTCCACATGCGCTTCGGTTCTTTGAGCAATCTATAGAGCCATTCCAAGCCATGATCCTGCCACCACATTGGAGCACGCTTCATGGTACCGGCAAAGAAGTCAAACACAGCTCCAATACTCCCCACATGGCAATGAATATTCAACTCCTTCCAATGAGAATAAGTCCACTTCTCCTGCTTAGGAGCCGTCATACCAATCCAGAGGAGATCTGGGTTGGCAGCATGGATGGCATCAATAATCGCCTTGTTATCCTCATCCGAGAACTCCGGCTTATACGGAGGCGAATACGTCACCACCTTCAAGTGAGGATACACCTCAGCAGCACGCTTCACGATCAAGTCAAGCACCTTCTGCGAACTACCCATAAACATCACAATCTTGGATTCTTCACTCTTCGTTCTTAACTCTTCACTTTCTCTTTCAAGTTTTTCCATCTCGAAAGCAAACAAATCCCATCCCGCGATACGTTCCTTCGGAAGGCTCTTTGCCTTAATCCACTTACACGCCATCACGATGCTCACTCCATCCGGAAGCAGCACATCCCCATTCGTCAGCGCCTCAGCAAAGAGCGAGTCCTTCCGAGCCGTATTATAGGAATGAGCATTAATCGTATTAATGAGCAATTTGCCCTCTGGCAGCGAGGCGAGTTCCGCTTTACTACCGAAAATCTCCAAAGATTTTAAACAAAACATTATAGTAATCTTTTAATTATCAAAATATAAGTGAAGCTAAAGGAGCCTCTATCATAAGAATTTTACAGCGCCTTTCCAACCTTCGATAGGGAAACACTACAAAAGCAGCAACCCTCTAGCAAGGCGACCCCATCCCGCACAAAAAACTGACGAGACCTCTGATGGTAACGGAGAAACAAGCCCCCTACCATACTTCTACCCCATTCGGTTCTTTACCAGTACGTTCCAGACAACTATTGCGAACCAAGTTCTCCAGTTTCTCTACCATTTTACGTCTGATTTCCTTAGAAGCCTTCCATCGGCGTAGAGCCTCTTCCCTTGTTAACATTGTCGTATTCATTAAATATGTTTTACGTTTAGCTAAGTACTAACGTTTATGTGAAAACCTATAGACCATTATCTATAAAAGAATCTAACTCCTTACACTGTTTATAGTATGTATGTACCTCCTTTATAGAACTGATTTTAGATAACATACATTTATTGCATAATACTTCAGGAGAAGAAGATGTTTGCGCCAAAGCCATCAGGTTACTCTGCAAAGTCTGTAGAGGTTGCTCTTTGATATCAATATCAGTTACAATAATATACGCAAGATTATCAGCATTACAAAATTTTGGGTTGGAAGCATAATCATTACATATATCAATACTATCTTTCAACTTTTTGATAAAATCATAGCCCGTTACCTGTTTTTCTATCTTTTTCTCTACATTTTTCTTCTGATAGTGTAGAAAGTCAGCCCACCCCTTAATTTCAACGAACAATAGCTTTTCGTTCTTTATAGACAAGCCATCTACCGAAGCACAAGAAATCATCTGATGTTCCTTGCAGTAGGCAGTCTTTACATCATCAAAATTCACGAATCGTTTAGCAAGTTCCAAAGAACACCTGGGTGCCGTAGCACAAGGTTTATGGAGCTCACAGACAGAGTAAAGGGAGAAATGCTTATCCTTTACCAAATACGACATTAGTTCACTGGCAACTTTCATTTCAGTTTCCCCCTTACTTCATCCACGTTCATGATTTTATTCAAAGGCTCAGCCAAGGTAAGAAACACCTGGTTTAAGTCATTAGTAACCTCCTTCATACTAACCATATCATCATTTCCACACTCTGCCATGTAGTAGTTCACATACTTCTCGATGCTATACATAGCAGAATAATACCTCACTGCCTGCAGGAAATATGGACTATGCGTACTGATCATCACCGGAATACCCGAATTAACAATCTGTACGATAACCTTAGCAAACTCCACCTGCCACTGAGGATGCAGATGATTCTCAGGTTCATCCCATATCAGAGGACGATTATTAGAAATACAATAACCATCAAGCAGAAGTTGCAAAGCACCAAAGCTTTTGATACCAGAAGCCACATTGATAGGCTTGATTTTCATACCATTTTTCTGATATACGATGCTACGAGAGCCCTTATCATAAGTAAACGTACCATGAATGATATCCTCTGTGTGATATTCCTTCGATTGAGGTTCAAACAAACTTGGTTGAGCATGAAAGCTCTGGATGTTCCAAACCTTATCTACAAAGTCTTTCACATGAGCAGGAACCATAGGTTTATATCCAGGAACAGACTTCATTTCCCGATAAGCAACAGAATATCTCAAGCTATCAAGAAGATGAAAGTACAGTGGCGACTCAACATAAGTGATATCCTCATAGAATTCTCTTTCCAAAAAGGAGACGTCTGTCACTTGATTATCCTTTGCCTTAAACAATAGTTTTCCCACTTCTTCAGTATCAAGCATAACATAAGTAAGCTCAGACTTAGAAGAACAGAACTGCCCCATAAACTCAGATTCAACCAGATAAGCCAACTCCGTTTTCAATACAGCCGCAGGATTATCCACCTGGTCATAGCAAATCCGAATATTCGCAATATCCTCCTTAAGCAAAGACTTTTGGCGAGGAGACAAATCTATCTCATCGATTTTAGCATTCAGATGATCCAGGAAAGCATTTCGTTCAGACTCATCCTGGCATATTCTTTCCATTTCAGATTTGATACGAGGCAACAGATTGATAGCATCATCAATAATCTTCTTCCCATAGAAATGCTTATACAAAGAATCAATGTGCTTAGAAGCTTTGTGGGCAGAACTTTCATTACTCAAGCTTCTCGTATTAGAGACAGCCTTGATGGTAGAAAAGAATGCTCTACCTATGGTACTTTTGCCCATATCATTCTCTCCCACGATTACAGTCAAGCCATTCAAGGCAATATCTGCTTCCTTGATTTTATTGATATTTTGTATATGTAATCTCATTGTTCTATCTAATTTTTCTGCAAAACTAAACAAAAAATATCATATATACAAAGAATTGGAGCACTTTTTCATTTCACATACCTTTTCAACCGTTATTTCACTATAAAGTCGGTTTATTGTATGGAGTACGTTCATGGAGATGACGGAAGCTCTCGATACGTTCTTCATTCAGAGTACCTTCATTCCACATTCTATCTAATTCAGCATCAGCCATCTGAACAAAATAATCAGAGATTTCCTTCTTCATATTCCTAACTTTTTAAAAATTTCTTTTGTCAATGGTGAAAACACCGTTTTGTCTGCAAGAAATCCCATAATTAACTTTAAAATCTTGCTTTTGCCAAAATAGCCTTCATCTCAGCACGTTGCTTTGAGAAATCTATGCTACCACGCTTTTTCAATGTTTCTTCAGCTTTTTCTCTAAAAGCTAAAGCCTCATCACCTGTAAGCATAGGGATACCACTAATTGCTAATGCCATAATCTTATCTCCTATTATTTAGTTTATATAACTTGTCGCAAAAGTACGCCTTTTCTTCGAAACCACCAAGAAAATCGAAAGAAATCTGCAAATTATCAGCCAATTACCCCAAAATCAACAGTAAGCTATAAACTGCAAACTATTAATTGTAATCAACTATCCCCATGCGGTCCCATCCCGCATAACCACCTGGCGAGGGCTTTGATGCCCCGCCAACCTTATAGCGAAGCGGTTAAGAGCGACGTTTCTGTCCCCTACAAGGGGAACCGAAGGGGTCGTAAAGACTATTGAAGAAGACCGAGAAAAGAGGTGGAGCCTTCTTTAATGGGAAAAAGCGGTGCCAATGAGCGCAATGAAAGTTTACTTTTAAATTGCCGAGTGCAGCCCGCTTTATCAAAAAAAGAAGGACGGGTTGATTTTAGAACAACGGTAAGGAAGGACGGGTAGGTGATGTCACTGTTAGAAGTTAGTGCTATTCTTGAATATATATCCTTAGGGCTATAATATTACTAATCAAGGATGATTTCAGGAGTATACAAAGTTTCATCTCTGTATTTTGTTATTTCTTGTTCTTCATTCTCCAGAAGAAGTGCCATGTTCTGAAGACAAGTTTTTAATCAAGAATTCAATAAATTCATCCTTGACATTAGAGATTTCTCCCTTGTCATAGATTGTAAGAAGAGTTACATTCATACCGTCCTCACTAACTTTTACATTAAGAGTTAGGATTCTTGCACCACCGCTTTTGCCTTTACCCTTGTCAGCAATGGTCATTCTTATCTTACGAACACCACCACCAAGATCATCTCCAACAAGAGGATTCTTATAAATTTCATCTAACCAAGCATTATAGTCAGTCTTCAATGAATGATATTTTTTAGCCAAACTTTAAACTGTCTCTTAAACTCAGGACCATATTCAATATGTACATTCATGTCAATCCTCCATTTCTAAATCTTTTAATAAATCCCTTGCATCAGGTAGTTTTCTTCCTTCCAACTTAGCAAGTTTCACTTCCTGCAAAGCTCTTGTCAAACTTTCCTTCACAAAAGCTTGCTGCTTCTGTGTTTTTGTCAAGATTGGTTCTTTTACAACCGTAGTTGACACAACACCACGAAGCATATTAATAGCCTTACGAATGTTTTGCAGAGGCTGGTTTGAATCTACCGTTACTAATATCTGTTCCATAATCTTCTCCTTTTAAACGTTTAAAGTCTTTTTGACTATGCAAAGATACATTATTCCCCTCACATCGCCAAACTTCTTACATGATTTTAACACAAACGATACGTAAACTGATCTATCTTTTTGCATTAATACCTAACATCATAATCAAGTCTCCTTTATATTGTTCATATATCTGCAAAAAAAATACGCTTTTTGATTGAAACCACCAAGAAAATAGCAGAAAATCTACAAGCTATCAGCAAATTACTCAATGCGCCAGCCATGCAGCCTTTCAGCAAGGCGGTCCCATCCCGCACTACCACCTGGCGAGGGCTCTGATGCCCCGCCAACCTTATAGCGAAGCGGTTAAGAGCGACAGGAGGAGCGGTTTCCTCTTCTTCCCTGAGGGGAGAAGACCGAGATGAGAGGTGGAGCCTTCTTTAATGGTAAAGAAGGACGGGTTGATTTTAGAAAACCTTCTTATACCACTCCACCATAACCTTAGCCTTTTCCTCCCAGGAAAGCTCCATTTGTCTTTCCTTGCAATTCTCCGAAAGGAGCCTCAGCAAAGACCTATCCTTTTCAAGCTCATTGAGCAGATTGGCGAAATCACGAGCAGACTGGCTCGGAGAAGAAAGAGAAACCTTCCTACCAACCTTGTCATTCACAGCATCACCTTGACCACAAGTATCAAAACAAACGACAGGAAGATTATTGGCAATAGCTTCCAAAACGACATGAGGAGTACCCTCAGCAACACTGGTAAAGAGGAAAACATCCGACATCTGCATGATGTCCTGTACCTCATCGTGACTTACTGCACCATGCCAAATACACTTATCAGCAATACCATAATTCTCAGCCAATAACTGATAGGATTCAGCATCACCGCCACCCACAATGTGAAGACGGAGCTTATCGTTTCCACTCATGGCTACAGATTGCAAAGCCAAAGCAAGCTGCTTGCGGAAATCCATTTTACCAACCCAGAGCACATCAAAGGTATTTTTGCCAGATTTATCCACAATAGGATGATCCTGAACATAACACCCAGTCTCGTTAAGCAGAGGCGAATCTATATTCATGTATTTCTTGAACGAACGCTGAGAGTTCGATGAAGCAGAGAAGATGACTGATGCCTGATGCGCAGTTAGAAGCACACGCTTGGAATGTCTCAATTGGATACCAGTCAAGAAATTCTTCAGACGCATAAACAACTTTGTCTTCAGTCCAGCACCATCTAGGTAAGCCACAGGAAACTTATCCTTTGCATCTACAGGCCCCCATACAAATGGAATATCAGTTTCCTCCGATAGTTTCCACAGATACCCCGGCTCACGGAATCCGATCATGTTGAGCTGATGCAACACATCCATCTTCTCCACCTTACAAATATCCTTTGCCAAGAGATACGTTTTCCACTGCCACTCCTTATAATATTTATAGAAGCGCCAGTCCCCCTGATTCCAGCACATCTTCCTGATTTCCTCCGATACCGGATTATAATAGAAGTGCATGTTCTTCCCCTGTTCCAAGGTAGGCACCACCTCCTCTATCCTATCCCGAAACTCCCCTTCGGTGATTATATACAACTCACAGAACTTAGCGAGATTACTCACCCAGTTCCATGCCATTCCCGGCTCACTTCCCATACCAGGAGAGCAAGCGTATGCATTGATTAAGATTTTCATTTGGTTTTAAAATTTATTCTTACTCCTCCTCCACATTTGCTTCAGGACTCTCAAGATGAAAGCGAAGAGATGATGGGATTCAATATCCATATCCAATGAAAAAACACGGCGGAGCATATCCTTATCATAAACGATATGTGTATCAAGAGTCATTTTTACATCATTATCCACATTTTCTTCATGAATGATCTCTATCCACATCGGATGCATATTTTCCTTGATGTGATGCACCTTGACCAATCCACGCTTCTCCAATAGAAAGTGACTTCCATAACCATAGCAGGTTCGTAGAGAGGATAGAGAAGAATCTGAAGACAGTAGATATTCAGCTAAAGTCAGGAAATGATTATTGGGATAATAGATACGGGTAGAGAAATGTCCAAACTTAGTATAGGTCTGCAATCCATAATCAAAGGAAAGAAAGCACTTTTCATAAGGATTTAGATGGAAAGAAAGACATTCAGACTGTACACGCTCCATAAAGTTGTTGGCGATACTATCATCATTATCAAGATAAGTAGTTAGGCACAAATCACCATCTTTCCATCCCTTCTGTTTCAAATCCTGCATCACCACCTGACGGAATATATCAGCAAACTGGTAAGAATATTCAGCCTTAACTCCGACAAACTTGATTTGAGAACAAAGCTTACGATAAGTCTTAATCCTCTCCCGATATACAGCAGGCGTATTTGCATCCACCAGCAAAATCCAGCTGAAATTCTGGCAGCTTTGATTTTTTACAGAAGGCAGACAAAATGTTTCAAAAAGAGCCATTCGCCTTTTAAGCCATTCCTCCCGATCTATAGCTGCCCCATTCTTATCTTCTATCCAGAGAGCTAAATTAAATCGAGTTAGTAGATAATGATAAATCATTTTCGTTCTCCTTAATGTAAAGTAACGTAAAAAAATACGCCTCTCTTTGTCTATTAATCTATTAAATTATACCTTTATAAATCAAAACAGCGGCTGGAAATGAGAATTCGTGATGAAGATAGCAGCCATGCACTTCATCATATCCAACGAATATAAACGTTCCTTAGTCATAGAATCACATATTGTCAGCCAACATTCTTTCATGCTCCCTGATTTCCTCTTCCGTAAATCTCATTTTGAGCAGTTTAGCAGGAATACCGCCGATAATACTATAAGGAGGAAAGGATTTAGTAACAACAGCACCAGCAGCCACAACCGAACCATGCCCGATAGTCACACCTTTGAGGATTGTAACATTTGCCCCACACCAAACATCATCCTCGATGACAACAGGCTGGTCATATACATTCACCCCATCCACAAATTTCTCCTCTACAGTAACATCCGTCATATACTTACCCAAAATGTCAATACGATGATCACCGGTGATAATCGTAGGTTTAGGACCGAAGAGCACCTTCTTGCCAATAGTACATGCAGCATCCGTACAATAGATAGTACTACCTTTAGGAATCGAAGTACCATCTCCTACCGACAGGTTCCACAAGCCCTTGATATCCGAAGACATCGGGCGAATATACACCCCCTTACCACAGTACTTCATACACCGCTTCCATACAGGAGCCCACATCTTGTCCCATAAATATGAAGGAACAAGACTTATCTTTTGTAATATCTGAAAAATATTCATAATGTCAAAACGTCACTATTAATCTTTTAATATCTCCTCATATAGTCTCTCAATACTCTCATTCACCATAACAGGAGCAAACACCCTCTCTCCGAAGCTTTTAGAATATTCTGCCATATCCCTGCGAAGCTTTGACGATTCCATCAGTTTCCGAAGCTGCATAGTAAGCATATCCACATCATCAAATGGGAAAGTGAGGCAGTTCCTTCCTTCTTCTATCACATCAGGCAGACCACCTACAGGAGTAGTTACCACAGCAACACCTCTTGCCCAGGCTTCCAAAACCACCATAGGGAAACCCTCATGACGAGAACACATACAATAGATACTTGCTTTATTCCATACATCCTCCTTTTGCTTGCCAGTGATATAACCAGTAAATGTAACGCTATCATCCAAACCCATAGTTTGAGCCATAGCCTGAAAGCGCTCCACCTCACCATTTCCCATGATGGTAACATGCCAGTCAGGGAAATCTGCCTTCAGATTCTTCCATGCCTTCAAGAGCAAATCGGGATGCTTGTTATCATTCAGAAAGGCAGCCATGACGATACTCTTCTCCTTGACAGAATAATCCACGGCAGGAGTAGGAGCACAGGCATTATAGATAACAGCAGTCTTGGCTTTCACTGTAGGAAACCATTCTGCAAAACACTTCTGCCACTTCTTTGCCAGCAGCACCACACAATCAGCTCGGTTCAGAGACCATATAAACAATTTATTATGCGTATGATTCTCCAACTGATTCCCCATGTGGATATGCATGATAATCTTCTTTCTGCCAAGTAATGCTAATAAAAGCACAGGCATCTGAATAATCAGGCAAATTTTGTCAGGCACCGTGTGGAAATGCACAATATCATACTGCCATATCGTAAACAGCGCTTTGAAGTAAGCCTTCAACGCATACCACAATTTCACGCCATATCCTCTCTGTATCTGCGTTCCAAGCCATCCACAATGATACTTTTCCCAGAAAGGCATCGTCTTCATGAGGCGCAGCACACTCGCCACGCCTCCACCACTCTGCTCAGCAGAGCCAACCATTAAAACTTTAGACATTGATTACAAAAAAACTATTTTCTCACAATACTTCTCCATATCACGGAAGCATAGGTGTTGATTCTAAACCACATTTTTACAATCAGTGGTGGTTGGTGATTATTACTCGACCATTATAAGTAGCCATACATATTAATACTACTTGTTCCACTTACAATAATCTTGAAATTCACTCCATAGTTCCGCATCCCTGTTCAAAAAAGCATACTTAAATCCCAAGGCAGACTGTTCTATAGACAATTCCTCAATGACAAGTTGTTTGTTTTCCTCGGTAGGATCTATTTTATAAGCTGCAACCCTTCGCAAGAAATTGCGATAAACACTCATAAAGTCATTCCAAAAACGATTTTCCATCAAGTTACGACAGATACCTTTCCCATTGAACAACTTATCCAATAGTTCTTTTAGTTTGGCCAACTGGGGATTGATGCCAATTCCACGCCGAAATACCCCTCTGCCAAAGCATCGTATGAGTAATCTGTCAAATCAGAGATTACCTCATGGCGCAACAAGTCATATGCTACGGCATTGTTCAAGGAGTTGAGTACAAAAGGAGAATGAGTCGTCACAATCAACTGGATATGAGGGAACAATGTTGTGAGCAAAGGTAAAATCTCCCTTTGCATTTTAAGATGTAAATGAGTCTCAATCTCATCTATCATCACGATGCCAGGGGTATTGAAAGCTCTTTTCAACTTGTCCTTGCCTTGCATCTTCAAGATCAAATCCACGATAATGTCAAGAGCAGCCGAATAGCCTGCCGACAACTCTGTGAACTTAAACTTTTTGCCATATGAATGGATGTAAAAAGCATAAGTCTTGAAATCAAACTCTAAGTTCAATTCGTCATCCTCAAACAAACGACGAAGGATATTCTGAAATACCCCAAACCATTCGTCTATCTCATGGGCATATTCCTTAGCATTCTCACCATCCGCTAAAGCACGCTGCACCTTCAAGTCCACCAAGAACTTGATGAATTCACCCACTTTGTTGACTTTGATGTCACGATATTCCAAATTTGGCTTCTCTGGGTTCTTGACCTCCTCAAACTCAGAACGTCTTTGGTCGCCATAGTATGCCAACAGAAATTGCTTATCCGAAATTGCTTTAGGCAGTAACTCGACCTCGTTCAGAGATAAACTTACCTTACCAGATAAATTTTCTATTCGTTTAGTCCAATCTTCGACCCCTTTTTGCCACTTAATTCTCTCTTCATTTGTTTTAGCGGAAGCCAAAAGTCTTTCATTATCCTTTAAATACTTCTCATAATTTAAAAACAACAAGTCAGGATCTTTTGCGATTTTTTCAAGATAATCCACAATTGCCCCCAACAACAAGGTCTTACCAGTACCATTTGGACCGGTAATCAACAAATGTTTCATCTTACCTGCTTCACAGACATTGATGTCAATGCCCGATAAATGAAAGAGTTTTTTAATATGAATAGACTTTAAGTATATGCTCATAACTTGGTTGTATTTATTGATTATAAAACAAAGTTAGTACTTTTATCAATAACTTGCAAATTTTCAGCAAATTTTATTTCTGTTTTTAACGTTTACTTGCAGTTCTTTCAGTTAAGGTAACCTTTCTGCAAAACACTTCTGCCACTTCTTTGCTAATAAAAGCACAGGCATTTGAATGATCAGGCAAATCTTATCAGGCACCGTATGAAAATGGACAATATCATACTGCCATATTGTAAACAGCGCCCTGAAGTAAGCCTTCAACGCATACCACAATTTCACGCCATATCCTCTCTGGATTTGCGTACCAAGCCATACGCAATGATACTTTTCCCAGAAAGGCATCGTCTTCATCAGGCGCAGCACACTCGCCACGCCTCCACCACTCTGCTCAGCAGAGCCAACCATTAAAACTTTAGACATTGATTACAAAAAAACTATTTTCTCACAAAACTTCTCCATATTACAGACATTATAGTAATAAAACGAAAATACAGCTTAATATAAAAAGGTGGAAGAATATTGTTTTTACCAAAACTAGATACATTATGTTTTCCACTATAGCGATGTATCGCACAGGGTTCATCTATAAAACTTAACGTTTTGCGCCACATAGCACTGTATTGAATATAAGTATCATGTCCTGTTGTTGATGACGGAATTGGCAAAAAAAACTTCAGTTCTTCTCTTGTAAAAGCAAGACTAAATCCATATAAACAAAGAACATTTTTTATAGTAAAAAAAGGAACATTGTGTCTATAAATAAGCGTATTAAATTTACGCAATTCACCATCTCCCATATCAAAAGCTGCAGCATTTACCCCGCCCAATTTGCGTAGAACAGACAATTGTTTATCTATTTTACAAGGATACCAGAGATCATCTTGATCGCTGAGAAATATATAATCTCCTTGTGCTTTACTCATTGCATTTTCAAAATTACATTTACAGGCACGAGTTGCATTAAGATACCTATATTTCTTTTTATTAGAATGCAAAAATACTTTTATCCTCTGATCTTGGTATGATTTCAAGATATCAATTGTATTATCAGTAGAACCATCATCGCTTACAACCAATTCCAATTCTACATCTTTATTTTCTACAAATTGCTGATTCAAGATAGAATCTACTTGCTCACGTATAAATTTGCCACCATTATAAGTAGCCATACATATTGATACTAACATATTTTTTTGAATAATTATTCTATTATTATTAGAAATAAAAAAAGACTATTATGGATTTATATCAACATAAATATTTCTCTTTTGTTTTTGTTGTCTGTTTTTCAAGTACTTTTCTTTTATCTTTATCTGTTCCATTGCGTTTCTATTGGCATTCAGACACAATGCAATCAGCATACAATATCCCATACCCTTACCTGAGAGCCAGGAGGAGTCTGCCATCTGCTCGATAGCAAGGCAACAGAAGGTAATCATAGCCACACGATAATAGCGCATATCTGCAATAATATCAAAAGCAGCCAAACGACGCTTCCAGAACCAGCAGAAGAAAAATACACCGACGATACCAAACTGTGCTAAAGTTGGATAATAGGCATCACAGATAAAACCTCCACTTTCATCCAATCCCCAGATACCATTTAAATTATACTTATAATAAAGAGGAGAATAATACTTCCAAGCACCATTACAAGCAAAAGAGCCCATACCAGAACCGAATGGCAAATAATCCCAAAGAATCCTCAACGATGTTTTATAAGTCATAGGACGAGCTAATTCGTCGTTGCTTAATCCAGAAACATAATAAGCATCAAATCTTGTCCACGTTACCATCAACATGACAGTTACCAACAAGACCACGTATATCATAGTTTTAGGGGACTTAAAATTCAATCTGTTTTTGACAAAATAGACGAAACCAATAAAGCAAACCACCTCGCCCATGAATTTAAACTTAGGTGCCAACATACCAGTTAAAACCAACAAAAGAGCAATATTTCGATTACGTTTTGTTTCTTTAGTAAAGAGATACCACGACATACCGGTACATATAGCTAACTGACCAAGAACAGGAAATTCTGCTTCTACCTGAGTATCTAAAGTCTGCGGATGATAGACAATCCAAGAGAATAAAGTTATGACCATTGTACTTAACATCCATTTCTTTTGCTTTTTTGTAAAGCGAGGATTCAAAATCCATGTACAATATATAATTGCATATGGGCGGATTTCCTGCATTAAATCAAGCCAAACTCCTCCAGCTACATTTGCACCAAAAAGAAGAGAATATACCGTATAAAAAACAATCAGACTTATACAAACTGTAAACTCTTTCCATGGTCGCTTATTTATACTGCGATTATGACTATACATCCATAATGTGTATATCAGCAATAAAACCGTCATCGCCTCATCAACACTGGAAAAACCAGGTAAATCATTATAGGCTATACATGTAGGAAAATATATAATCCAATAAAGTGTGAAAAAACGTGCAATACCTTTCATCGTTATTTATTTTTAAGTTTTGCTTTCATCGTAAATAAAGCAAGCAAAAGTTTTTCTGGAATTATTCGCTTAATAATTTCTTTCATCGAGAATTTCTTATCCACCCAAGTTCCTGCATAATGATGAATCGTACGAGTATTCTTCTCTATATGAATACGACCTGTTGTCACATTGATAGGACAAAAATACTCTGAAGGATATATAAAGCAACCTGCTACTTCCTGTATACCAGCCACATTCTTCAATCCATTTTCACGAAGCACCTGCGTAGCGATATGCACCACGGTGATTTGATTTCTCATGACAGCTTCATGCACAAAATGCTTGTCCTCATAAAAGTCAAGCATCTTTTTAATAATGCCGAGGCCGGGGTTCACCCCCAGGCCGAGGCCGGGGGCGACGGTCGCTTTGCTCGCGTTATCATTCGTCAGAGAGGGATTCGTTTCAAACCCCATAAAGTTTCCCCTTTCTACTATATCATCAATAGGACGAATCACCTCGACATCCGTATCAAAGTAGATTCCTCCATATTGATAAAGAATCCAGAATCGAGCATAATCACTCACAAAAGCATATTTCTTTGCTTGATACGCCTCAGCAGTATAAGGAATGATATTCACATCGAAGTTATCCTCATTCCACTCCTTTATTTCATAATCTGGCAAATACTTCTTCCAAGAAGCAATGCATTTCTGTGCAAGCTCAGGCAATGGTCCTCGCCCAAACCAACAATAATGAATAATTTTTGGTATCATAATTTATACTTATTTCTTTAATCTATAATCTTCTTCTAATTCTTCCATCAGCCATTTCATTCTCACATCCCAGCTTCCAAGTTTCTCTGCCGTTTCACGATTTTTATCCACAAGAGACTGATAATCCTCAATATGTTCTATCACATCAGCAATCTGCTCTTCCGCTGAGATTTTATCACTCAACTCTATCACAGGATTATACCCGATAAAGTCAATGAGTTCTTGAGGAGCATGCCCCACCATGACGATTCTTGAGAACATACATTCCCAATAGCGCTGCGTAAGAGTTTCTATATCCCCAGCTATCTCTGGTTGAGTGATGCTTCGAGGCAAAGCAATAGTCACCTTTGCATTCCCCATTGCTTCATATAGCTGCTCATTGGTATAGATAAACTTACCATTCTGCTTGGTGCAGACGTGCTGCAGCGGTGAACCATTAATCTTCACACCAGCTAACTTCCCCGAACTGACGACCTTATCGTTCGACCGTCCGAATTCCAACAAATCGACCGTTCGTTCCTTCAAGAGCTTGCCCTGCTGATAAACCGAATCGTCTACAGCCTCCGCACACCAGATTACATCTATTTTCTGCCATCCCTTATGCTTGCCCGAGAACCGCTCCTGCATCTTCTCTGCAGTCTGGCGCGAAGAAAAAATCGCCGTCCTCACCCCGTGCTTTCTCAGCCATCGACAAGTCTTCTCGAAGTAGCGAGGCCAGCAGTCCCAGAACATCGGTACAACCTCGTACCTTGCATAGTCGGGGAACGAATCGAACGAAAGCGACACCGGCTCAACGAACCTCAGTCGCGCCTCTTTTCTGTTTTTCAATATCGTAGGCAGTTCCCAGCGGAAGACGGTACCATGCAAGAACCGTGGCGGATAGCAGTTCTTCGCCACCCAGCCGCCATTATGCCGCCACGCCTCGTAAGGAGCAACTTTAAAGTTAAGAAATCCAGGGTGATGGTAAGGTGTAACCGCCTTCAATAATTTCTTAAAAAGAATATTCTGTTCCATTTAATTTGTTAGTTGCCTGGTTCTTGAATCTGAGAATACGACACGATAATCGGATTTTCATAAGAAACCTTGATTGAAAAAAATGTGTTTGTCCCCTCATTTAAGCGACTATGGTTTATGCCTATGAGTTTCTTTTGCCTATTGAACATTCTAAAATGAGTATGCCTAAAAACCTCAGTATGAAAATCAACCAACAGATTCTCCAAGTCTTCATCAGAGAACTTATCCAATACAGGAATCATTGGCTCGTAATTTCTTCCAGCGAGACGAGGTGCTTTCTTCAATGAAAATTCATAGTTTTTTTTATCAGAAGTAACTTTTATGGACACAGTATATCTTTTGGCAAACTTCTTCTCAAACTCCACAGACTCTTCATCATAAGCATTTTGTCTAAATAGAGAGCAAATATTCTTTTTCCAAAAGATTAGCTCATCGCTCAATAGGTTTGCTTGCTGTTGTGTCAGACATTGCTTATATTTCTTGAATTCAAACAAGTCGAGAAGCGGAAGATGCTTCAATATATTATAGCGAAAGACAGGCATCTGCATCTTTTGCCCACGCTTGGTCAAACAATTATATCTTATCAATATCAATTCTTCATCAGTTAATTGACTCCTCACAATTTTTAGGTATATCACTTTGCTGCTATCTTCTAAATATGGCGTATCAAGCAAAACTAACAGCTGATAAAATAGGCGCATGTGTGCATTTATCAATGTCCGATGTTTTATCATAAATCCGTTGAACTTACTGGAAGCAGCCTGGACTCTTTTGGTGTAGCCATCAGAATTTTCAAAGGTAGTACTTGCTATATAAGATGCAACTTTTTGATTCAATACTTTCCTTCCACATTGTTTATCTTCGTTTTGGTAGCCATTCAAACTATCTTCATAAAGTGACAATAGAGTGTTAAAATGTGTGTCAAACTGACTTAAACGTTCCCAATACAGATGTTGCTCATCTTGCTTTTTTAGTAACTCATTCTGCTGTATTAGCTTTTTATTTGTTTCATGCGTTTCGACATTTGCAAGACGTTGCTCTTTAAAGGCATAATACAAGAAAATAAAACTTGTCAGTGTTATAATAGAACCTATTACCCCGCCAAAGAAATCTCCAAACTGCCCAAAACGCTCAGCATCTAAGTTCCATTTATCTTTACAAATGAATTTGGGATAATTCCAGCAATAAGCAACACATAACACTATTAGAATAACGGCAAATATGGCAACACATATCCATGCTTGTTTCTTAAAGTCATGGTCAAGTTTCTCTTCTTCTGTTTTTACCTTGTCTTCTATTTCTGTGAGATTCGCCATTTCCTTTTCTTTTCTATATTATTGTTTCCATCCGATGTCAGAACGGTAATAAACACTGGATAGTCCTTTCCTTTAGATAACGCATTCTGCCAATGGACTGCCTCTAAATTATCTATCTGAGACTTTCCGCCATATTCAGTCGGAACTATCTTCTCAATTGTCCACCCATACTTTGATTGGCAATTATAACTATCCCTTCTAATCCACGCGCCAGCAAAGTCTTTTCTCCAAATAGATGGGTCATAACCCTTTACTTCATTGGCCCGGTCCCATACACGAAGAGCTATTAAAAATGATTCCATGTACATATCATTTACGGTTTATTTCCATCATTGGCCGTCTTCACTATTTTTGCAGGATTTCCAACTACAACACTATATGCAGGAACATCCTTGGTTACTACAGCGTTAGCGGCAATCACTGCACCTTCCCCTATAGTTACACCAGAAAGAATCGTAACTTTATCACCTATCCAGACATGATTACCAATCATTATCGGCCCTTTAGAAACAAGTTTACGCTCTAAAGGTGGAATCATCAATGATTCTTTATTGGTTTCTCCATGATCATTATCCACAATCGAAACCCATTTTCCAATCAACACATGATTTCCTATTGATACCTTATTATATGCCGAAATATGACAATAAGCACCAATCGAGCAATAATCACCTATAGATATCTTAATAGAATCATCATATTCTCCCCATGCTGTAAGAAACAAATGCGGTAAGAAAATTGTATTTTTACCCACATGAATATGTTGATGCCCTGTCAGATACTCGACTTTGCTAAATCGAGTACCTTTTCCACAGGAACCTAAACGAGATGATATCCGATAAGACTGAATAACGTATTTATAATAAGCAAGCTTTTCTATTAAATTCATAGGATAAAGCTTGGCTAATATGCGAAAAATAAAATCCTTCATAAATTTTATTTTTCCCTATATTCATCTACAACTTGGCGCAACGCATCAATATATCCTCTGCCATGTGTCAAGTCTGGCTCCATATAATTACCTTCAGCCCACTCATTCCAAGATTTCAACATGAGAATTTGGTGTTCTTCTTTCTTACCCTTAATAGCTTCCATTGCCATACGAACATGCTTTGCAAAGTATTCAGGAGTAGAGTTGATATAAATATTCGTTTTTCTGCCACCACGAGGGGAATGATCCCATTGAGGAACAATCTGCGGTATCACATTTTCATCTTTATCTATCTCTCCAATGAGTTCCTTATATTGCTTACTATAATCATAAACATGAGTTGGACGATTCAAGAGGATACCCTGCAAGTGCTTATAAACCTTATGCCAAAATGTATTTCTCTTTTGCTGAGCATGACCCAATATATCACAATAACATACTGCATCATATCCTTTCTGAAGCATCACCTCCTTTTTGATACTATTATCACTCACGTTTGCAACAAGATAGATTCCTGGGAAACCTGCCTCAACACTCATTTTCTTAAAACAATCTACATACTCCTGCGGAAGAGCAACTGGATCAAAAATAAAGAGATAAGGTTTACCATCTACTTTGACATATCGCTCATCTTTAAAAGCTTTAAGCAGCAACTCAAAATGCGCCTTAGCATCCTCAATACCAGGATAGGTTTGCTCCATTAATACAGCTTTAGAGTCACAACCAGCCGTACAACCTACCGCTCTCCATGTATGATTGGCCCATGCCAAGCAGAAAGGAAAATCCGGTTTACCTGACTCTAACACCTCATGGAACACATCTGTCAAGAGTCTTCTGCCATTACCAAACCAGTAATGCCAGTAACAGAAAGCAGTCACACCTGCTTCACGTGCCATTTGAGCCTGTTGCTCACGAATAAGAGGTAAACGAAGATCATAGTAACCTAATTCTGTAGGTACACGAGGCTCATCATGTCCCCGGAACAAAGGCTTAGCCTTACCTACATTAGTCCACTCTGTAAAACCTTTTCCCCACCACTCGTCGTTCTCTGGGAACGGATGAAACTGAGGTAAATATAATGCTAAAATTTTTGGATTCATAATTTATTTACTGTTATTTCTATAAGCTAAATACTCCTCATACTGTTGTATAGACCTTTCCACCGCAGCCTTGTAAGAATATGTATCAACAGCCATCTTACGACATCTTAGAGACATTTCCTGTTTCTGCGACTCAAGCATACTAAAAATAGTATAAATACCTTTTGCAAAATCTAAGCTATTTCGTAATTTAGCACAATATCCCGTACCTTTGTCCTTTACAGCATCAAGACAAGCTCCCATTTCAAATCCAACAACAGGAGTGCCACAGCATAAAGACTGATTCACCATCATTGGACCTGCATCATTAACAGAAGAACATAAGAATACATCACACATTGAATATACATCAGGCAAGGTTTCTTTTGAAACAAAGCCTAATTCCAAAGACTCAAAGCCATGCAGTTGTGATTTAATTTTTGAAAAGTCATTACCAATAACAACAAGTAAAACCTCCTTACGCTTTTCCTCATCAAGCATTTCTGCAAATTTATTCAAAGCCTCTATCAAATATTTAAAACCTTTCCTCTCGTCATCAACCCTTTGGCTACCAAACAAAATGAGGAACCTATTAGTTTCTTTCACGCCATAGCTTTCACGTAATTTCCATTTTCCTTTAGGTCTATAACAATCCGTGTCAATCGTAGGGTAAGCCTTAACTTTATAGGTATTTTTCATCAAATAGGATTTGTTGAAAAAATTAATCATATAGGAATTACCCACCACTATAGGCTTTACCTTTTGATATACCTTTTCCCGATACAACACATTGAGATGAGTAAAGTCATTGGCATCATTAGATCCAAAAGCTGGACAACAACCACATCCTATCTGATAACGTTGACAGTCACCAGTAAAATGGCAACCACCAGACATTGGAGAGTAATCTACAGCATTAAATCTAATTACACAATGCAATTTATCATATATTTCATCTATTGTTCGAAAGCTTAGCATTCCTTGCCAAAACTCAACTATAACAAGATCATAGTTTTTCTTGATTTTTCCCAACACCTCAGACGATCGTACTGGCGGTTTTGTTTCTTCTCTATAAAAGAATCCAAAACTACCTTGTGGAGAAAGTTTCTTGGAAAAACGCTGCCTTAAATAATAAGGCAGCAAACAAGAAAGTTTATGTTTAATTCTTCCCAACCTTGATATTTTATCTTGAATATATAGGAATTCAGGATGTCCCTCTACTCGATGAAGAGTCAACAAGTCGGCCTCTATACCTTCGCGTTGATAAGCCGTAAGAACATCATTTGCAAGAACACCAGGGCCGACAACAGGACTTGCAGAAGAAATAATCAGAATTTTAGGCTTGGATATTGGCATAATACTCACAAATATAACTCACAATCTCCTCTACTTGACCCAATTCCAACTCATAGAACATAGGCATGCGCACTAAACAATCGGCATACATATCACAATTAGGTAAATTAGGCCTATCCTCATAATGTTTAAGATAGTATTCACTTTTATGAAGGGCCAAATAATGGAAAGGAGCTGTAACGCCACGTTTTTTTAAGTATTGTATTAACCCTGTTCGTTCTTCTAAATTTCTACATACAATATAGAACATGTGGGCATTGTTAGTAGCATAGCTTGGAATCTGTGGTAAACGGATAAATCCTTCTCCTGCAAGTTGCTGCAATCCTACAAAATATTGCTCCCAAAGTTTCTTGCGTTTAGCCTGAATAACATCCAAGTTCTCCAATTGAGCCCATAAGAAAGCAGCATTAATTTCAGCAGGCAAGAAGGATGATCCCATATCTACCCAACCGTACTTGTTGACAGCTCCACGGAAGAACTCGGCACGATTGGTACCTTTCTCCCAAATAATCTCGGCACGACGGATGAATTGCTCGTCATTAATAGTAAGAAGACCTCCCTCTCCACCTGCTGTAATATTCTTGGTTTCATGAAAAGAAAATGCTCCAAGGTGTCCAATACTTCCTAATGGTCTACCCTTGTAATATGAATCTATTGCTTGAGCCGCATCTTCCACCACAAGAAGGTTATGTTTCGCAGCCATAGCCATAATGGCATCCATATCACAAGCAACACCTGCATAATGAACAGGAGCTATAACACGAGTACGAGGAGTTATCAAACTCTCCAATTTCTCTGCATCAAGATTAGGATTTCCATCCATAGAGTCTGCAAAGATAACCTTTGCCCCCTCACGCAAAAATGCTAAGGCTGTGGAAACAAAGGTATAGGAAGGTACGATGACCTCGTCACCCGGTTTCAAGTCGCAGAGCATGGCGCACATCTCCAAGGCATCCGTGCCCGATGTGGTGAGCAAACATTTTTTGAAGCCATAACGCTTCTCAAAATAATTCTGACACTTCTTGGTAAACTCACCATTTCCAGACAGTTTGCCAGTAAACACTGCCTGATACATGTAGTGAGCCTCCTTACCAGTTAAGTAAGGTTTATTAAATGGAATCATTGTCATAATAAAAAAATAAATATAAAATCAAACTATAAATTTACAAAAAAAATCACCAACTCTAAAATTAGCCACTTTGTTTACAAAGATAGTCCTAAATGAAGTGAAAATATCATCATAGCTGCTATGTCTTTTAACTAAGAACAAAAGTCATGGAGACTTTATTGCATAAAATACTGCTGGAAACCAATACTTCGATAACAATAAATGGATAATATAGATATTTGTTGCGTATTTTCCTAAATAGCAAAAAGTTTGCTTAAGGATATTTGACTTATTTTGAAATATCAAGACAAAACAAACTTGCACAATTGTCAATAATGCATAAAGAAATATTCCTTTTGTACAAACCGAAAGATCTTCAAACATTAAAGACATTATTATTAAAGGAACAATAAGCATTGCCAACATAAAAAGAATCACATAACATTTTTTCGCCAACAAAGGCAATTTATCTCCATGCATAGCCCAAAGCATACCTATAATAAATATTGGCGCATACAAATGAATGTCTTGACAGGTAATCTTAGTATAGAATGCCCCCCAAAAGAGCTAACCAAACTACGATCCATGGCACTTTCTTAATACCCCAATAAAGTACTGGGAAAATTAAGTAAAATGTTATTATTAAAGAAAAATACCACCAAGAATCATTGTAAGATTTTTGTCCTCGAATAGCAAAAAACTCTTTTACATATTGCAAAACTCTATGCAAGAGGACTCCATCTGTTCTTATCGGCTGATTTTCATTACGAAAGTACCATACAGCACAATTAAAAGAAATACAAACCAAAAGTTACTATAGAATTTGAGTAATCTGTTAAAAACAAATGCTATGGGATTAGATTCATTCTTTGCATACCCTATTGTCATTCCGTATCCAGAAATGAAAAGGAAGATACTCACACATACATCTCCGATAGCACCGATATATCGAACAAATGGGCTATACACTATTCCTTTGTGGGTACTGACAATAGAACACATGCCACATCAGCATTCCGCAGATTGCCAGTCCTTTCAAGAACAAAGTATCCTGTTTTGTAATTTCTCGTATTGAAATACTCATTATCCTTGACTTTTTATCCAATCAGCATACTCTCTAATCATATTCTCAATATTACCCTCAGGCTCATATCCGGAATCTCGTTTTAACTTGTCCAAGGAGGCATCCCACACATATTCATCTGCGGGGTCTATTCCAGACAAAACTATCTGAGATTGACTACCAAGTACCCTTATAATAGTCTGGGCTAACTCTAAATTGGAAATCAACAAATCACTGGTTAGATTATAAACACCATGAACTGTATCTTTCAACAAAGCCAACTCTATACAACGAGAAATATCATCCACATAAAGATAATTCTGCTTACGTGTTCCGTGTCCCAATAGTGACAAATTTTCATCTTTCAACGCCTTTCTGACAAATGTCGGGAATATAGTTTTAGGATTAACTCTTGTACCTATAGGGGCTGATATACGAAAACTCGCTGTTCTTATGCCATGATACGCAAAAGCATAGTTAGCAAGCAATTCCTCAGTACGCTTTGTAATGTGATAAACGGTATATGGGCTTAATGGATGATTCTCCGTAATTGGATGTTCTACAGGATGACCAATGACCGGAAGACTTGACAATTGAACAAGAACTTTAATTCCCTTGTTTTCACACATCTCCAATAGTCTTTGCGTTCCACAACAATTGGCTGCGATGACCTCCACACAATGTGGCTCCTTACGCATATCCGCAGCCAAATGCACGACAGCATCAATTCTGACAGAAACCTTATCTGCTATTTTCAAAGCTTCCTCCGTAGATAGGTCACATTGGACATACTCATTCACATGGTTGCTGTCAAAAACAGTTTTCTTACGGCCTAAGCCTATTATATAATGCCCTTTGCCTTTAAGGTAACGACATACATGGTCTCCGATGAAACCATTTGAACCTGTTACTAATATATTCATGATTACGCTAATTCTACTTTAATTTTAGAATAATAGTCTTTTACCTCACGCTGCATTTCATCAAAATCAGAATACTCGAAATGAAGAAAAGCTACACGCTCATTCAAGTGATCTGTAATATCATCTCCAATATTCTTCATGATGAACTGTGTGATGATATGCTTCTTGATGTCTTCAGGAATATTCCAATTTAGAAGTCTGCCATTGTGATCCACCATCACACCATAATGACCACAATAAGGCTTCTCTATCGGCTTTCTCTTAACAAAACTCCAGTCACCACCTGTTTCTGCTACGACTTGCGCCAAATGCCATGGAAAATCTGTAGAATACTCTACAAGTTGCAAGAATTGATTGCCAAATGGTCGTCTCATCATTTCGATGATATTAAACTTATTTCCATTACGGATGTATTGTAACGCAAAGATTCCATCTGCCAAATCCAAATCCTTTGCCATATCCTCGATAATAGCAATCAAAGAATCCTTTATCGAATCAATGTCCTTTGCAGGCAAAGTTTCAGCCTGTATCAAATAGGGGTTGATATAGGAATAAGAGTCACAACTTCCACAAGCCACAACCTTTTTGTTATGAAGGAAAGTCACAAATGTCTGTTGGTCACCAGTAACAAATGGCTCCACCAAAATATGCTTAGACCTTGACTTTTTGAAAGCATTGTCCAATGCCTTGATTGCCTCTTCCTTGCATGTAGCCTTCAGAATTCCCTTTCCACCAGTCAAATCATTAGCTTTCACGATAATTGGGAATTCCACATTTTCCACATAGCTCACAGCTTTATCAAAATCAGTAAAGACCTTTGAGATTGGAGTTGGGAAGCCTTTTCTTTGTATATATTCCTTAAACAAATCTTTATGATGGAGAAGTTTGGAATTTTCAAATGTATCATGAGTTTTCCATCCCATTTTCTCTGAAACATAAGCAGCAGTTATCGAACCGAAATCGTTCGCACAACTCAAAACTGCCTCTATGTTGTTTTGCTTTACAATATCAAGAACTGCTTCATAATCAGAATAGTCTGCCTTGATATACTCGTCAGCATACTTGTGTGCCATCAACTCTGGCATATTGCCTGTTGTAATGACATAGTAACCAAGTTCGTGACATTTATTGATAATTGGCAGCTCACAGAAGCTACCATTTAAAACTAAAACTTTTTTCATTATACTAAAAACCTTTTTTAAATGTCATAAAAATGAATTTTTTGTTTTATATACTCTATTACAATTGAAACAAAATAACTTATTGTCATCAATTGCAATAATATTAAAATTGGATTGTACAATATATAGGTTTCTTTAGTAAACCACTGAGAGATAAAGAAAGAATGAACCAAGAACATGTTCATACTATGTTTACCTAATTTTTCAAAGGTTCTACCTAAAAATCCTTTCAAAGGCATACGCCATACTATAAGAACAAGAATCACTGCAAGAAGCGAATCTACAATAAAGGTAAGTTGCCCACTTCTATTACGACATATAGTTAACAAAAAAAAAGTCAAAACCAATTCTGTTTTACTTATTTTTTTGAAACTATTGACAGGTAGCTTTGCCAACCAAATGCCTGCTAAAAATGGTAGAATATAATTGGCAACAGGTGCCAAAAAGAAAGTTGAAGAACGCAAAGATATAAGCAAGGCTCCTACCCACGTAAGCAAAGACATTCGCCCCCCCAGACCATCCGACATTACATGAAAAAGTGGAAATAGCAAGTACATTGCAATAATACAAGAATAAAACCACCATGTAGGATTATAGCCATAAGACCCAGTAAAATTAATAAGGCCAAAGAAATCAAGTATGCATTTGATAACTATGTGATTCCCATACACTCCATTTAAGCTATGTCCAAAGACAAAGATACCTATTGGAACTGTCAAAATCCAAACAAACCAATAATTTATCATTAACTTCTTGAAACGATGCTTATAAAAATCAAGCAAATGTATCACTTTGCCTTTTGAAGTGACTTCCAGTCCATATCCCGAAAGCAAGACAAATATTGTAACACACACTTTGCTCCACAGTCCTATTTCATGCACAACACGAACCCCAAAGAGCGAAACTTCCCCAAACATTCCATTCATACTATCATTGTAAAACAAATGATGTGTTAGCATGAGAAGTATAGCTATACCTTTCAACACCCTTGTATCTACAGGTTTAAGTAAAACTGATTGCATATTCAAAAGATTAAACTACTTTTTTATTGTTCTTTCAACCATGTTTCTATCAATGGACTATCATACATAGTAACCAATACTATCCTATCCAAATTATTAACATCAGAAATATCTGAAGCCAAATCTTGCCATGTTTCCTTTTCCATTTCCCAAAAATCTTCATCTGACAATTTAAAATGTTTTCTTTGCTTACATATCTCATTGACACGCTGCCTGAACTTTTCATTAATACACTTATTATAATAAGGTATCAATTTTAACTCTTTTAGAGTAGATATAGCTAAACACGTAGGTTCAGACGGATTTTTAAATTCTTTCAATTCCAACTTAATTCTGAGCATATCCTTTTCTCTGACAACATCTATATCAAACAACAAATCATTTGTTGGAGTATCATAATAAGCATTGAAAATAAGTCTTTTTCCCTGTTCAGAGCACCACGTTATTGACTTATCATTGTTACAATCATGACAAGTTGGAATCAAGTTATAAGGATTAATGGAAAACTCTGGAAATAACTGACGAGGAATATAATGATCCAAATCTTTGGCATCTCTAAGACCGCAAATCGGGCATTTTAAGACAATCTCACCCTCATTAGCCTCTATTATCTTTGATCGTAGATGTGATATCAATGTGGCGGAATTATCGTATTGTTTATACAAGAAATACCCATCCGAATCTTTGTCGTCTTTAGCATAATTCCATCGCACCTCTAATTGATTGAGTTTACCTGCATCTGCTTTATCTGTGTATTCATCAAATCTGGATTCAATAAGGGGTCGCAATCCCTCAAGCCGTTCTTTATTTGGTTTTCTCTTTGACTTTACAACATCAGTCAGGAAATCAGATGGTTTAACATCAGCCTTATTTAGTCTATTCATTATCTACTATCTGTTTAATTAACATTCTTGCATTTAAACTCAAGTTTTGAGTATTTTCCTTGAAATATCTAACAATATCCCGATAATTATTCCCCTTCGCCTTGAGCTTTACAATTTTTTTTCCGAGATACGTTGTGTCCTCTTCATAACCAAAAATTTCATCATAAAGTACAGAAATATCCTCACCTAATGTTTCAAATCCTATCTTCCCAAGCATGAGGGCTTTATCATCCCTTCTCATTAAATAAACAAACTTGCCTAACATTTCTCTTACAACAAGAGGCGAATGCGTAGAAACTATACAATAACTTTGAAAAAGTCCCAAAAGAAGAATCAACAATTTGAATAAATCTTTAATTGCTCTTGGATGAAGATGAACTTCAGGCTCATCAATGATTAACAATGAATCATAGGTAATTTTACTAAACAAGAAGGTAATTAGCATGAAAAGTTGTAATTGACCAGAACTGAAGCACTCCAACATATCATGCAAACGGTTGTCATCAATAATAAACTTTTGATTATCATTTTCATCAACTTTATAATACCACCATTCATAACCTTTAACTTCAGGGATTTCCTTTTCTAATATTTTATCATAAACTTCAAACAATTCCTCATTATTACGTTTCCTCTTTCGGATAGCCATAACCGACTTTTTAATAACGTCTATTGCTTGTTCTTTATTTTGATTTGCACAAAAATAATAATAAGGAAACAAAGATGGGGAATCTGTCTTCTGAGCAATATGAGAAAAACAATCAAAAGGAGTTGTACAAATAGCCATCACACAACTAAAAAGAGGAAAATTTCCTTGAATGTTCTCGTTTTTTTCATTGATAAGAGTATCTATCAACTGTCCTAACATTGTTGTCTTACCTACTCCATTTTCTCCTATGATACTTGAACATCTGCACAACGACATAGCGTCTGGATCAAACTTCAGTTTAAAAGGAACTGATAGCTCAGTGTTATATTTTGGATGAAATAAAAACTTAATGTCATAAGCTTCCGATAGCGGCATATCATTTATGATATACTTTGCTTCACGCCAAGCTCGTTCTGATACAAGATCACGACATAATGATGATTTAAAACCAGGTTTGTCTTTAAACCGCTCATAATGCTCTATTTGAATAGAACAGTCTTGCAATGCTATGAGTATTCGTTTACACTCTTCTTTTGAAAACAATCTTTTCAGAGTCCTATAATAATCGGAGGTAATACCCAATGAACAAAAATTTTTATCTAATCTATCAAAACTAGTAGGAATTACTTTATTAGTATCAGGATTTTCCGAACATAGGACTTTTAATTCTCCTATTAATATTCCTTTTTCTCTTGTTTTAAAATAAAATAAAGAATACCAAGTGTACCATCCATAATCATTCCAATCATAATTATGATTAAGCACAAAACAAGGAAATTTTGTTGGTGCTTTAACACTAGATAAACGGTCAGAGCGCCATCCACATTTAGATTGTACCTCAAAGTTTAACTCTTTCATAAACAGTCTGAATTTTTGTATAATAAAGGTTAGCTATCAATTAGCATATACAAATGAAAGTATAACCTTGGTTTTACTTAGGGTCTGCAGAATTATTACCTGTTCACAGACAGAGGGTAGCAGACGTAGACCCTCATAGTGACGATAATGATGAAAAAACGCCAGATTTCGGTCTGGGCAAGACAAAGTTTCATCAGGGACTTCATCACGCTTTTAACGAAGTAGCACATTCCCGTCCAGCATCGTGCTGTATCTGTAAGCTTGGCTCTTATGTCATTGGCTCGATAGATTCTCTTGCCAGTACCGAATAAGCATTCGATTTCATTGCGCTACCCGATGGTTTTGGCCATTCTGGATTTCATCTCATTTGAAGGAGGATCCTTCGGCGGTCGCCCTAACGGTTTGCAGTATGAATGGATTTCAAAATCCTCAAGTATATCTCGGTTTGACCTGTTCAGGTAAATCTTATCCACAAGGATGGTGGCCGGAAGGTAGCCGAAGCGTTCTTCTTCGCCTTTTATTCCTCACGCTTGCGTTTCTCTTCAAGAAGACGCTTCTGCTTGTTGAGAAGTTTGACTGTCATCTTGTTGAGTTCTTCCTCAGAGATTCGCTTGCGTATCGTGACGAACAGGCTCGGGTCGAATATAGGCTTGTCGGTGAACTCATGCAATCCACAAAAGTACTGCATGTAGGGACTCTCTCTGATAATCTCAATGGTCTCGGCATCACTCAGGTTAAGCTTGGGCTTAATAATCATTGAGCCGAGAATCATGCGTGCCGGCTTATTCCCTGCACCTTTCTTCTGATTGTCCAACCTTGAGTTGTATTCCTTCTCAAGTTCTGTCCATGGAAGAAGAATAGAGGAAGCCATCCCATGACGGTTCTTTATCTGCCAAAGGAATCATAGGATTTATCCGCTCAATTTTGGTGAAATAATCCTCTACAGCATTGACTGCTAGTGATTCTATCCTGTTTGAATTCATCATTTCACTTTCAGAAAATACTTTTTATACTTCTCCAAGTCCACCATCAGATCCCAATGTTCATCAAGCCATTGCTCATCCATTGTCCACCAATGCGTTCTCTGCAATAATGCAATTGTTTCTTCACCATAACGATAACCTATAATCTTAGCAGGAACTCCTCCCACGATAGCGTATGGAGGTACATCTTTCGTCACAACCGCATTTGCCAAAACTACGGCTCCATCCTTGATTTCTACGCCACCTATCAAGGTAACGTCAGCTCCCAACCAGCAATCATTGCCGATTTTATTAATGAGACCTCTCTCTTTATCAAAAAACAGAAACTCATCAAAAACCTGATGCTTTGTGAAGGTCTTTCCACCGCTTTTCCCTGACATACTCACGAATTGACGTGAAGTAGAAACGAAGGGAGCTTTATAGGGATGAGTCTGATTGATATAATGGCATCCTGGACCAATGGAACAAAATCGCCCAATCTCTGCATTGAGATTACAATTATCCCCAAGATAAGATCCATAGCCCAAAGAACCAGAGAAAGTGGTACCTTTACAAATAATATTTCTGCCCTCAAACTTACAATTCTTCGATATATACGTATATTGACTAAACATCAATTTATCACCATTTACATAATGATGGTATTTTGCCAATAATTTTCGTTTAAGCCAAGGGAAATGATTTAAAATAGATGTAATACTCATTGCTTATTTATTTCATCCAACCGACTATCTTATGTATCAGCAGCCAATCGTATCTACGATATAACCACGGATAAAGTTTCTTGCACTGCTCTCCATAATAACCTCTCTCGCCAAGGAAGAAAGAATACAAAGCAATCTTCTCCCAAAACGATTTGCCTTTGAAATCGAGATGACCCAAGAAGTCTTCATTTATGTCTTTACGAGCACTAGAAGCAGCGGAATAGTTTATGTTAGTCTTTAAAACAGGTGTGGATACCTTATAAATTCTTGTATGCCTGTAGATTCTATACAACCATTCCAAATCCTCAAAACGACGTATATTCTCATCAAAAGGCTCTTTAAGACATAATTCTCTTGTACATACAAATGCGCCCGTTCGTGGTAGGATTCTACCAAAGAAATGCTCCTTGTAAGGGTTTTCAACCACCCCCTCTTGATATTTACATGCTAATGTCTTGTTTCCACATCGTGAAGTGTAGAATGGTGCAAATATGAAAGAGGTATCGTTGTGATTATTTATATTCTTAGCAAAATACTCTAAAGCGTCAGGTTCTAATTCGTCATCAGCATCAAGAAACAGTATCCACTCCCCTTTAGCATTCTTCACACCAGTATTTCGAGCCTTGCTCGGTCCGCCATTCTTCTGCTTTATCAGTCGGATGCGCGAATCGTTTATTGCCCCAACAACGCCAACCGATCCATCCGTGGAACCGTCGTCCACTATCACAACCTCAAAGTCATCGTGCTCTTGTGAGAGCACGCTCTTCAAAGACTGTGCAATAGACGCCTCCTTATTATATAAAGGTATTACTACTGAAATTATTTTTATTGACATAACCAAGAATTTGATTCAAATATCTTCATTATCAAATTAATAGACTTGTTACAAACGATTTGACACTTCTTTACACTGAATACTAACGTAAGCAAACTATTGATAAAAAATCCATTATGTTTTTTAAAACAAGAGATTAGTTGAGTTCTTTCATTTTTGTCTTTATAATAGTGAGAACTTATTGCACTCAGAAGCAAACAAAAAATAGTTCTTTTTTGTGCACCAATCTCAATGTTATCAATATTTGCACAGAAATCGGTAATGAGAGTTCTAAAAGCAAATGTTTCTTTCTCAATATTTACTCTATTTGTTATAGAGCCTATAGTCTTTCTATAATAATAGGTTTCATCCTTAATGAAACATATTCTGTTTATGACCTTTGCTAAAAAAAATGTCCAGTATTGATCCTCATGTATAATACCTTCTTTAAAAAATAGATTATTTTTCACTATAATACTCTTTTTTACCAGACGATTTTGCGCCATAACAGGATTCACATCATAATTAAGGAGCGTTTTTTTTATAAAAGGATGATTATCAGAAAATAAAGGTAAAGATTGTTTAGAGAACTGTTCCACATATGGAACATCAGAAGCATAACTACCCTGTACTAAATCTGCATCATATTTTTCAGCTGCATCAAACATAATATTCAAACAATTAGGGTATATTGTGTCATCGCTATCCAGGAAATAGAGATATTTTCCATTAGCTTCACGAATTCCTGAATTTCTTGCCGCTGATAACCCTTTGTTTTTATCATGATGATAAATTCTAAAGTCAATAATACCATTATATAATGAAACAAATTCTTCTGCAATTTCCATACTATTGTCAGTACCATGGTCGTCAACAAGAATGCACTCTATTCCGTTCTTCTTTGTTTGATTAGCCACTGATTGAAGACAACCCAATACATAATCTTTTACATTATATATCGGAATTATAACTGATATATCCATATTTCTTCAAAATTATACATCCAATAATATCCAGTTATTTTGAAACAAAGCAGACTTAAATTCATCATTATACCACCGATTGGGAGCTATCACAACCTTATTAGGATTATTACTAACATATTGTGCCCACCAATGGAAGGTACTGTTTGATATTATAAAATGCTTGCATGATGACATTAAACGCATTGTTTCCCATACCGGATCTGAACCTGATTCATAATAACAATTACAACCATCAATCTTTATATTTTCCTTGACCCAATTAATATCATTTGAAAAAAATATAAATACAGGATTCGCTACACGATTTTTAATTTCTTCTATAGCACGCTCATAATAGCTGCGGTTACAAACAAAGTAAGTACCTTTTATGCGGGAATCTTCTACAAAATCCCCTCGTCGGATACTGATAGCAACAGAATTACTATTCTGAATAATATTCAACAAATCATTATTTTCTTGGAGTGTTTTATTTTTAGGCATAAAGGCTTTTTTCAATTCATCTCCTATACCATCAAAATAATGTTCACATTCAAAGGCGCCATTGACTATTAGATTTTTAACCCACCATGGTTTTTTCAAAGGAAATTTTGCGTAACCCAAGTTTAAGAAGTACATGCCAAAAAACTTCATAATTGGCAGCCATTTCCGTTCGTATTTGTTCCTCTTAGAAAAAGAACTTGTTCGAGGATAGAAACGATTAAACACCTTCCAGACAGCATATTGCAAAATAGAATAATTTACAACATCTTGTTGCTCTGTTCCTTTTGTATTGAACCATTTCAAAGAATTTTCCTGACCATCGCCTTCTTTAACATGTTGGCGATAAATATTATCGAAATTATAAATAATGGTCTCTTGAGGGTTATATTTTTTTAATTGTTGAGCAAAGGCATAACGGAAAAATTGATTTCCAAGCCTTCCGTCCATATATATATAGATCATATCAATGCTTTTAATATTAATAATGTGATGGACTTTTTACATGACCATAAGCTTTCACTATTCGATCATCTATTTCAGCTCCAATCCATACTATTTTACAATCTTTGTCCATTGATGAAACAGCACTGGAACAAACCGTAATTGCTATATTAAACTTTATACCCATAGCACTCAGCAATTGTTGTGGTGCCTTAGTCTGCAAAGTTGTAATACCAGGAAAATATTTTTTGTAATCAAACTTATCTCGGGGATGAAGTTTTACCAAAATATTCTCTGCACCAAACTTATCAATATAAGGTTGATAAATTGCTAAAAACTCTTCCGTTTTTAAATGAGCATCCTCTATTAAAGGCTGACTAAACAATACTATTCTTTTACTGCTTAAGTGCTCTAAATTATGTAAAGCATAAACGTTTTTGATGTATTTTTGCTTGAACTCTGAAGAAGTTCTCCACAAATTTTCAAGAGAAATTTGCTCAAAATTCAATTTTAACTTCTCAAAGAGTTTTCTATCAGAATCCGTTGTTACAATTCTTTTTTTACACCAGGGATTATAGCCGCCATAACGATTAAAAATACGTCCTACTTTAAAATTGTATACATAGGCCCCAAAAGAGGGAGTAAAGGAAGGCTCTTTTGGTACATGACTATACAATACCGAAAAAAAGTTTGGACAATCTTCCAGTACAGTATATTGGAGATTATCAATCAACGGCGCAGAAAAGAACAAATGATCCTGGGCGAATATGTTTGATTTCCTTAGAGCTGCTCTATATTTTAAACACTTTAGTCTGTATTTTATACGATCTGAATTGGAATAGGATTTGAGTGGAGGCATAACTATCTTTGGCTCCAATTTGCATGGAGACAAATTACTCCCAACATAATAAGTAGTATTATGCAACATCTCGTCACTACTATATAATAAATAAAGAAGTAACGAATAAGTTGTATCTCCTACAAAAGAATATTTATTACTCATTTCTTTTGAAATTTAGTTTTTATACTGTTATAAACATAATACATAGATTCGTTCTTAGTCAACAAAGAAGCTAACAAATAAATGAATATACCTGATATAATCTGAATAGTTAATAATAGGTATATATTTAATGCAAGCCTACCTATCAAATAAACAACAGAAGCCATACCAAAAGCCATAATAAAATTTGGACATACATCTATTAACTGTTGTTTATAAGAATATCCTATACTTTTTTTATTAGGATAGGAATTGACGAAATAGACAAATATATTAAAAAATAAAATGCCCCATGCAATTGCTAATGGACTTATCATCATTGCTCCTAAAATTACTAACAGCATAATTGGCTTTTTAATGAATTCCAACTTGAATATAAGCCCTATTTTTCCTATAGCTTTCAATGCCTGCAAATTTACATTGCACATAATTCCTATCGCTAAACAAAAACACAATACTTGCATAAAAGGAATGGATGGTGCCCACTTTTCTGTAAACACAATAATTACTACTTTATCTGATACAGCAGCTAAACCAAATAGCATAGGCATAAGAACAAAGGTACTGATTCGAATCGCCCTTCTTAAAGCATGTCTTACGGCTTCTCTGTCATCTTGTATTTTAGACAAAGAAGGGAAAAGAACAGACTGAATGGTATCATCAATGTTGTTACAGAGCAAGTTTGGAATACCTTCTCCCCTATTATAATAAGCTAAATCAGCAGCGGAATATTTTAAACCAAGCGCATAACCTTTAACCTGACTGGTTATTGTACCAATTAAAGTTGTACCCATATATTTTAATCCTTGACTAAATAGAGGTTTAAAACAGCTATAAGAAAACCTAAATTTTGGGTGCCAGTCAAGCAGACAAAATATAACTATGGTACTTGTTATGGTTGAAGATATACTTTGACCTACTAAAGCCCAAGCTCCATAACCATTGTAAGCCATATATAATCCAATACTTCCAGAAACAACCAAACTAACTAAATTAGCATAAAAATACCATTTAAACATAAGCCTGCGCGTTACGACAGCATATTGAACACCTATTAAAGAGCCTAAAGGCATAGTCAATGCTAATACTCTTATAACAGATATAAGTAATGGTGTATTGACAGATTTGAAAAAACCTGCGAAAATTGGGGCACAGAAGAATACAATAACATATAATATACTTGCAAAAACCAATTGAGTAACAAACATAGTGTTTAATTCCTCATCATCAACTTCTTTTTTCTGAATTAATGCTGGAGCTAAACCTCCGTTTGAAAAAATACCCATTAATACTAAAAACATTCCTGCTAAAGCTACAAGTCCATAATCTGACGGACTCAGTATGCGTGCTAAAATAACTGAAATAATAAAACTAATAAGTTGCCCGCTTACCTTCTGCAAGAATTGCCAAAGCATTCCATTTATCGTTTTTTTCTTTAAATTTTCTTCCATTATCTTTGTGATTCTATTAGCTTATTGTAATCTACTTTCTTCCTCAGTAAACGTTTTCTTTTTGAATTATAATGTGGAGATAATATGTCCTTTCTGTCATCATAACCATCATATCTAACACCAGCAAGATGCATTACAAGATAAGGCATCAAATCGGTCATATAAGGCAATCGAGAAGCTTTGCGAATAGCATCAAATGTATTTCTGCGCTTTTGAATGTATGAATCTGTACCATATATCCATAATGGTATCTGAAAATTATCATACGCATTAGCATAATCTATATTTGCGAAAGACGAACGTCCCCATTTATTATTTATTCCTAGGGCAAACATTCCTTCCGAGTGGTCAGACATATATAGGATTACCGCATCTTTATCTTTATAAAAATCTACAATTTTTGACAACACAATATCATTATACAGGATAGAATTGTCATAATCGCACATTATTTTTTGGTTTTCAGGAGACAAGTCTTTACGATTAAGCATTTTTACACTGACGTGTTTTAGTTTTTGAGGACATCTTTGAGAATAATCGAAATGCTGTCCTATCAAATGGAATATCGTAAATTCAGGCATTGCCCCACTCTTTATCTTTGCCAAGGAGTTATCTACCAAATCGCCATCATATTGATACATTTGCTCATTGCGATCATCATACTGTAACTTTGCAAGTTTCTTATCATTCAAGAAGAAGCCCCCACTCAAATCACAAATTGTACCCTGACTTGATGTTGACGCAAACTGATTAGTAAAGAATGAAACTTTATATCCAGCCTTCTTCATAATAGTTGTAATCAACGGATAATCACACCATTCTCCATTATCCCCCACACCCCATGTGGTCATGAAACATTTAAAAGCATAACTGGTAATGTCCCAAGGAGTAACAACATCATTGAATCTAACCAAATTCCCTTTTTGATAATATCGCATTTGATTAGGGGTGTTATGGATATGATAGCCATAAAGCTCCGAATGATGCTTATTATAGCTTTCTCCTATAACCCATACGATATGCTGACATTCATTTTCATTTTTCTCTACTTTTATGTTTGAACATACCTTATATAACTTGTCCACTTGTTCGTCCATCAAATGGCAAGTCTTAAGGCTATACAATATGCGATATAACGGCTGTGGCATCAACTCATTATAGTCATTATGTTCTGTATCCCTAATCATTATGGCCTCCATTTCACCTACACTTCGTGAATTGAACGCCAATATTTGTGATCTTTTCTGAGCAAACAAGAAAGGTGAAAACTTCAAGAACATGCACAAAACCATAAAGATACATACCAAGAGTATGTATTTAGAAGCCTTAATCAGTTTGAGCTTAGAATAAAATCTATTAATACAGATATGTACTGCGGCAACTAAAGGAACAACAAGAAGCTTCATATTAAAGAAGCCTGCCCCATAAGTCTTGAGGAATTCTCCACATTCCCTAACGTTCGTTTCCAAGACCAGTTGCATGACCTGAGGATTGATCGTCGTATGAAAATTCTCAATGCACACAATTTCAATCTCAGCCAATATATACGAGAATGCACAAAGGATAATAGTTGTCCACTTCTGCCACTTTCCTCTAAGCAACATCAAAAAGGCACAAATGACACTTATATCCAAAATAAATTCTACAAGAAAACAAATTTTAAAATCTGGGACTCTATATGTCTTGTTGGCTAAGATATATACTATTGCAGCTACAGTAAACAAGCATATAAAATTTATAAGTTGTCCATTTGCTTTATGCAAGAATCGCCGTAACGCTATATATACATTTTTTTGTTTATAGTTTTCTTCTTCCATTAATTATTTCCTTAACCCGTTGGCGGAATTAATTTAGCGCATACTTAACCCTGCCAACCGGTCTGTT
>ERZ1034920.57-NODE-57-length-76933-cov-17.658225_pt1 | contig 76933 bp, 63 predicted proteins | sample MGYA00520688_ERZ1034920 | MGnify/ENA primary metagenome ERZ1034920 (study PRJEB33766, sample SAMN09781785) | gut metagenome | biome: gut microbiome | host: Homo sapiens | place: Madagascar | study: EMG produced TPA metagenomics assembly of the PRJNA485056 data set... | reverse complement strand
CCCCCATTCCCCATTCTCCAGTCCCCAGTCTCCCAAAAATCTCCACCTTACCCCTTCTTCCTCTTTCAGCTATAATATATAAAGACATAAAATGCAAATGAATAAAGGAGGCTGTTATGATGAAACCATTGTTGAAAAGTCCATTTCATGCCGGTCCGAAGACGGAGGGGTACCTGCTTACTGCCATGAACCTTTGGAACACGCCCCTTTCTCTCTGGGGTCTGTCCCAGGTGTCCATTCCGGAAAATGCGGAAATTCTGGATATCGGCTGCGGCGGCGGGAAGAATCTCATGCGTCTTCTGGAGAAGGCGCCCAAAGGCCATGTGTCCGGCATTGACTCGTCCTTCCGGGCCGTGGACTTTGCCTACCGTTTCAATGAGAAGGCCATCCGGGAAGGGCGCTGCTCGGTATATGAGGGATCCGCCGATGTGCTTCCTTTTAATGAAAACAAATTTGATTTCATCCTGGCAGAGGAAACCTTTTATTTCTGGAAGGATCCTGCCGCCTGCCTGAAGGAGGTTCTCCGGGTATTAAAGCCCGGCGGCACTTTCCTCATCCTCCAGTCCAAGGGGGGCAGTCCCCTCCACCAGGTTTATGAAAAGCTCATCCCCGGCATGAAGGTATACAGCAAAAGCGAGCTGAAGGAGCTTCTGGAAGAAGCGGGACTCCGGGATGTAACCATCCATGGGAAACTGGGCGCCCTGGCTGTGGTGTCGGTAAAGCCGGTCACGGCACTGGATGCGGCAAAGCGGAAACTGAAGCTTTCTTCCATTCCCTATGGCCGGCTGACTGCCGCCGCTTTGAGTGCCGCCGCCCTGGGGCTGGCTGCCTATGGGGTTTCTCGTAAATACCGTTCTTGAACATGCCCCAAAGCTGCGGTCTTCCAAGGCCCATGCTTAATAAACAGGGAAGTATTTTTAATTCCCCATTGACTTTTTAGCATACTTGGATTTATAATTAAATGCGTTCTAAAGTTCAATTTTCTGGATTTTAGAACCGGAATGCTTATGCATTCCAAAGGTATTCTCTTCGGGCAGTTTCTGCCCCTATGGAAAGCGCAGGGTGCTTCGCCTCACCGGTGAATCTCTGTGTTTTCCCTCTGTCCGGGGAGGAAATGAAGGAGCGGGATTCCCCTAAGTCCCGCTCCTTTCCTCTATCCGAAAAAAGGCAGAATGGGAAAATATCTTTCTAAATTTAAGAAAAATGTGATTATGCATTCCCTATCAATATGAAAAAGTGTATACTGTTTCAGAGAATTTTTTAAAGAGGTATCTTTCCACACCTCCCATTCCTTTTCCGGCCGACATGACCAATCCTCTTTTTCTATTTTTTATTCTGATTGTAAATTCATCGGGTCAATTTTGAAATATTGCTTAGGGGCCGGTAAATACGTGGATTTCTTTTACCTATTCGCAAGGCATTCCATATTCCGTCAATCACGAAATCATTTTTCGTTTGACAATCGGGTGGAATGTCTTTTATAATAAATCAAGTCAGGGGCATTTAGGTATGCATGTACTATGTGTATACGCATTTTGTTTAGGGGAAAGGTGAGGTATATATTACTATGTCCGAAAAAAGGGCAGTCCACATGAAGGGTATCCGGAATCAGATTCTCAGGACCGCTGAAAAACTGTTTCTGACCCAGGGTTACAAAACTACTACAATCCGGCAGATTGTGCAGGATTCCGGAATTACATCCGGCAGTATCTACAATATTTTTGAAGACAAGGAGCACTTGTTTTCCGCTTTGGCCGATCAGTTTATGACTGACGCCAAAGCAAAGATTGACAAAGCACTGGAAGGTGAATCCGCAGACAGGCGTCTGGTCGGTCTTCTGGCCATGGAACTTTACTGTACAGAACAGAATCCCATTGTCCGTGAATTGGCCTGCGCTTTCCATACATCTCCCTTCCTTATGGAAACGGTGATTAAGCGTCATTCCGTACTGGCTGAAGAGGTCTGGATGAGCCGAAGACACCCCCGCAACTCCAGCCTTGATACAGCCATCCTGATTTCAGAAGGCATGATTTCTTCCTATCTCATTTCCTTTGATTTCTCTCAGAAAATGAACTATGATGAAATCCGCCGGAAAGTGATGATGCTGATTCTCAGAGCCATGGGTCTGGAAGCCAGGGAAAGCAGCCATCTCATCCAGTATATGGAAGAGAACAGAGCGCTTTGGCTGGATCTGGCAGACCAGGTACTGCATCATTCCGATGAAACCCCTGAAGAAAAATAAAATCCATCAAAAAAGCGTTGAAAACATGCGTTTTCAACGCTTTTTTATTTGTGTTCCAAGGATTTATAGACACGCCCTTCGGGCGTGAAGGGGCACGGCTTCGCCGCAGGTTGTGGCCTGCTGGCGCAGGCAGGTTGTGTAAAAGGGGTGTGTCTGAAAAGGTTCTTAGGATTGACCGGCTTCCAGCCGGAGGGTTCTCAGGTTTGACGGGCCTTTCAGGCCCGAGGGTTGTGGTGGCGGCTTCGCCGCAGTATAAAAAGGGGGCGCGCCTATCGGCGCAGGTTGTGTAGAAGGGTTGTGTAAAAGGCTGTGGGGAAAGGTGCCAGTGTTTCAAAGGGTTCAAAGGGGGGTGGATTGCCGCTTCGCGTCAATCCACCCCCCTTGGTGCCTGCGGCTCCATTGTCACACCAGCTCACCAGCCCACTATCTCACTAGTACACTAGTCCACCAGCCCACTAAAACGACTGCTCTCCCTTGTAGAGGAGTTCCTTAATAAAGTTAGGAAGGACGAAGCAGCTTTTCTGGATGTGGGTATTGTAGTATTTCATAGGCGTCGGCACATCTTTTCTTGGTTCCGCCGTAAGGGGGTCATAGACCTTGGATGCCAGCATGAAGGAGTGGAGGCAGGCGGGATAGATGGGCACGTGGGAGTAGTACATTCGTACAAGGGGGAAGACGTCATTCATGGCTTCGAATACGTCATGCACTGTTTTCTGCTGCACAATGGGGGATTCGGTCTGCTGCACGATGAGGCCGTCTTTCCGAAGGGCCGCATAGGCGCTTTTGTAGAAGTCTCTGGTGAAGAGGCCTTCTCCCGGTCCGATGGGGTCGGAGCAGTCGATGATGATGACGTCGTAGTAGTCTTTCACGCTTTTGGCAAAGGCGATGCCGTCGCCTACGTGAACGTGGAGCTTTTCCGGCGGATTCCTGAGTACCCTGGAAATGGTAGGAAAATATTCTTTGGAAAGTTCGATGACCCTGCCGTCGATATCGCAGAGGTCCACCTGGTTGACACATTCGTGACGGCACACTTCCCGGGCCACGCCGCCGTCGCCGCCGCCGATGATGAGCACCCGTTCCGGATGGGGATGGAGCATGAGGGGCACGTGGGAAATCATTTCATGGTAGGTCCATTCGTCCTTCACGGAGGTCTGGAACACGCCGTCCAAAATCAGGAGCCTGCCGTATTCCAGGGTATCGGCGATTTCGATATGCTGGAAAGGGGTCTGTTCCTCGTGTACCATTTTTGTAATCTTCAGGGTAAGGCCCAGGTTTTCATTGGCCCATTCGGTGACGTACTTTTTTTCTTCCATAGGCTTATTCCCTGTTTGCAGTGTCTTCTGCCGGTTCAGCCGCCGGTTCTTCGCCCTTGGCAGTGGCAGCAGCCTGGTCAAAAAGGTTGCCGCCGGCAGGGTTTTCTGCTGTTTCAGCAGCCGGTGCAGCTTCCTGCACTTCCGGAGCCGGTTCTTCCTTAGCTTCTTCCTTTGGTTCCTCTGCCTTCGGCGCTTCTGCAGCTGCCGGAGCGGGCTTGGCAGTGCCGTCTTCTACAGGCTGGGGAGCCTTGACGGCTTTGGCGGATTCGATAAGGGACAGGGCGGATTTGAAATTGGAAAGGAGTTTTTCGATATAAAGGTTCATGTCCCCTTCTGTTTTCAGAAGGTCTGCATTCATCTTGCGGCGGGCAGATTCCGCGTCAGCCACGATCTTGTGAGCCTCGTTCTGGGCTTCCCGGATAGAGAGTTCCGCTTCCTTGTGGGCGTTTTTCTTTACATTATCCGCCGTTTCCTGGGCCATGACCAGGGTATTGGACATGGTGGATTCCATTTTTTCATAGTTGCGGAGCTTCGTGCGGATGGTGTCCATTTCCTCTTCCATTTCACGATGTTCCCGATAAATCCGTTCATAGTCCTTGGCCAGCTCTTCCAGGAAGGTATTCACCTCGTCCTGTGCATAGCCGCGGATCTGGCGGGAAAATGTTTTATTATGTATATCCATTGGTGTAATCATGCTGTATGTCTCCTTTGGAAATTTGATGTACTTACATGGGAAAGGCAGTGCCGGCAGCACGTACAGGAAAACCTGGAAACTAGAAACCAGAAACTAGAAACTAGAAACTAGATACTAGATACTAGATACTAGCCACTAGCCACTAGCCACTAGCCACTAGCCACCAGCCACCAGCCGCTGTCTCATTTATACCTGTATATCAAAAGGCCTGTACGTCCTTTCCGGCTCATGCCTGTTTCTTCCTTGATTTCTATACGGCCTCTGCCCCGAATGCTGATAATGTCTCCTGCTTTCACGGTCTGGGAGGCACTTTTGGCAGGCTGCCAGTTCACTTCCGTTCTTTCATCTTCCACGGCCTGCACCATTTTGGAGCGGGAAATACCAAAGCCTGCAGCGCCTACGGCGTCCAGGCGAAGGGAGGCTACTGTGGCCCTCACTTCCTTGGCGGTCTGCTTGGGGGGCTCAATATCGGAGAGGGGGATTTCTTCCACCTTTACCGGCACCATGGCCACTTTTTTGAAGTTATCCATGAGCCAGTCCTTCATGGCGCTGTCCACCACTACCTGACAGCCGGCGCCCTGCATGAGGATATCTCCCAGCACCGCCCGGTCAATGCCAAGGCCCATGAGGGAACCCAGCACATCCCTGTGTCCGATGAGGCGATACCTGCCGTCCCAGGTGACGGAGAGGAGACTTTCACCGAAGTCCACAGGACCGTCATAATCTTCCCTGCAGAAGGCAATGCGTACCCTTTCCGCTTCATGATAGCCGCCGAAGGCGGAGGATTTCACTGTCTTCATGTGGGCCGCAATGGTCTGGCCGATCTGCCGCGCAAAGGGGGCCATAAAGGGGCCTACCGCAAAGGGACGCCCCCGGTCCACTGCGTCTGCCAGGTCCAGAAGGCGCATGGCCATGTCTTTGGACTCCTCGCCGGAAGCTGCAAAATAACGAAGTATCTTTTCTCTATCTTTCATTTCATCCTCTTCCCTGTGAGAAACAGGAGAGACAGAATCCTGTCTCTCCTGACTTTCTTATTTCCCTGCCATGGCGTCTGATTTTTCAAGACAGGCCTTGACGCCGTCCATGAGGGCGGCGCGGATGCCGTCCCTTTCCATGGCATGAATGCCGGCGATGGTGGTGCCGCCGGGGCTGGTGACCTGGTCACGGAGCTCCGCCGGATGCTTTCCTGTTTCCAGCACCATTTTCGCTGCGCCGTAAAGGGTCTGGGCGGCAGCTTCGATGGCCAGTTTTCTTGGCAGGCCGATAAGCACGCCTGCATCGGCCAGGGCATCGATGATGACAAAGGCATATCCCGGGCCGGCGCCGGACAGGGCGCCCAGCTCATCCAACTGCCGCTCTGTGACCACCGCTTCTTTTCCTAAAGCGGAAAAAATATCTTCCGCTTCCTTTACAAATTCCGGGGACGCTTTCTTTCCCGGTGCAATGGCAGCCATGCCTTCCCCTACGGAAGCAGGGGTATTGGGCATGACGCGGATGACCTCCGTCCCTTCCGGAAGGGCGCCTTCCAGGGAGGAGAGAGTCACCGCCGCTGCAATAGAAAGAACCCGGGATGGATGATACCGGGATATTTCCTGAAGCACTCCCGGCACCACATTGGGCTTTACCGCCAGAATCACCAGGTCCGCTTCCTTCGCTTCACTGCCGTCCACGGAAGGATGGACGCCATAGCGGGCAGCCTTTTCCCGGGATGCTTCTTCGGAATGCTCTTTCAAATATATTTCATCTTTTGACCACAGCCCTTTGGCCAGGCAGCCGGAGAGGATGGCCCCTCCCATGGCGCCGCAGCCGAAAATCAGGATTTTCTTCATTTCTACGGTCCTTTCCAGGTCGGAATGCCTGATACAAATGCCAGCCGGTCTTCATGAAGGTCCACCGTAGAGGGAACGCAGATGAGCACGTCATCATTCAGGAGCATCACATCTCCATGGGCCATATAGACGGCGCCGCTCATGAAATCCACAAAGCGGCTGGCCACTTCATCATCCACATTGTCATTCAATACAACCATCACCGTCATGCCCCTTGCCAGGGCATCCACTGCATGACGGGCATCTCCGTAGGATCCGGGAACGAGGATATCCACTTCCTGAGGGCGGATGCTCCTTGCGGGCAGCGCGCCTGCCGCGGGAACATCTTCTCCTTCTTCCCGTTCCGGTTCCTCATAGCTGTCTTCTTCAGGAGCTTCTTCAAACTGGTTTTTCAGCCAGTTCACTCCTTTGGACAGGAAAGACATCAGCCCTGTGGAGCCTCAGGTCCCTGAGGTGTCTGGGCGTTCCACTGGGGTGCTGCCGGTGCCTGCTGCTGATCCTGGTAGGCAGCGAAATTTTCACGGGATACGCTCATATTATTCGGCGCGCAGAGATAAATGTTTTCGGAAATCTGGTCGATTCTGCCGTCCAGTGCATACATGATACCCTGTACGAAATCTACAATCCGCTGTGCTTCGTCGGCGTCGGTTTTTTCCATGTTCATTACCACCGGGCGCATAGCCTTCAGATGGTCGCCGATTTTTTCAGCGTCCCCATAGCTCTTGGGGTTCACCACCACCATGGTATAGGGCTTGGCTGCCTGGCGGGGCTGGGCAGTTCTGCCGATGCCTCTGACCGGGCTTACTGCAGAGGGACGGGGTGGAACGGGAGCAGCCGGACCTGCCGGTACTTCCTCTTCCATTTCCTCTTCTCTTTCATCCTCATCCCTGTCAACAAACTGGTCCTTAAATTTATCAAGCAGACTCATTTTTTTCTCCTCTCAATGATAGTGTCTTTCGCCAAAAATGGCTGTGCCTATGCGCACCATATTGGCTCCTTCTTCAATGGCAATTTCAAAATCATGGGTCATTCCCATGGACAGGATGGAAATCTGTCCTTCGGGAAATTCCTTTTTCATATCTTCCCACATGCTGTGGGCCTTCCGGAATACGGGGCGGGTCTTTTCCACATCCTCATAGGCCGGTGCCATGCACATGAGCCCCTTCACCCGGATATGGGGAAGAAGGGATGCTTCTCTGCATACATCATCCAGACTGTCCGGCGCCATGCCGTGCTTCGATTCCTCTCCGGAAATATTGAATTCCAGAAGCACATCCTGCACCTTGCCGATTTCCCCGGCCCGGCGGTCGATTTCCCGAAGAATGTCCAGGGAATCGCCGGACTGGATCAAATCAGCCATGGCCACTGCCTTTTTTACCTTATTCTTTTGCAGATGGCCCTGCAGATTCCAGACCACCGGAAGCGTCAAGGCCTTGAACTTCTCTTCCATTTCCTGGACCCGGTTCTCCCCCACCTGGGTCACTCCCAGATGGATGGCCTCTTCCATATCCTCCAGAGGATGGAACTTCGTCACCGCCACCAGAGTCACTTTCTGCCCATAGGGAGACCGCTTTTCAGCCTTGTGAATCCGGTCCATTACATGGGCTAATCTTTCCTTGATTTCTGACATAGCCCCGCCTTCTTTACTCGTTTTTTCCGTACATCCACATGAGGATATACCTAAAGATTATTATATCACAGTTATTTCCGAGAAAAAACAGAAAATATGGATTTTATGGGCTTTATCCCCTGCTGAAACAGGAAATTTTCAGTCCTCTGCCCTGGATTTTCTATTCAAAAAAGGCAGTAAAGGAACGGTCATCCTTCGCTGCCTTTTATCATGGCGTCCTTGTGATTCCGAAAATTGAGCGGGCTGGTAAGCAAGTGGGTTAGTGAGCTGGTGAGCTAGTGGGTTAGTGGACTGGTGAGCTCCAGCCCATTGAGCCTTTTCCATTTCGGAGGGAGATTTCTCGACTCCTCTTCACTATCTCCACGAACCGCCTGCCTCATTCCTCCGCTGTCCTCCGCTCGAAATGACGGTGAGGCGGGGCAGCACCGGCGTCACCCCTGCCGGAATGACCGCAGGCCGCCTGCCTCTGCGTCATCTCGAGCGGGACTTAGGGCCGTTATGAATAATCCATGTTTTTCATTTCATTGACACTCTGAGTCGAGAGATCTCACGCCACAATACAGCCAATCCCATTCCAGGAGGAGATTCCTCCACTCCACTCCGCTGCGGTCGAAATGACAATGGGGCGGGCAGCACCGGCGTCACTCCTGCCGGAATGACGCTGAAACAACTGATGTCTGACGTCTGACCGTCTGACCGTCCCACTGTCTCACTGTCTCACTGTCTCACTATCTCACTATCTCTCTGTCTCCCCTTTACGCGGCTCAGACCATCTTTGCCTTTTTAGCGATTTCATCGGGAATCTTGATACCCAGGATTTCCGCATCCTTCTTATTGATGACAATGGTGTATTCCTTCTGGTGCTGGATGGCTGCCGTTTCCGGCTTGATCTTGCCGTCCAGGATGTCGGCAGCCATGTGGCCTGTCTGCACACCCAGCTTGTAGTAGTCTACGGACAGGGCTGCCAGGGCGCCGTCCTTGGCCATAATGTCCGCCCCTACGATGACGGGAATCTTATTGGCATCGGTGACTTTCATGAGGGTGGGGATGGAGGAGGCCAGGGTGTTGTCGGTGGGGACATAGATGAAATCCACCTTGCCTGCCAGAGATTCTGCCACCTGCTGGATATCATTCACGCTGTTTACGGTTCTTTCTTCTACAGCCAGGTTATTCTTTTTGCAGTAATCCTTCATCATGTTGGCCTGCACTTCACTGTTCACTTCACTGGAAGAGTAGATGAGGCCTACGGTCTTGGCATTGGGCACCAGAGCTCTGCCCAGGTCCATCTGGGCGTCGATGGAAGCCAGGTCGCTGACGCCGGTGACGTTGCCGCCGGGCTTTTCATCATTCTTCACCAGTTTGGCGGTGGTGTAGTCCGTAATGGCGGTGCCTACGATGGGAATATCCTTGATTTCATTGGCCACTGCCTGGGCTGCAGGGGTGGCGATGGCACAGATGAGCTTCGGCTTTTCCGATTTGAAGCGGGATGCGATGGTCTTCAGGTTGGACTGGTCGCCCTGGGCGTTCTGCTGGTCAAAGGTCACCTTGTCCTCGCCGTAGCCTCTTTCCTTCAGTCCGTCCACAAAACCTTTATTGGCCTCATCCAGGGAGCCATGCTGCACGATCTGCACCACACCGATAATGGGCTTGCCGGAAGCCGAGCCGGCGCCTCCTTTAGGCTGGCTTCCGCCGCATCCTCCATATACCAGGGCTGCTGCCGCCAGAACTGCTGCCATACTCATTTTCATCCATGTCTTCATTTCTATTTCCTCCCAAATTCCTATACTGCTTTATTTAATATATGTATCTTCCAGTGCGTCCATGGTACCGTTCGTTTCCATTTCCGCCAGGAAGAAATTGACATAGTTCAGGAAATCCTGGTCTCCCTTGGCCATGAGGGCGCCGAAGCGGCTTCTGGTAAAGGGCTTGTCCACCAATGGAGCTGCCAGCTTCTTGTCCATCCGTACATACCGCCTTGCCTCCATGGTTTCCGTAATCATCACGTCCGCCTTGCCCTTGGCAATGAGTGAAGGGATTTCCGCATTCTTCTCATGAATGATGAGGGTAGCATGGGGCAGGCGGGATTTTGCAAATTTTTCATTCGTTCCGCCGGGATTCACCATGACCTTCACTTCCGGTCTGTCCAAATCCGAGAGAGACTTGTATTTCCCTTCCTCCCCCTTCCGGCAGAGAATGGTCTTGCCGAAGAGAAGGTAGCCATCCGACATGGCCAGGGTTCTTTCCCTATCGAAGGTTCTTGTAATGCCGCAGAGGGCCAGGTCGAATTTGCCGTCTGCCGTATCCTGGGAAAGGGTCTTCCAGGTGGTGGGCACATACTCCACCTTCACATGAAGGGAGTCTGCCAGCTTTTCCGCCAGTTCTGTATCAAAGCCTTCATACTTTCCATCAGCGTCCTTATAGGACATAGGCCTGTAATCGCCGGTGGTACCCACCCGGAGAGTCCCCCGGGCTGCAATATCCTCCAGGTGCGCCGCCCAAACGCTTCCTGCTCCTCCCAGAAGGAGCCCTGCCGCCAGTATGGCGGCTCCTGCTATCTTCATCATCTTCATATTTTCCATCCTTCCATCCTGAAATCAAAAAGTCCCCTGCTTATTTCTAAGCAAGGGACGACGGGACACATCGCGGTACCACCCTGTTTACCTGAATAAACACAAAAGGGTGATACCCAAGGGACGGATTATCCGTGGTACCACCCAAATTATCTTCATCAGATCGACTCTACGCCCTGTAACGGAGGCACACGTCGCAGCCTACTCCAAAGTTCAGCCGCGCAGTTCAGGAAAGAACTTCCCCATTCCTCCGCCGCCGGTTCCCACCAAATGCCGGCTCTCTGAAGGACTTCCGGAATGAGTACTTTTTTCCATCAGCACTTTTGTAATATGAGTTCATTGTAGCCAATGGACACGGTCTTGTCAAGGGGTTCCCCCATATAGTCCCCCGCCTGCGACCTCCACTGTCCTGCCAGTCACCAGCCCACTATTGCATATTTTCCGGTTGAAGTTCTCCTGTGAGGCAGTGGTAGTGTTTTCTTTTATCCTTATACATTTTCCGGTCTGCCTGGTTGAAGGCGGAGGAGAGGGCACTGCCGGTTTCGGCCCACTGGGCGCCGTAGGCTACGGACATGTCTTCCCTGGCGTTCATCATGTCGTAGAATTCCTGGAATTTCCTGTAAAAGGCGCATTCGGAAATGCCCGGCAGGAGGACTACGAATTCATCGCCGCCGGCGCGGTACACGTATTCATCACCCCAGAACTGCTGCATGGCCTTTGCGGCGCGATGAAGCAGCCTGTCCCCTGCCACGTGGCCTTCTTCATCGTTGGCTCTTTTCAGTCCATTCACATCGCCGAATACGATGCCCGCCGGATGATCCAGTTTTTCAAGCTCTTCCAGTTTTTCCATGAAACCGTTCCTGTTTCTTGCACCGGTGAGCATGTCCCTGTGGCTCAGGTAGTCCAGCCTTTTCAGGAGTTTCTGGTTTACCATGCGGGCGCCCAGGAAATAGGAAATGGTCTCCAGCACTTTCTGGGTGTTCACCGCATCGCTGATCTCATAGTTGTCGGCACCGATATATCCGATGAGATTTCCTCCGTCATAAATGGGAGAATCCATAATACTCTTTATACCCTGGCGTTTCAGGTTTTCATAGTCTACAGGGTCGTCTTTCCTGAGGACTTCAATATCTTCCAACACCAGGCTGGTATTGTCAACAAGAAATTTTTCCCATCCGCCGATATAGTCATCATAGTCCAGATTCTGGAGTGTTTGGATTTCCGGCGTTACCCCTTCCCTGCACCATTCAAAGGTGTTGCTTACCTTTTTTCCGTCGGTTTCCAGGATGTAAAGGCGGTCGGCATGGATAATGGTGCCCAGCTCCGCCAGCATATGGTTCACCGCTTTTTCATAACTTTCTCCGCCGTTCATGATTTTGGCAAGGCGGATGATGATGTCGTCGGTATTGCTGGACTGGCGGAGGTTCATCTTTTCCAAATGGTCCATGTCCACATTCATGAATATGAAAGCAGCCCTGCCTACGCCTGCCGGTTCCACTTCAAATTCCAGCCAGTGGCCCACTTCCCTGCTGTACATGCGGCTTCGTACCTGTTTTCCCTTTGCCGCTTCGTAGCAGTAGTCAAACCATTTTTCATCGGCATTATCATAGACAGAGAGAAAAGAGTGTCCAACCAATTCCTCCTTCCGTCTCCCCACCATTTCGCAATAGGCCTTATTGACATATACATATATAGCATCCACCGCTTTTTGGTTTTCCTCGTCCACTACTACATCAAAAGCAGCATAGGCTACCGGCACATTCATATCCAGATCCGGTATAAACTTGTCATCTTCCATCAAAAACTTCCATTCTTTATTAAACATACTCATTCTTACTGCAAAAGGGCAAAATAAAGGCGCAGCATTCGCTGCGCCCTAAGGAAAGCACTGATTCTCCTACAGAATCGGCGCTTCATGAAATTGCTACTCCGGTGCAGCTGGCTGCCATGTTACAGGCCCTATAGTTTTGCGTCACAGGTTTTCACCTGCTTTGCCCAATGCCTATGAAATTAACTACGGTTCTATTATACACAATTTATATAACAAATATCAATATACATCGAATATTCTAATATTTAAAAATAAAGAAATGTTAAGCGGCAAAACCGCTGCATAAAAAAAACAGCCCCCAGAAAGGAGCTGTTTTCTTTTATTTCATTCTCACATCTGCAGGAGCAGCGGCAAAGCTTTCTGCCGTTTCCGGTTCTTCTTTGAAGCCGCCGGATTTCCGTTCATGCTTTCTCTTATTCTTTTCAATGAAATAGTAGCCGATGAGAAGGATGGCAAACCATACGGGAGTAACATAAAGGGCTACCCTTGTATCATCGCGGAAGGCGGAAGCCACAACCACACCTAAGAGGAAAAGCATGGTGAGATAGCCGGACCAAGGGGCAAAGGGCATTTTATAGGTAAGGAGTTTCTTTTCTTCCGGGGAAAGGGAAGCGCGGAACTTCTGCTGGGTACGGAGGATGACGAACCAGGTAAAGAGGGCGCCGAAGGAGCCTACGCTGGTGACATAAACAAATACCCTTGCCGGCATGATGTAATTCATGAGCACGGAGAAAAGAAGTACTGCTGCAGAGAAGATGATACCTACCCAGGGCAGACGGTGGCGGTTCAGGCGCTGGAAGCAGGAGGGTGCATTCCCTTGGAGAGACAGGTTGTAAAGCATGCGGCCGGAACTGAAAATGCCGCTGTTGCAGGAGGACAGCACAGCTGTAATGACTACGATATTAATAATGTCTGCAGCGCCGGCAATACCCAGCTTCTCGAAGGTAATAACGAAGGGGCTGCCCAGATGGCCGATTTCATCCCAGGGATAAATAGCCATGATCACGCCCAGGGACAGTACATAGAAAATCAGGATACGCCAGAACACTTCATCAATGGCCTTCTTAATGGTGGACCGGGGATCATGGGCTTCGCCGGCGGTGACGCCGATGATTTCAATGCCCAGGTAGGAGTACATCACCATGACCAGAGCCATGAGGGTGCCGCCGATGCCATTGGGGAAGAAACCGCCGTGGGTCCACAGGTTTGTAATCCCCACAGGCTCCCAGCCGTTGCCGATACCGAAAAGAATCATGCCTGCACCGCCGATAATCATGAAGATGATGGTGCAGATTTTAATCAATGCAAACCAGAATTCAAACTCCCCGTAGGCGGAGACAGCAATGAAATTGACCACCGTCATAAGAAGGAGCGCGCAGAGAGCCGATACCCACTGGGGCAGGTCGGGGTACCAGAAATTCATGTATATCCCCACCGCCGTAAGCTCCGCCATGCAGGTAACCATCCACATGTACCAGTACGTCCAGCCGGTAAGGTAGCCCCACTTCGGCCCCAGAAAACGGGCGGCGTGGGCACTGAAGGCGCCGGATACGGGGTAAGCCACGGAGAGCTCGCCCAGGGCCCGCATAATGAAATAAATGGCGATGCCGCCAATGATGTAGGTGAGGAGCACCGAAGGGCCTGCCAGCTCGATGGCCGTGGCGGACCCAAGGAACAGGCCTACGCCGATGGCCCCGCCAAGGCCGATCAGCTGGATGTGCCGGTTCTTCAGTCCTCTCTCTAGGTTCTCATGCATTTCCTGATTTTTTTCTGCCATATAAAACTCCCAAATCTGACAAAAAATCCGGGCCTGTGCCCTTTCATGGGGAAGGTCCGGAGAAAAGAACTACTTTGTTTATTTTATACGCAGATACCCTCTACATCAAGATAGAAATTCGCTATTTCTATACTTTTTCAGCCATACGGGATAAATTTAATTCCTTTAGGTATATATTTTCTATCTATATATTATCATTCGTCCATTTCCCGGCAGAATCATTGATTTTGTTTATGAAAAATTCCAACATCGGGAAAGCCGGGCTTTTCCCTGATACCGTTCATGAGCACATCGAAGGCCTGGTTCATATAGGAGGCTTCTGAAATCTCCTCCTTCACGGCGAACCGTTTCTTGATTTCACTCATGAGATAATAGTAGGCCACCATGCCCGCCCAGGAAATACAGACCTCCGTGGGCTTCAGATTGCTTCGGAAGGTGCCCTCCTCCATGCCCTCCGTCAGCGCCGCCCGAAGCACCACCAGCACCATGGCAAACCTTTCCTTCCCGATGGACGCAAACACATCGGTGGGATGAATCATTTCCCAGGAAAAAATGCGGAGGATGTAGGGATGTTCCTTCATGAGGCGGAAAAAGAAACGGGAGTAAAGCTCCATGATTTCCATAGGCGTCCTCGTGCCGTCCGCCGCCATTTCCACAAAGTCCACCAGAAGGGCGCTCCCCCGCTCCAGGATGGCAGCATAGAGCTCCTTCTTTCCGCCGAAATAGTAGGAAATGGCGGCGCTGTTCACCCCCGCCTCTTTTCCTATGTCCCGGATGGACACGTCGGAATAGCCCTTCAGCGCAAAAAGCCGGATAGCCGCATTTTCAATCTGCTCCTTCTTATCCGGCGCCTTCTCCTTTTCCTCATCCGGGAAAAGGCAGTGGTACAAATCCTCCTTCGTACCGAAATAATAGGAAATGGAAGATACACTCACCCCGGCCTGGCGGCTGATGTCCCGAAGAGAGGTGTCATGATACCCCTTCTCTCTGAAAAGACGGCGCGCCGCCTTCTCAATCTGTTCCTTCTTCCCTGCTCCCATTGTTTATGCCCCCTGAAATCCAACCATATACCGGTTATTTTCTCTATTATATATGATTTTTCCTCCGATTGGAACAGCGGGATAGAATGATTGAACCGTTCAGCAGCTTGTGTTCAATAGTGTAAAGTATGCAAAGAGTTCAGAGTGGAAAGATTTGCAGAACTTTACCCAGTAGGAAGTGTACCGCGCCCCCTTCCTCTGTCAGAATACTGAGCGTTAGCGAAGGATCTCGGTACAGGTCGATAGTATCTCATTTGTCAATCAATACCGGTCGGCAGGAAGGGGCTTCAAATGTTCAAAATTCTCCCTTCATCCTCTATGGGCAGACATCTTTCTTTTCCCTTCCATTCCCTTTATAATAGAAAAAATGTAAAGAAGCACATCAAACACTTCCCAAGGAGTAAAATATGAGAAATATCTGGATTACCCTTTCCTATGAAGGGACAAACTATGCCGGATTCCAGCGGCAGGAAAACAGGATGACCGTGCAGGAAATGGTGGAAAATGCGCTGCAGGAATTGACCGGCGTGAAAACCACCCTGTACTTCGTAGCCAGAACCGATGCAGGGGTTCATGCCTACGGCCAGGAATGCACTTTTTACACCGAATCCTCCATTCCGGGTGACCGATTTATTTTTGCTCTGAACCGCATGCTTCCCCGGGACATCAGAGTCACTCAAAGCCGAGAAATGGAAGAAAACTTTTCCGTGCGCCGGCGGAATTTCGGAAAGACTTACTGCTATCTTCTTTCGGAAGAACGGGAAACCTCCCCTTTCCTGGTGCGCTATCTATGGCGCACAGGAAAGAAACTGGACATTCAAAGAATGAATGAAATAGCAGGTCTCCTCACGGGAAAGCATGATTTTACCTCTTTCAGGGGCAATAACTCCGTTCCCTCCGATCCGGTAAGAAACCTGTACGATATTACCATCAAAAAAGACGGTCCCCTTTACCGCATCTATGTAACCGGCGAAGGATTCCTGTATCACATGGTCAGAAATATTGCCGGTGCCCTGGTGGATGCAGGCACCGGAGACATGACAAAGGAAAGGCTTCTTTCCATACTTGCATCCAGAGACAGAAGGCAGCTTGGCATGACCGCCCCTGCCGAAGGGCTCTGCCTGCTGAAGGTCTATTTCCAGCCCATTACAAAGGAAGGGATAGAGGAAACCATGAACCTTCCCCTGTATCCCTGGTGCATGGGGCAGCCTGAGTCTTCCCAATCATGAATTCTCCGCAATCCACCCCATTGTCGCGGGAGATTTCTCGACTCAGAGCCCCAATAGTGCAGGAAACATCCATCACCACATCAATATGGAGCTCCGCTGGAGATGACGAATCGGCAGGCAGCTTACGTCATACCTGCTTCAAAGACATAAGTATAATTGAAAAAGGGCCGTGAAGAAATCAATTTTTATTCTTCACAGCCCTTTTTCGTGGCCCCTGGGCAGGGAAGCACTGATTCCGGCCGGTTTATTAGGGAAGCACTGATTAATTCGCAGAATCGAATTTCATATGTATTTTTATCCAATGCTGCGTCATAAGTCTCCTTAAATAGCTGGCTATTCGCGTCGACTTATTCCTTGCATTGGATAAAAATACAAGAATGAAATCCGATAACGATTTAATCAGCGCTTCCCTAGAATCCTCCCTCTTCCAGTGCTTGAAGCATGGTCTTCTTTCCGGGATATTTCTGTTTCAATCTGTTTACCACTTCCATAGCCATCACTTTTCCCTTGGGAAAGGTAAGAACATGCTTCAGGCAGGAAACACACTCCTTCAGGGATGCCTCGGACCGAAAGCGGGGCATTTTTTCTTCCGCATAGGCACAGTAATAATCCCTGATTTCCCGGAGATATTTCTTTTTGAGCCGGGGTTCATATTCTATCATCAGGTCGGTGAGCTCGTGGTTTTTGATATAGGTAAAAAGATCGTCATACATATGCTCTTTCACCATCAGACGGCAGGCCTCATCTTCATCTGCCAAAGCCCCCACCATGTTCCTTATGTATTTTCTCCATTCGCCGGGACTGGCGTGTTCTTTATAAGCTGCAGCCTCACAGAGGAGTTTTCCATCATTTTCTTTCTCTTCCTTTGATTTCCGGGGCCTCCTTCTGCTCTTCTGTTTTTTCTCCGCTTCTTTCCTTTCTTTTTCTCCTTTTTCCTCTCCTGCCCGTAAACCATCCAGAAGGTCTTCAAGCACCGCATGAATCGCTTCCTCTTCCATCCTATCCTCGTCCCGGGATGCCCACAGCTCCGCGGAAAGATGCCTTGCTTCCTCCAGAAGCCGCTGCCTGTTTTCCCACCGGTTCTCGGAAGGCAGTAAACGGTGCATACAGGAATTATCGCTGTGCTGCTCTATAAACTCTGTCATTGTCTCCATGGGATAGTCCAGCATGCACATGAGCCTCACCGCTTCCAGCAGGTTTTCGGAATATTCAGGAGAATCCAAGTAATATCTTGGTTTGGATGTCCTGATTTTCCCAAGCACCCAGTCCAATACTCCGGGAAGAGTAGACCTGTCATCCATTTCCTCAACCAGCACCCGGTCAAAAACGGCAGCCAATGTAGAATCATGGTCCAGAAGCTTTCGCTGTGATAAAAACCAGCGATGCATCACCTCTTTTTCCTCCGGTCCCGCCTTTTGCAGAATCCCCTCCCAAAAATCAATCATTTTGTCCAAAATAAAGGCTTCCTGCTCCTGGCTGTCAAAAGAAACGAAATAGAGCGGGGAAATCAGCCCCCGAAAAATAGAAAAAGCTTCCAGGGGGCCGGACCTTTTCAGGAAAAACGGTACATGCTGACGCATAAAATCTGCGATGCGCTTTTCCAGTCTTTCGCCTTCCCTGCGATTGAGGGGACATCCGGGGTAACAGTCTTTGAAAGCCGTTTTCACAAACTGATTGTGTGAATCCACGGCAGCATCGGTATATTTGCCTACGGAAAAGTCAGTCCTGATTTTCTCCTGCAGGGCCGGATCCTACTCCGCCATTTCAAAAAGCAGTCCCCACATATCTTCCTTTGACATATTCCGAAGTACCATCTGCCAGGTGCCTTTTTCCCATCTGCTCATTGGTATGCCTCCATTTTTTAAAGATCATTTCTGTTATTATACAAAAACAGCGCAGCTTAAGCCACGCTGTTTCTTTTATTTGAAATAGATATAAAGTACCGCAAGGGCTGCCGTCACCAGCACCACTGCCAGGAAAGCATTTCTGTCTCTCCATGTATAGGCCAGCTGGTGCATTTTGGTGCGTCCTTCGCCTCCCCGGTAGCATCTGGCTTCCATGGCGGTAGCCAGGTCATCGGCCCGCCGGAAGGCGGAAATGAAGAGGGGCACCAGAAGGGGCACCATGTTCTTTGCCCGCTGCCAGAGATTGCCGTTTACAAAATCGGCGCCTCTGGAGGACTGGGCCTTCATGATACGGTCCGTTTCTTCCAGAAGGGTGGGAATGAAACGGAGTGCAATGGTCATCATCATGGCCAGCTCATGGGCCGGTACGCCGAACCGCTTGAAAGGCATGAGCAGCGCTTCAATGCCGTCGGTGAGCACAATAGGGCTGGTGGTATAGGTAAGAAGTGATGAAAAGGCGATGAGGAACACCAGACGAAGTGTCATGATAAGGCCGTTCACAATGCCTTCCTCACTGATATGGATGAATTTCCAGGTGAAAAGTTCATTCCCCGGCGTTGTGAGCACATGGATGCCCATGGTGAACACCAGGATAATCCACAGGGGCTTGATGGCCTTCCAGATAAGGGAAACCGGCACGCCGGACATGGCAATGGCAAGGAACGTAAAACCTGCCACCAGGATATAGGACCAGAGATTATTGGCCAGGAAAATGGCCACAATGAAAATCATGGTGCAGAGAATCTTCGCCCTGGGGTCCATGCGGTGCAGGAAGGAATCTCCCGGATAATACTGGCCAAGGGTAATATCTGTCAGCATGATGCGCCACCTCCCAGCATTCTGCTCATTCTATCCACCGCTTCTTCCACGGTCTTCGCATCCTCCGGTACCGGAATGCCCTTTCCCTTCAGATACAGCAGGGTCTGTGTCAGAGGCGGTGCATCGACGCCGCATTCCTGCAGTTCCTTGCGGTGATGAAGGAAAATATCCATAGGCTTTCCGTCCATCACCAGATGGCCCTTGTGCATCACCAGGAGGCGGGTGGCCAGCCGGGCAATGTCGTCCATGTTGTGGGACACCAGGATAACGGAGAAAACACCTTTTTTATACCAGCTCTGGATGCGGGAGAAAATTTCCCGCCGTCCGATGGGGTCAAGGCCCGCAGACGGTTCGTCCAGAATCAGGAAATCGGGATGCATGGCAATGACCCCGGCAATGGCCACGCGCCGCTGCTGGCCGCCGGAAAGGCGGAAAGGCGAACGGCCGCCGAAGGTGTCATAGTCAAGGCCCGCAAATTTCATGGCGCTCTTCACCCTTTTTTCCGTTTCCTCCTCATTGCAGCCCAGATTCTTCGGACCGAAGGCAATATCCTTGGCCACGGTCTCTTCAAAAAGCTGGTGCTCCGGGTACTGGAAAACCATGCCCACAGAATGGCGCTTCGCCACCGCTTCCTTCGTCTTAGCCGCCAAATCCACACCGTCGATGGTTACCTTTCCGGAAGTGGGATGGATGAGGCCGTTCAGGTGCTGGATGAGGGTGGATTTACCGCTGCCCGTATGGCCGATGATTCCGATAAATTCTCCCGGTTCGATGGTGAGATTGATATTCTCCAGCGCCACCTTTTCAAAGGGAGAACCCTTGCTGTACACACAGCTTACATTTTCGACACATATGGACATAATGCTTCTCCCAGCTCCTCATCTGTCAAACAATCCTCCGGCACCTTGAAGCCCTTCTTTCGAAGGCCATGGGCCAGATCCGCCGCCACCGGCACATCCAGTCCCAGAGCCGTCAGCTTCTCCGCCTGGGAGAAAACCTCCCGGGCTGTGCCTTCCATTTTCAGATGGCCCTTGTCAATCACCATCACATGGTCCGCGGTTACCGCCTCTTCCATGAAATGGGTAATGAGCACGATGGTAATGCCTTCCTTTTCATTCAGCTCATGCACCGTATCCATGACCTCCCTGCGGCCCTGGGGGTCAAGCATGGCAGTCGGTTCATCCAGCACGATGCAGTCGGGATGCATGGCCAGAATGCCTGCAATGGCAATACGCTGCTTCTGCCCGCCGGACAGCATGGCCGGAGAATGGGTACGATAGGCCGTCATGCCCACCTTCTCCAGAGCCACGTCCACCCGCTTCCTGATTTCATCAGGCGGAATCCCCAGATTTTCCGGGCCGAAGGCCACATCCTCCTCCACGATGGCAGCCACCAGCTGGTTATCCGGATTCTGGAACACCATGCCCACCTTCTGGCGGATATCCCAGATGTGTGAGAAATCGGAGGTCTTCATGCCCTCCACATAGATTTCCCCGTCCGTAGGAATGAGCAGGGCATTCAGGTGCCTGGCCAGGGTAGACTTACCGCTGCCGTTGGTACCGATGATGGCCGTAAAGGACCCCTTCCTGATGGAAGCGGTCACGTCGGAAAGAGCGTCAAACTTCTTTCCCTCCTCCGTTTCAAAGGTATGACTTAAATGACGGATGTCAAAAAGAATGTCCCCATTCTTCCCATCCTTCATACTTTCTTTCTCCATGTTTCCTCTTTTATATCAGAAATCAAATAAACAACGATACTTTATGATAGCAGACAAGTCCTTTCTCCGTCAATAAAAAGGACTGTCTTTTATATAATAATCAGCGGCAGTCCTTTTGTCAATTTATGTAGTTTTATCTGTTTACAATCGTGTGGGCAGGAAAAATTACTAATGGTTTCTTTGTTCCCGTGACGGTACTTTACTTTTTCCCCTCTTCTGCTTCTGTCAGTTTCTGATACATTTTCATCAGCTCTGCCACGCATTCCGATTCTGTCATGGTGTGCCAGTTGAAGCCATAGGCTTCCATGACGGCCTTGTCGTTTTCCTGATGGGCCTTGCGAAGTTTCGGCGGCATGGTCAACGGGTCATAGAGGTCTGCCAGAGACGCGTCCGGATATAACTTACGGGCGTCCAAAATACCCTGGGCAGACTTTTCAATTCGGGCTTTCTGCTCTAGCGTAGGATTTGGCCATGGGAAATTGTTATAGACAACAGTATTAGAGTATCTGTAGTCACTCTTTAACCGCCCACACACTGTTCTTGTCCAAGCCATATGAACATTACTTTCAAGTATCCCAAAATGATATAAATTAGCATTAAGAATCATAAATAACTGGTCGCCAGCTATCACGTCAGGACACAAGTAATCCATAGGAATATATCTGCGATTTTCTGAAGACACCTTAGGCAGCGCGATATATGAGGTATTGCTTTGCTTGATTTCGTCAAACAACTGCGGGGTTTCCGCTTTTCGTCTTGTTGCTGCTTTTTTGCTCTGAAGACGATATTTTCTTACTTTTTCAATGCGCATTAAAACTTCCGGGCACTTTCTTAAAGCTGCGGGACTTGCGCCAGCAAGCCATAAGCAATATCTTGGTTTTCTATGAATAAAATCATAGCCCATCATAAAAGGCCGGATTAATGGTTCTGCCTGCGGTTCCTTTTTGAGTAGATTTTCTTTTTCTTCTGCTGTTAATATAAGATTTCCTCCTTCGGCGGGCTTTCCTCCATTGGTCATAAAAGGCACATCTGACGCTATAGGTTTATTACGGGCACTGATAAATACAGTTGGAGAATCTGTCAGATACGGACTGATATTCGCCACTCGCTTCATGCCATTGCCATCAAATATGATTTTATCTCTCAAGCTGAGAGTATCACTGAATCCCATAATCACACAATGAACCGCCGCATTATCAGATGCTTCACTGCTCCAGATGAACGTTCTCCAGGCAAAGTCAATGTGCGTGCCAAATCGTTCTACTATTGGTTTCCAGACAGCGGCAGCCTGCTCTCCCTGGGTAATGCTGTTCGTAGATACAAAAGCAGCTTTGATTGCTGTGTGAGTCATATATTGAGCTGCTTTGAAGTACCATCCGGCTACATAGTCTATTTTCCCTGCGGCTTTATATGTTTGTCCATTCTCATCTTTGTAAATAGAAAGGATGTCCTCTTTCTGCTTCCTGCTTTGCAGGCTGTACCCGCGGAAAGGCGGGTTCCCCATGACGTATGATATTTTTGACGCCGGAATCACATCATTCCAGTCCATGTGCAGCGCATTTCCTTCGTGGATATAGGCATTCGTTTTCAAAGGCAGGAAATTGATTTCCCGAACGATGATGTCTTCCGTTTCCTGCATCATCTGGGATTCTGCAATCCAGAGAGCCGTTTTTGCCACGGTGACGGCAAAATCATTGATTTCAATGCCGTAAAACTGTTTGATGGACACTTTGATGGGATTATACAGGTCAAGGAATCCCTGTCCGCCGGTGAGCTCCCGGATGACCCGGTTCTCCAGCCGGCGCAGGCAGATGAATGTTTCCGTCAAAAAATTTCCGGATCCGCAGGCAGGGTCCAGGAAAGTGAGAGAAGCCAGTTTATTCTGGAAATCCTCCAATTTCTTCCGGTATTCCCATTTCAGGGCTGTTTCTTTTCGTCTTGTGCTGAATTTTTCGGAATCAGGAATAGAAACCAGGGTATTGAATTCTTTCTTCAAGTCGTCCAGAAAGAGGGGGTCGATGACTTTGTGGATATTTTCGATGGAAGTGTAGTGCATGCCGCCGGAACGCCGGGTTTCCGGATTCAATGTGCTTTCAAAGACGGCTCCAAAGATGGTGGGACTGATGGCACTCCAGTCGAAGCCTTTGGACATATCTTCATAGATAATGTCATAGATTTCCTTATTGATAGGCGGGATTTCAATGGTATCATCATGAAACAGTCCGCCATTCACATAGGGGAAAGAAGAAAGCTTGCTGTCCAGAAACCTGGGGCGTTCTTCTATTTTGGTATCAAGAACGGCAAAGAGCTTTTCCAGCGCTTCCTTGGTATTTTCTATCTTCCATGTACCAAGGTAGTGGCGGAAAGCGTCCGGCGCGCCGAAAAGTCCTGAATCCTCCGCATACAGGCAGAACACAATGCGGACACAGAGGACATTCAGGTCGTGCATGTCTTTTTTCTTATCTTCCTCTGTATAATCAGCAGGCTGGTACTCCCGATAGACTTTGGCAAAGGCATCGTAAAGCTTACCTACCAGCTCTCCCGCCTTGACGGACACTTTTACTTCTTCCATGTCCGTAGGTTTGTAATTGGTATTCACAAGAAAATTCAGCTGGTCATAGTGGTCTGGCAGGTCACTTAATCGAAGCTTGATGGCCTTTCGGAAAGCTTCCGGCTCATTCATGTCGTAAATCCAGAATTCATGGAAATTACAGGCAACGATATATCTGGCCCTCCGGTCCACCGGCTGGGTCTGGTCGTATTCAAAGGCCTGCTCATAGGGTGTAAGCATCCTTCCGTGCCTTGGATATTTCTTATCCAGCGGTGCATCGGCATTCTTCTGCTCAATGATTACCCGCATGGACGGAATCCAGGCGTCTACGAAAAGAGAGTTTCCCTTTTCTTCATGTTTCACCGTATCCTCAAAAGAAATGACCTGTTCCGGATGTTCCACGCCATATACATCACGAAGCAGGGACAGCCAGAAAGGCGCTGTATTTCCATCTTCCTTGCAGTCTCTGGCCCATTCCGCAGCAAAAGCCTTTGCCGCCTTTTTCTGTTCAGCCGGTTTTATCATACCTTGGAATCCACCTTTATCCAATCAACAAAGCAGCAGGGCAGACGCCCCGCCTCTTTACATTTCATATCGTTTTTTTAGTTCTGTCATTAGCCCATGAAACATGGGAAGAAAAATATTCCGTGTATCAGCAATCAGGGTGTCCGCCACTTCCTGACGGAAAACATAAAGCTCAAGACTTCTATCTTTCAAGGCCTTCAGCCAGTTTGCTTCATCCTCAATCAAACCCGCTTCAGAGGCAATCTTTAATATCTGTCTGGGAGAAGCGGTTTCCGCCTCTTTCCATCCCTTCTGCGTGAGATACTCCTTCATGGCGCGCCATGCCTGTTCAAAGCACTGGGCGAAAAGGGAGCAGAGCCCTGCAGTGACCACTACATCATAGGGAGGACTTATGCGGTTGATTTCTTCCAGATTCTTTAGCGTTTTGCAGAAATTTTCAAATTTTACCATGTGAAACGGCCTCCTCGTTTCCGGTCATGGGACCTTAAATCCACCCGAAGTGGCGGCAGGCGTTGTAGATGCCGTCTTCGTCGGCCCTGTCGGTGATGTAGCTGGCCAGGGCCTTCAGCTCCGGCTTGGCGTTGCCCATGGCGATACGGAGCCATTCTTTGCGGAACATGGTGCGGTCGTTCATGCCGTCTCCGAAAACCACGATGTCCCTATCGGGGATGTGGAACCGCTTCTGCAGCTCCATAATGCCCCTTTCCTTATGTACCGATTCGATGAGCATGGTGTCGGCGCTGAACCACACATGGGGCAGGGTGTAGAGGGGGATGTCATCCTTTTCTTTCTTTTTGCAGGCTACAAAAATCTTGTGGATGGCAGAGACTTTTCGGAAATCGAAGGATGGATTCACTTCCGTTTCATAGTACCTGTCCTTCACTTTTTCCAGATAGAGGGGCGTCCGGGTAATGCGGTATTTCCTGTTGTAGGGAGCTGCCGCCCAGGGGTGCTTTTCTTCATCCATTTCCGAAAGGGTGCGGATGCAGGCGTCCAGGGGAAGGCCCTCGTCGTAGAGGATTTTCCCATCGATGGTAACCGCATTGCCGCCGTCGGAGACCAGGGCAGGAATGCCAAGGGTCTTTGCCACTTCCAGTGCATCCGCCTGCATGCGTCCGGTGGCAAGAGATACGAAGTGGCCCCGGCGGATGAGTTCTGTTACCGCTTCCCTGGTACTTTCCGGATAATCCGCCGTCAGCGGCGTGGTAAGTGTACCGTCGATATCAAAAAAGAAATATTTCTTCATCCTCTGCCTCCTCTTCCGGTTGATGCGTTCTTTTCTTATTATAGTACCATATGGGGCAGAGGGTTCAAAGGGTTCAGAAGGTTCATATGAAACGAGTCCGCCGTGAAGGGGCGCCGCTTCGCGGCAGGTTATGGCTTAAATGCCTTTCTTCGGCCTGCTCACCGATTCATAGCCCTTCCCGCCGGTCACAGTCATTTTCCGAGCGTCAGCAAAGAGCCTCGGTACATGGCGCCGTTGAGATGAAGGACAGTAAATACCGGTGGGCGAGAAGGTGGGCGTTGCCTTCCCCTCAAAAATCGTGACAGTGCTCTTCGGACATAAGTAAAAAGGGCAGTAAAGAAATGGTCATCATTCCTTCACTGCCCTTTTCAATGGTCATTACAGCAGTTTTTCGATTTCCGGAGCCATGGCTTCCGGTGTCTTGGTGGGTTCGAAGCGTGCTGCCACATTTCCTTCTCTATCGATGAGGAATTTAGTGAAGTTCCATTTAATGGAATCGTCGTCCAGGAAATGGGGATAGTTCTTTTTGATGAAGTCCAGAAGGACCTTTGCATTGGGATGGTCCATGTCCAGGCCCTGGAAGCCCTTTTCCTTTGTGAGGTACTTGAAGAGGGGCTGGGCATCATCGCCGCGTACATTGCCTTTACGGAACATGGGGAATGTGACGCCGTAGTTCAGGCGGCAGAATTCCTGGATTTCACCGTCGCTTCCGGGATCCTGCTCTGCAAACTGGTTGCAGGGGAAACCCAGCACTACGAAGCCTTTATCCTTGTAGGCATTGTACAGCTTTTCCAGTCCTTCAAACTGGGGCGTGAATCCGCACTTGCTGGCTGTATTCACGATGAGAAGGACTTTGCCTTTATAGTCGGACAGGGAAATTTCCTGGCCCTTTCCATTCACTGCTTTGAAATCATAAACGTTCATATGGTACCTCCATGAAATGAAATCATTTCCCTGCTGCCATGCAGCAGATATAACCAAAACGATAATTCTCTATCTGACGTTTCTATTATATCGAACTTCATCGAAATATGCAAGTAAAAAAAGAAGAAGCGGTCACTGGCCGCTTCAAAAGGGGTTGGAGCGCAAAGCTCCTATGAGAACCTGTATAATAACACCCTTTCGGAATGTTATTACCAAAAGAGAAAACGTGATGATAGTATTCCCTGCTGCCACCATCACGCAGGGAGAAAGCGGAAATCACTTTCCCGAATGACTGCCACCTGAAAGGGCAGTCATGTATGGAAACTTCCTTGCAGGAAGGGTTTGGAGAAAGAAGGCGATGATCATATTTCCCTTTTATGACCATCGCCAAAGGGAGATGAACCACAGGGGCAGCCCCTGTATCAGAGTGGTGCAGAGCACCCGATATATAGGAACTTCATAAAGAAGATTTGGTAACCAGGGGAGGGTGATGATCGTATTTCCCTTTTACTACCATCACCCCGGAAGGATGTGAACCATGGAGAAATCCATAGTCCAGGAAACTCACTCAAGTAAGTTTCCCTATATGTAAAGCCTCAGGAGGCGTCACACCACAGGTGGGAAGTGGGAGGCTGATGTTCCCTGTCATTATCTCCCTATCTTCCATGATATAAAATAAAATCCACCTTTTCCGAAGACAAGGTGGATTCAATGAACGCCAAAACAGGTTCTATGAGTACACACCTTCCCATCGCTCGTAGGTCAAACGGTATGACAAAAACAGGCAGTTCTCCTGACTCTGCTTCCTCGCTCCTCCAGCCTTCCCAATATCCTCAGTGACTTTTGTTGGATTCGCTCCGCATTACAGTGGCGGGACCGTGCCGGCATCTCACCGGTCTTCCCTATTAAGCCCTTACAGGCACCTGTTTCACTTATGAAATTATTCTCCTCAGTAACCGAATGTTCAAACCATGAAAAAAGCTCTTTACACAAGCGTAAAGAGACATCTAAGACATCCCCTTCCCATCGCTCGTGGGTTCAAACGGTGATATAAGGCAGGCAGTTCTCCTGACTCTGCTTCCTTGCTTATCCGTCTTCCCGATTTCTCAGTGACTTTCCTGGATTCGCTCCGCATTACAGTGGCGGGACCGTGCCGGTATTTCACCGGTCTTCCCTATTAAGCCCTTCGGGCACCTGTCTTTTCGTATTCGGTTGTCATTATAGTATCACCATTGATAGCGGATGTCAAATAGAATTTGTAATGGATTCGCGCCCTTTGGGCACCGCCTTCCCTATTGTCCCCCGCCTGCGGCGTGAGGGCTCAAAAGGTTCAAAGGGGAAGGTGGACGGCCCTTCGGGCCGAAGTTTAATGGGCCTAACGGCCCAAGGGTTCTCAGGTTTGACAGCGGCTTCGCCGCTGAGGGTTCAGGTATCGCCGCCACAGGCGGCGATGAGTATAAAAGCCGCCTGCCGGCGTTCACGCCGGCAGGGAGTATCATTCTCGACATGCACTGTCGTACACCCCCGTGCCACTTCGCGGCCCTCTCGCAAGGGCAATGTGGGAATCAGCACACTAAAGAGTACCGGGTAAGGCAACAGCGGACAGCAGCCCCAAGGTTTTACCAGCCCACCAGTACACTAGTACACTAGCACCCTAGCACACTAGTACACCAGCCCACTCCCCCACTAATACCTCTCAAACATCTCCCCGATTTCCCCAAAATCCTTTGTCCTTGTCAGGGCCAGCTGCAAAAGAATTCTTGCTTTCTGGGGGGAGAGGGAGCCGCCGTGGATGAAGCCTTCTTCATCGTAGGAGGGTTCGGCGGAAATGACGGAGCCGCTTCCGGCATGGGAGCTTCTCACCACCGGAATACCTTTTGCTACCGCCTCTGCCAGTGCCTTTTCGTCTTCTTTATGGACGCTGCCGTTTCCGGTGCCCGCATAGATGATACCTTCAGCGCCCATGGAAACAGCGGCTCTTACCATGGCGCCGTCGGCGCCGGCGTGGCCGTAGACAATGTAGACTTTAGGAAGGCCTTTCAGCCCCTTCACATCAAAGGGGGCCTTCCCTTTTGGCAGGCGCACCGGCAGGGCGCACCAGGAGGGAGTGCCATCATTCATATAACCCAGGGGGCCGTCGGGAGAGCGGAAGGTGTCAAGAGAAAGGGTATTTCCCTTTGTCACGTTTCTGGCAGCAAAGATAGTGTCATTCATCATGACAAGCACCCCTTTTCCCTTGGCGGAAGGATGCGCCGCCAGACGGGCAGCATTTAAAAGGTTCATGGGGCCGTCGGCGCTGAGGGCGGTAGCAGGACGCATAGCGCCGGTAAGTACCAGGGGGATGGAAGGATTTACGGTGAGCTGGAGGAACCAGGCAGTTTCTTCCATGGTGTCGGTGCCATGGATGACGACAAGCCCGTCCTTTTTACCTGCCAGTTCGTTCACCCTTTCTGCAAGAGTGAGCCAGATGGCATCGGTCATATCCTTGCTGTCAATACCGCATATTTCCTCTCCTGTCACATGGGCATAATCCTTCACCTCCGGCAGGGCGGAAAGAAGATCCTCCACTCTTAGGGCGCCGGCTTCATAGCCGGTGGTGGCGGTTTCAGAAGAGGCCTTTCCTGCAATGGTACCGCCGGTGGCCAGAAGATGGACCGATGGCTTTCTCTCCTCTGCCCTCACCGCCCCTGCAGACAGAAGAAGGAATAGAACCGCAAGGATAAAAATGGAAAAAATCATGGTCATGCCTCCTGTGGATGATTTTAATCGTAATGAATCGTTTGATTTATTATATCATTTTCCGGAAACCTGCAGCACAAAAAGGCCTTCCCCCAGCATGGAAGCACTGATTAATCACAGCGCTTCCTCCGGGAGAAGGTCTTTTACATCATTTCTTTATCTCTTTCTTCATGGGCTGATGGATAAGATCCAGACCTGCTCTTTCAACCATATCCCTTTCACTGTCCGGCGCTGCCAGGAAGAGGAAGCGGTAGCTGTCGTCCACTTTGGCTGCAAAACCGCGAATGAAAAGAGGCACCATCCAGCCGTCGGCAGAGAATACGGGCCGGATGGAAAAGCTGTAGGTTTTAGGGCTCCCCTTCAGTGTATGGAGCTGTTCCACATGCACCATATCCGCCGTAAGAAAATCATAGGGCAGTTTTTCTCCCGTGTCCCTTCTCACTTCATCCACTGCATGAAGAAATACTTCGTTCATGGTACTCTCCAGTTTCAGGAGCGCCACATTGAAGGCCAGCATCCGTGCCCCCGCCGCCGGACTGTGGCCCTTGGGGAGAAACATGCCGCCGAAAAAGTCATCGGACTCTTTTCCCTTGAAATCTGCGCCCACAGCCAGGGCGCCGGCGGTATATTTCTTTCCTTTTACCGTCATGGTACCCATGTGGCGGGCAAAGACAGAGTCTCCCCTGGCCAGGGGCTCATAGTAAACATTCTTCGGCAAAGCTGCATGGTTCAGGAAGATTTCGCCCATTTCAGACACCGGCACAGCCCCCGCCTTTTTGACGGAATCGGAAAGGGGCGATGATACGCTGCCGCCCAGCACTGGCCCTACTCCCGGGAACACCGGGGCAAGAGCGCTCATGTCTCCGGGGGTGCTATTTCCATCCGCATGAGAAAGGTCTGCAGCCCCTGCGCTGCCTCCCGCCATCATAAGAGAAAGGGTCAGGAGGACTGCCATTTTCTTGATTTTCATTTCTTTGCTTCCTTCAATGCTTTATCCAGAAGGGGCTGGAAATACCGGCCTGACGCCTGGTCCGCCGCAAATACGGTGTACACAGTCTTCCCTTCGCCTCTGGTAATAACCCCTTTCACATAGAGGGGAATCATGAAACCATTCTTATTGAGCACAAGACGGGCGTCTCCCGTGCGGTAGGAAAGTCCCTTGTCCGATTTTCTGTCTTCCCAGGAGGAATGGTCCTCTACCTGCACCGCTCCGCGAAGAAGGGAAAGGGCCTTATCCATGGAATCCTCTGCAGCCGGAACTTTTTCAGAAGCACCTGCCTTGGCAGCAGGAACCTTCCCGGAATTGTCCTTTGCAGTCTCAGCAGCTTTCGTTTTCTCCTTTTCCGAAAGTGCCGTATGGCCGTACATGGCCAGCTTTAACATATCGCTGTCAGAAACGGAAAGGGACACCATCATCCCCTGATAATAGGTATCGTCTGCCGCTGCTCTCACCTGGTACACCTTTCCGGTGCGGAGGATGGAAACAGCCATTTCGGAAAATTCTTTGGAATAATCCTTATCCTTCGGGAAAACAGCAGCCCCTTCCAGCGCCTTCTCCACCGTCTTGGCCGCATCCGGTTCCAGAAGCCAGTCATGGAGCTGGCTTCCAAAGAAGGAGCGCTCTCCGGGATACACGGAAACGGAGGATCCCATATCCATCACTTCCCCGCCGGACAAGGTCAGGGAATCTGCGGAAACCGCCATGCTTCCTGCCGTCACTGCCAGGGCGGTCATGGAAGCCGCCAGCCATTTTTTCATTTTCATATATCTTCACCTTTCTTTAATCAATGCATGGTTATTAAAAATATTATATCATTTTCCAGGTATATATGACTATGGAAATCAGCAGGCCGGCATGCCGACAGGATAACAGTGAGAACCGAAAAAGCATCTCGTTCCTTCTGTCCAAAGAATCAGAGACAGGAAATGGAATACTATCTTTTTTATCTATTCCGTACCGGAATCACCGGGTATTGCCTGCAGCACCGGCAGCTGCCCCTGCATTCATGTACAAGTCCGGCGTTTTTAAAAGGACAGGGCTCTACGGGTGGAATGCCCGTAATACCAAATGACTATTTACAAAATAAAAGAGGTGCCCCGCTTCGGAGCATCTCTTTTATTTTGACGTTACAGAATCATTAGGTTTCACCGGCCGGCAGCAGAAAATCATCAGGCACCTTTTGTCTGTTCTTCTTTATGGACATCCGGTCCAACGGGAACCACTTTGTTGTTTCTGATGGACATCCAGAGCTTCTCCGCCATAGGTGCCCACTGTTTAGCATAGGGCATGGTTTTCCTGCAGAGATCCTCAGCGCTTTCCGGCGCCAGCAGATCAGTAGATACAGCACCGCTCCGTTTAACCATTTCTGCCAGGGCCGGCGGATTTTCAAGCATGGGGCAAGGACGAAGATGATTCTTATTGAAAGGCTGCCCTTTGGCGTATTCCTTGAAGAGCGGCTGGGAGAGACATGTCAGAAGATCGTCTTTCTTGATATTGGCGCTGGAATAATGAATGAATACGCAGGGTTCCACATCGCCATTTGGATTGATATGGCAGTAGTTCCTGCCTCCGGCTATGCAGCCGCCGATGTACTGGCCATCGTTCTGAAAATCAATAGCCATAAAGGGCTTACCTGTTTCCAGCTCACGGATTTCGCGGACTCTGTGCACCATATAGGCTCTCTGTTCCCTGGTGGGAAGGAGTGACAGATCGGCACCCTTGCCCACGGGCATGTAATGGAAGTACCAGGTATACCATGCGCCCTTACTGATAAGCATATCAATGAAATCATCAGAAGTTACGGTTTCAATATTTCTTCTGGTGTAGCAGATGGATGTACCGTAGACAATGCCGTATTTATGGAGCAGGTCCATGGCATGCATAACTTTGTCAAAATGGCCCTTGCCGCGGCGGCTGTCGTTTACTTCCCTCCACCCTTCGATGGAAATGGAGAAGGACAGGTTTCCTGCCTCACATACCTTTTTGCAGAAATCATCATCTATCAGTGTGCCATTTGTAAAGGCATGGAATTCACAGTCCGGATGCTCGCGGCACAGGCGGAGGATATCGTCCTTTCTTACCAGCGGTTCCCCACCGGTCATCATATAGAAATGAATGCCCAGCTTTTTGCCCTGGGTAACAATCTTGTTCATAATATCGTAGGACAGGTTGAGTGTGTGCCCGTATTCGGCAGCCCAGCAGCCTATACAGTGGCAGTTGCAGGCACTGGTGGGATCAAAAAGGATAATCCAGGGAATGTTGATGCCGTATTTCCTTCTGCATTCCCACCGTTTTTTATTTCCATAAAAGGCGGCTTCAAACCCCAGATCCATGACGGCGGTCTTGATGATGTGGGGATTCAGTGTATCAAGAGCGCGATTCAGGTATTTCCACCATTTATGGTTGTATTGCAGAAGCAGGCGGACTTTATCAAAGGTCTCTTTTTCAAACATGTCCCCATAACCTTTTTGAATCATATAGGACAGCTTGATGAGGGATTTTCTCCGCTCTTCCGGATCCTTGATGGCAATGACATGATCGACGATAGCGCTGACAGCTTTTTTCTGAACCGCATGTGTAAGTTCCATAACAATTACCTTCCTTTCTACGATTTTGAAACATGAGGAAGTGCTGCGTAATATACTTTCTCAGGTCTCCTCTGCTGTACTACGATCATTTATCCCGGGTCTTTCTATTTGATGAAAGAGATTTCCGAGGTGGATGGAATGAAAATCCACAGGTTTCATGATTTCCATGAATTCATTGCTCATTCATCTCTCTACTGTTATTATAGTTCTTCTCATTCAGCAATGTAACCGTAATACGTTTTTAATCTTTTGTGCAATTATTTTGGATTTCTCTCTGAAATTCGGGCTGTATCTATCTTCTTTTTCTCAATTAATCTGAAAAAAGTCGGTCTCTATTCTCAAAATCCAAATTTTCTGCTCTTTTGCCATGCATAAATCGCCGTTCAATAATGCTTTTAAGTTATATGATGTCTGCAGTTCTATTAATAGAAATTTATAATACCCCATAATAAAAAATAGCACTCACTGCAAAAGAGTGCTGATAAATACTATTTTCACCGTAAAAAAAAGAACCCCCATGAAGGGAGTTCTTTTTAAATTGGCGAAAGATTATTTTGCAATCTTAGCTACAACGCCTGCGCCAACGGTACGGCCGCCTTCGCGGATAGCGAAACGCTGGCCTTCTTCCATAGCGATCGGGGTGATGAGCTTAACTGTCATTTCGACATTATCGCCAGGCATGCACATTTCGGTGCCTTCCGGCAGGGTGATGTCGCCGGTTACGTCGGTGGTTCTGAAGAAGAACTGCGGACGATAGCCGTTGAAGAACGGGGTATGACGGCCGCCTTCATCTTTGGTCAGTACGTATACCTGGGCGGTGAATTCGGTGTGCGGATGAACGGTGCCCGGTTTAGCAAGAACCTGGCCGCGAACGATGTCCTTACGGTCGATGCCGCGGAGCAGGGTGCCGATGTTGTCGCCAGCCATAGCCTGGTCCAGAGTCTTTCTGAACATTTCTACGCCGGTTACAACGGTTTCGGTCGGTTTATCCTGGAGGCCGACGATTTCAGCTGCGTCGCCCACTTTAACGGTGCCGCGTTCTACTCTGCCGGTAGCAACGGTGCCGCGGCCGGTGATGGTGAATACGTCTTCCACAGGCATCAGGAACGGTTTATCGGTATCGCGCTGAGGAGTCGGGATGTATTCGTCAACAGCCTTCATGAGGTCGCGAATCTTCTGTTCATCTTCCTTGTTGCCGTTGAGAGCGCCGAGAGCGGAGCCAACGATAATCGGCACATCATCGCCCGGATAGTCGTAGGAGGAGAGGAGGTCTCTGATTTCCATTTCTACGAGGTCGATGAGTTCCGGATCGTCTACCTGGTCAGCTTTGTTCAGGAATACAACGATAGCAGGAACGCCTACCTGTTTAGCCAGGAGGATGTGTTCACGGGTCTGGGGCATCGGGCCGTCAGCTGCGGATACTACGAGGATAGCGCCGTCCATCTGAGCTGCGCCGGTGATCATGTTCTTTACATAGTCAGCGTGCCCTGGGCAGTCAACGTGTGCATAGTGACGGTTTTCGGTTTCATATTCAACGGTGGAGGTGTTGATTGTGATACCACGAGCTCTTTCTTCCGGTGCTTTATCGATGGAAGCATAGTCGAGGAAGTTTGCTTTGCCTTCTTCAGCCAGTACTTTGGTGATAGCAGCGGTCAGGGTTGTTTTGCCGTGATCGACGTGGCCGATGGTGCCGATGTTAACATGCGGCTTTGTTCTTTCGTAATGAGCTTTTGCCATTTTGGTTTCTCCTTAAAAATTATTTGTTTCCGAGTCTTTCTTCCGTAATCTTCTGGGAAATAGCCTTCGGAACTTCTTCGTAATGATCGAATGTCATGGTGAAGGTACCACGGCCCTGGGTGGAGCTGCGGAGAGCGGTTGCATAACCGAACATTTCAGACAGCGGAACGAAGCCTTTGATTCTGGATTCGCCGTTTTCTGTTTCCATACCTTCGATACGTCCACGGCGGGAGTTGAGGCCGCCGATAACGTCGCCCATGTAGTCTTCCGGAACATCGACTTCTACGCTCATGTATGGTTCGAGGAGGACAGGATCCGCTTTCTTGGCACCGTCTTTGAATGCCATGGAACCTGCAACTTTGAAGGCCATTTCAGAGGAGTCGACATCATGGTAAGAACCATCATATACGGTAACTTTGATATCAACCATCGGATATCCTGCTACAACGCCGTCCTGCATAGCAGCTTCGACGCCGGCCTGAATCGGGTTGATGAATTCCTTAGGAATTACGCCGCCAACGACTTCATTTGCGAATTCAAAGCCCTTGCCTGCTTCCATCGGTTCAAGACGGAGCCAGCAGTGACCGTACTGACCATGACCACCGGTCTGACGAATGAATTTACCTTCGGATTCAACAGATTTGCGGATGGTTTCACGATAAGCAACCTGAGGTTTGCCTACGGTGCAGTCAACATTGAATTCACGACGCATACGGTCGACGATGATGTCCAGATGGAGTTCGCCCATACCGGAAATAATGGTCTGGTTGGTTTCGGGATCGGTGTGTACTCTGAAGGTCGGATCTTCTTCTGCCAGTCTCTGAAGGGCATTGCCCATCTTTTCCTGGTCAGCTTTGGTCTTCGGTTCAACAGCAACGGAAATAACGGGATCCGGGAATTCCATCTTTTCGAGGATGATCGGGTTGTCCGGGTCGCAGAGTGTATCGCCGGTGGTAACATCCTTGAAGCCTACTGCAGCGGCAATGTCGCCGGTGTAAGCGATATCGATTTCCTTACGGTGGTTAGCATGCATCAGAAGGATACGGCCAACACGTTCTTTTTTGTCCTTTGTGGAGTTGAGAACGTAGGTGCCCTGGTGCATTTCACCGGAATATACGCGGAAGTATGCCAGTTTGCCAACGAATGGATCTGCCATGATCTTGAATGCCAGGGCTGCCAGCGGAGCGCTGTCGGATACCGGGCGTTCTTCTTCTTCGCCGTCAAGGGATGTGCCCTTTACCGGAGGAATATCCAGCGGGGACGGGAGGTAATCAATGACAGCATCCAGAAGCATCTGGATACCTTTGTTTTTATATGCGGAGCCGCAGAATACGGGGAAGAGCTTGCATGCCAGTACCTGTTTACGGATGGACGCTTTGATTTCATCGATGGAAATTTCTTCGCCTTCCAGGTACTTTTCAGCCAGTTCATCGTCGCCGTCGCAGGCAGCTTCGATAATCTTTTCACGGTATTCTTCTACCATGTCTTTCATATCATCGGAAACAGGTTCCTTATGATATTCTTTGCCGTCGTCGCTGTCGTAGATTTCAGCTTCTCTGGTCAGCAGGTCGATGATGCCTTTGAAGGTATCCTGAGCGCCGATCGGGAGCTGCATAGCAACAGCCTTGGCATGAAGACGGGTGTCGATGGTCTTGACTGCATGCAGGAAATCTGCACCTACTGTATCCATCTTGTTGATGAATGCAATACGGGGAACATGGTAATGATCTGCCTGTCTCCAAACGGTTTCAGACTGGGTCTGAACGCCGTCTTTTGCACTGAATACAGCTACGGAACCGTCGAGTACGCGCAGGGAACGTTCAACTTCTACAGTGAAGTCTACGTGCCCTGGGGTATCGATGATGTTGACACGATAGCCTTTCCAGTGGCAGGTGGTAGCAGCAGATGTAATGGTAATACCGCGTTCCTGTTCCTGAGCCATCCAGTCCATGGTAGCTGCGCCATCATGAACTTCGCCGATCTTATGGTTTACACCGGTATAATACAGGATTCGTTCCGTGGTTGTTGTCTTACCTGCATCAATGTGTGCCATGATGCCGATGTTTCTTGTTTTTTCAAGCGGAAATTCTCTGCCCACGATTGTTTCTCCTTATTAAAATTACCAGCGGTAATGTGCAAAAGCCTTGTTGGCTTCAGCCATTTTATGAGTATCTTCTTTCTTCTTTACTGCTGCGCCCGTATTGTTGAAAGCGTCCATGAGTTCTCCTGCAAGACGTTCTTCCATTGTACGTTCGCTGCGCTGGCGGGCATAGTTGACCATCCAGCGGATACCCAGAGTCAGACGGCGGTCTGCTCTGACTTCAACCGGCACCTGATAGTTGGCGCCGCCTACACGGCGGGCACGAACTTCCAGAACCGGCATAACATTGTTGAGAGCCTGTTCGAAAATTTCGATCGGTTCTTTGTTCAGCTTGCTGTGGCAGATGTCAAATGCGCCATAAACGATTTTTTCAGCGACACCCTTTTTGCCATCCAGCATAACCTTGTTGATGAAACGGGTTACTGTCTTGTTTCCATACACGGGATCCGGCAGCACGTCACGTTTCGGAACAGCACCTTTTCTCGGCATTGTTAATTTCCTCCTTAAAACGTTCTTTGTTAGTCACATTAGTGAAATGGTAAATCAATTATTTCTTTTCGCGCTTAGCGCCGTATTTGGAACGGCCCTGCTGACGACCGGATACACCTACGGTATCGAGTGCGCCGCGGATAATGTGGTAACGAACGCCTGGAAGATCCTTAACACGGCCGCCTCTGATGAGGACGACGGAGTGTTCCTGCAGGTTATGGCCTTCACCAGGAATGTAAGCAGAAACTTCGATTCCGTTGGTCAGGCGTACACGGGCTACTTTACGAAGAGCAGAGTTCGGCTTCTTCGGGGTAGCTGTGTAAACTCTGGTGCAGACACCACGTTTCTGTGGGGACTGTTTCAGAGCCGGGGTCTTCGCTTTGGTAGCCAGAGTCTGGCGGCCTTTACGAACCAGCTGATTAATTGTCGGCAATATGGGCACCTCCTTTCTTCAAGAGTAAATTTATAATTGATCCTCCAGAGCATAGCTCCAAAGGATATTACCGGGATTTAAGAAGAGCAGCGGATGCGGCCTTCACTTTGATACCGCAGGCACGGCCTATCTCTTTTTTAGTGAATCCCTGTTCCACAGGAATTCCTGACGACTGGCAGGCTTCCAGAAGGGGTTGGGAAATCCTTTCATCACAGTCAGAGGCAATAAATACACATGCCGCTTCCTGCTTCTCGATAGCCCGCTCCGTCTCTTTCATTCCGACTACAAATGTGCCGGATTTCAATTCTTCCAGTGTCATTCATTCTCACCTGCTTTACAGCACACTAAATCCACGCAACATTGGAATTATACCATCACTTTACCTTCATGTCAAACTTTTTTATCGCCTTTTTTCTCCGTGTTTATGCATAACTTTTTTACCACGGCCCCCGGCGTACCATTTATTTGAAAATTACCCTTCCCTGACTGCCTACAGCGCCTCCCAGGAAGCCGGAAACCGAAAACTCTCTTCCCCTCCGGTATGATACAATACCTGTAAGCAGCATTTCATATACCCATTGTAAAGGGAAGGAAAACTTATGAAGAAATATACAAACATCGTAGTCTACTGCGGCTCCCACTTTGGAAATGATCCCGCCTTCGCCTCCCTGGCAGGACGTCTGGGAGAGGCTTTGGGAAAAGGGGGCTTCCACATGATTTACGGCGGCGGCACCGTGGGTCTCATGGGCCTTGCCGCCGACGCCGCCATGGCCGCAGGCGGCCGGGTCACCGGCATTATCCCCCAGGTATTCATTGAAAAAGAGCAGGCCCACCGGGGCATTACTAAGCTCATTGAAGTGCCGGACATGATAACAAGAAAGCGGAAAATGATCGAATCCGGCGACGCCTTCATCATCCTCCCCGGCGGCATAGGCACTCTGGAAGAACTAGCCGACACCTTCAGCCACTACCGCATCTACGCCGCCCCCAAGAGCCGCCCGCCCATCCTCATCGCCAATATAGACGGGATATATGACCCGCTGAAGACTCTCTTCCAAAACTGGCTGGATAATGGTTTCATTGAAAAGGAAGACCTTTCCCCCATCCATTTCTGCTCAACCCTTGCGGAAATCATGAAGCTGCTTTCTTAAACTCCATACTTTGGCATAATAAAAACCGTGAAGAAATGATTTATATTTTTTCACGGTTTTTTCATTTATCCGCAGCAGTTCCCTTTATAGACCAGTCCCTTCACGGAATGTATGATCTGATCTTCATCATCCTTCTGGCTGTAGTCATCTCTCAGATAATCGTCCAGTCTGCCTATCCTGAATTTTTTCGGATCATCATCCGCCCTTGCATCATTGACGGTCAGTACATCATCCAGCGCTTCTGCCGTATATCTGGCGGTTTCAGTCATATGCATGACCATGATGGTTCCACTTCGCACCTGTCCGTTTTCATCATAAATACCATTGTTGATGGCGCCTACAACAGCCTGAACCCCCGGTGCGGCATAGTCATGGGTACTGTCATAGCCGGCCACCATGTAAGTATACCCGGCATTCATAATTTCCATGGCCCCCTTCTTGCTGATGGCCAGGGTGGGCGGGCGGAAAAGCCTTGTTAACGCCGGCTTCCCCCCTGCTTTCACATCGCCTACGGTCAAGGCCAGTTTTTCGTAGGCAGAGGAAATATCTTTTTCATATTCCTCGTCCGTCATGGGAAGGGTGGTCCCGTAGTCTCCTGTCTGGGCGACCAGGGCCCTGTGCCTGTTGGTATGGCTTCCGATGGAATTCCCCTCCTCCGCCAGAGCTCTCAGGAGGTTTGGATTATTTTTCACATTCCATGTAATTACAAAGAAAGTCCCCTGTGCATGGTGCTTACGGAGCACATACATCAGCTTATTGATGGAGTCATCTGTTCCCCAGTCATCAAAGGTCAGGAAAATGGTCCTGTCTTTCACTCCATGGATGCGGCCGCTGCGGTCCATCTGCCTGATTTCACTCTTACTGAATCCCCGTATATTATCCCTGTCTTTAACCATGGGAGAGCCGATATACCTTTTGGCAAACTGTTCTTCAAAGTTATGCTTATTCACCTGCACTCCCCTGTTTTCCGGCCGCAGATTCCAGGGAACTTTACTCATGTCTACCGGATAGGCCCATAGATGGCTCCTGTCTTCCAGTACTTTTCCAAGGCTGGTCATATAATAGGAGGAATCGTTGGCCCGATTTTTTTCCGGTGAATCGGTGGGAGTGCGATAGGCTATGTTATCTATCTTGTTCCGCCTGATCAGATCCAGCACTTCAGACGTCATGACCGGATTGTCAAGGAAATCAAGGCGCGTGTAAATAATCTGCCCTCTCCCCATGGAATACACCTTGGCCCCAAAGAGGTGAGAAAAGATATCTTCCGGCGTTTTGGCGGCCTTATCCTTTGTCTGTACCGTATTGACGGTCTGCCCGATAAGCCGTATGCCCATGGCGGAGCAGGCCTCTTCCACTTCCGGCGACGGCTTTCCGAATATCTGCCGTGCAAAGGCAGGTCTTACGCCGAAGCGGCGGGACAGATTCCGTTCCAGTCTTTCTATCTGGGCACAGGTTTCATAATAATCGCCGGCCGTGCCGGTTCTCAGTCCCAGCCCCAGTTCATGCCCATGGTCTACGATGTCCCTTATGGTATCTCCGTATTTCCGAAGTTCCAGTTCCGTCACAAAGAAAGTGGCGGTAATTCCTCTGCTGTCCAGATAGGAAAGCATATCATCCACCGACTGCTTCCTTGTGAGCCCGCCAAAGGTCACAATAATGGCGGGCGCCGTAGTGGTTATAAACCTTTCCTTCGGAGCCAGTCTTCCCTGGTTCTCCCGCCGGAGAGTATCGTACCTTTCCTTGTCCGCTGCGCTGTAGGCTGCCTTATGCACCGCTGCTTTTCCTGCCAGGGCAGGAGCAGCGGATAAGGGAGCCGTCCCGCCATCTGCTGCCGCCTCCGTGATTCCTGCTGATGCCAGAAGAGCCGTCGCGCAGGCTGCCGCAAGAAAAGCGGGTTTCAAGTGATTGATTTTCCATAACGCTGTCATATCCGCTCCTCCTATTCCTTTCTTAGTCCCTTCATATCCACGCTGCCGCCAAGGCGCCACAGGGAAACAGAGGATATGCCCTCTTTGGCTGCCAGCGTAATCCATGCGTTCATGGTTTCCCTGTCCCCATACCACACCTCATAGGAAGACCCGTTTTCTTTATAGGAAAAATGAAGGGCCGCGCTTTCCGGGTCCCTTTCAGGCGCTGCATGATGGTTTTTTGCCAGCCGAATGGCTTCGCTTTCTGTAATATATTTTTTCTTTCCGCCAAGGAGTCCGAAGAGATGGCTGTCCTGCCACAAGCATCCGCCGGTGGAAAAGGCGGCCCCCTTCCTTCGGGGAAGGGATTCCATCTTTTTCAGCATTTTTTCGATGAACTTCCTGTCCGCCTTGGGCCCGGGACCGCTGTGGGTACCGTATAGGTTGTACATCATCACCACATATTCCGGCCCTTCACTGTAAGGAAGGCTCATAGGAGCGGAAGGCTCCAGGATAATGCGCACTTTAAGATGGGCTGCCTGGGCCTCCAGGTCCAGCATGCGGGTAAAGTCGCAGAAATGATTCATGAGTTCCCTGTCCTGCCCTATTTTCTCATAATCCACTTCAATGCCGTCTACCTGCTTTTCCTTTGCCAGACGGATAATATCTTTCACATGACGGTACCGGCTTTCTTCCGTTTTCAGTTTTTCCGTTATGATTTCCCGGTCTTTCTCCACCATTTTCCCGCCGGGAAGGGCCCTGTCATTCACAACGGTAAGATAGACAGGCACATTCCCGTCAGGTCTCAGGTTTTCCAGATTTTCAGGAAAATGGAGATTTCCCTTTTCATCAAAATCAGCGGCAAAAAGGGAAATGCCATCCCAGAGATCCGCTGTTTTTTCATATTCCTCCATTCCCCTTTCCCTATCCCAGGAAACCACCCAGGAAGAGAGGGTCACAAGGGGATGACTTTCCCCGGCCAAAGGCTTTTCCGCCCTGCAGCCGGAGGCCAGAAAGAGGCAGGCGGCTGCCAGTACCAAAGCTGCATATTTCATAAGTCCCCCATCAGAAATGTTTCAGGAACCATCCAAGGACGGATTCCCATTTCTGGTTAATTACAAATTTCCATTTTTCAAACCCCTTTAATTCCGTGGTATAAAGAGGGGTTCCGCCGGTCTGCCCATGCCTCGTAATCACCAGTTTTTCAAAAACGCCGTCATACACATCATCAGCCAGATTCCGCTGGCTGAAAGCGCGGCTGTCCCAGCCTGCAAAAAGACCAATGGCCGTATCCTCCGAATGGCCCACGTCCACTTTGGCGGCTTCCTTCCCATCCAGTTTAACCGTAAGGCTGCTGCCGTCAAGGGAAATATCCAGAGTCCGGTCCAGCCTTGCATGGAAACTTTCCACCGGTTCGTAAGGTTTTCCCCCTTCTTCTATGGTTTTCGGTTTTTCCTGTTTGACCCTGGCCAGACGGCTCATGTACTCATTGGCCATGGCAGTGGAGTCGGCGTAGCGGGCCAGGGTTTCCAGCTCGTTCACCCTTACATTGTGTTCATCCTCTTCCACCGATATGGGCGGATAGCCGTCAAGGACGGAAAGTTTTTCGGAAAACAGCTTTTTCGTGCTGCTTCCGTCCACTTCCTCCACCTCCAGTTTTCCCTGGGATATGCCTACAGCAAGGCAGCGGGTGAGGTCCTTATTACCCCGGAGGAGCACCTTCTGGTCACCGAAGGAATTCCCCTCCAGCCGCACATGGACGTCCACATCAGACCTTCCGGTACTTCCCTTCAGCTTCACAATACCCGCTTTTTCGGGAATGGATGTGACGATAAAGCTTTCCCCCTTGAACTGGGCGGCCCCTTTTATAATATCCCAGCTGCGTATGCGGTCATCTCCCGTTTTAAACCGGAGATCCTGGTTCGTATCGTATTTGATACGCATAAGAAGGTGGTTCACAGGCCAGTAGGGCTGGGGCTGCATACGGGTTAAATCATAGAGACTGCTGTTTCTCTGGTTGAAGCAGTACCCCTCCCGGTTGAAATTCATTTCAAAAAGGCTTCGTATCCACTTCTCATTTTCAGCAGACACGCTGGGCGCATTGCCGAAATGGCCCGTATTGGAATGCATGAGCACATACACCGGCGGCACATATCCCAGCTTATCAGAGTAAATGTCCCGAAGCTCCCGGTAGTCATAGGCGATGCGACGTTTCATGTGGTCCACCGTTTCCACCGGAATCCTGTCCTTGTCACGGATGAAATCCATGAGGTAATGGTTGTAGTCCCGGCCCAGGCTTTTCTGCATCATGGCATATTTCAGCGGGTCGATTTCGCCGATGAAATGGTGATACCGGTCAAATACATTGATGTACTCCAGCCGGTAGCCGTTGGTACCCATTTCCCAGTAGGACGAGTCCTCCATATCCTTTAATTCAATGGGCCTCAGGAATTTGGTATCCTCATGATTGAATTTTTCGGGATAGGTCATCATGACGCCCTTAAAATTCAAATCTTCCAGAATATCGTCGGCAAAAAGAGCGGTATCCCGCCTGCCGTCTTCAAACATAAGGTACAGCGATTTCGGCGGCAGGGGCTTCCCTTCCTTATAATATTTCAGGATGTCATCATGGGTAATGGTGACATAGCCCTGCTCTTTCAGTGCTTCCAGATGTTCTCTCAGCTGTTTTTCCCCGATGAGGGTAGATGTATCACCGATACGGTCAACGCCAAAATAGGACAGCGCAACAAAACCGGTATCGGTAGTCCGGCTCACATCTTCTTCCTTAAACGAATGATATGTTTTTATATGGAAAAAGAGCAGATAAAGGCTGACCAGTGCCGCTATGACCGCCAGGATTTCAAAGAATGTACGGATTCTTTTTATCCGGTTCTTATGCTTTGTAAACGATTCATCTCCCAGTATCACAGGTCATCACCTGCTTTCTTTGCCTTTTTCTTTTCCGCCTTCAGCCTTTCCTTTTCTTCCTTTTTCTTTTTCTCCCGCACGTCCGCCGGTGTCATGCGGGTGCCCCAGGTATCCTTCCAGAAGGTAAACCAGGCCACCGGCATCTGCCACAGAAGCACCGCTTCATAATAAAGGCAGAACCACACGCCGAAAATCCAGGTAGAGCTTTTTCGAAGAAAGAGCTGGGCCATGCTCATGAGGAGGGCCATAAGGGCCATGCCGATGAGGAAGGTGAAAGGGAATACGCGGTGCATAAGGGGAATATAAATCAAATTGTAAATAACCACCACCGGCGCCGCAATGGGCACCACCAGGCCGAAGTAGAAGGAAAGGGCCATGAAAGGCTCCTTCTTCCACATGAACCTTGCGGCAATGAGGGATTCCCGAAGCCAGGACCGTTTCCACCGCATCTGCTGCCGGAGGAACACATGGTAGGACTTTGGTACGATGGTGGACACCACCGCCGTGTCCTGGTAGGTGGTCCTGTTGTGTCTGAGGATGAAATTGGTAAGGCTCCTGTCATCGCCGAAGGTGGCCTTGTGGCCTAAAAATTTCTGGTGCACCCAGTCGTGGCAGTATTTTTCCACCAGATCCTTCCGATAGCAGGAAAGGGGGCCGGAAAGGCAGGTGGCCGCATCAAAGAACCCTTCCGCCGCTTTCATGACCCGGAAAGCGATGTAGTAGCGCACCGCCTGCATTTTGGTGAGACCATTGGTATAGGTGTTAGCCACGTCCGTCCTTCCGCAGACACCGCCCATTTCCTTGTCCTTGAAGGGCTGTACCACATTTCTTATGGCAAAGGGGGAGAGGAAGCTGTCGGAGTCCACGAATACAAGGAGCTCATTTTTTGCCAGTTTCAGGCCAGCCGCCAGGGCCTCCCGCTTGCCACCGTTCTTAGGCTGCTCATACCAGGTGACCCGGTCTTTGATATGAAGGTCCCGGTCATCCTGTTCCATGCGGTCTATGATTTCTTTGATTTTTTCAAGGGATTTATCTGTAGAATGGTCATCCACCACGATGACCTGCAGTTTGTCCGGCGGATAGTCCTGGTTCACGCAGCCAAGGATGGTCCGCTGAATCCACTTTTCCTCATTGAAACAGGGAATAATAATGGACACGCCGGGGGTATAATTTATATCTACCTTTACCGGCCGGTAAAAGATGGCAAAGAAATAACGGGAAAGAAGAAATGCAGCCGTAATGATGCTGTATAGATAGAGGTATTTATTGAACCGGAAATATACCACTGATTCAGACCGCATGAGGATGATGACAAGGGAAATACAGAGCATGAGGAAAGCAGAGACCGCAATGAGGTACCGTCCCCGCCGCTGCTGGTGGTATTCCGCCAAGGACAGTTTGAAATGAATACCCAGGGCTTCCCTGCCATCCCGGTCAAACCGGCGGACCACTTCTGCTTTCAGCTTTTTCACTTTCATTTCATAGCCTTCCGGCATGTCTCCGGGACGGACCACGAAAGACAGGTCTATGTTTTCCCCTTCTTTTACCGTCTTTTCCCCTTCTGCCAGGGTAAGCAGCATGCCGGTAGAAGAAATATCCTCGCAGATTCCTTTGACCACCCTTTTCCTGCCGCCTGCTCCTGCAGTCACGGTGACAGGGATGTGAACTTTGAAACGCCTTCCTGCTTCGGCACTGGCTGTGTATGCTCTGAAATCCGAATCCCTGATTTCTCCATCCATTCCCTGCCGCCGGTCCACATTGGTTCTGTGGCCGGAAGGGTCAGGCACATTCGGCAGAAGGCGCCTGTCCGCTTTTTCTATCTGCAGTTTATCCTCAAGGTTCTTCGTATGATTCACTTTCATACCCCCAGATTCCAATCCATATTCCGCACTCTTTTACTTCAGACCGGAAAGCAGCACATCACTGTCCAGCGAATACAGCTCAAATCCTTCATTTTCCAATGCAGTAATAAGCCGTTCCACTTCTTCCGCCGTATGGTCTTTCCTCTCCGTTTTTTTCTTATAGTCTCCATCCTTTATGGTCGGCTTCTTGTCGATGGCCGGCCTTTCGTCCGATTTCCCCGGTTCCCTGGCCCTGATATCCAGGGGTTTATTGATTTCAAAGGCGATGAGGCTTCCCGGCTTCACACCGGCTGCCAGCTTTCTGGCAGCCTCTTCGTCCACCAGGGTTCCCCTTCTCACAGTCACATTAGAAAGGACCGCATAGGAAAGACCTGCAGCCCCTGCCTCTTCCAACAGGGTATCCGTGTATTCCGTGCGAGGTGCCCGGAAGAAAGAGGGACTTTTCCCTGTAAGCGTATTCACCGCTTTCTGGGTCCTCAAGAGAGAACGAATGGCCTTTTCTTCATCCAGCTTTTCCAGAGACGGTCTGCCAAGCCAGGTGTAATTGCCTATGACCTGCCTGTGCTTTGCAATTTCCTTCATGGTTTCCGGACTGTCTCCGGCATTCTGCCCTTCTACGAAAAAGGCGGCCTTGGCGTCTTTTTTATCCAGCACCTTCAGGATTTCCTCCGTCATGGCCCGGTCCGGCAGTCCGTCAAAGTAAAGATACACATGGTTTCCCGTATCTGCCAGCGGATGAATGACCTTTGCCTTGTTTGCCTCAGGATGTTTATGAAACTGATTGACTGCCTTTTCCGTTTCCTCATCCGCTTCATACAGATTCGATAAATCCTGCACATCCCGGTTCTCTTCAGAAACGGAAAGGGCATGCCTGTGCCAGGCATAGAATCCGCCGCCTGCCAGAAGAACCAGTACCAGCAGGAATATCCAGAATTTTTTCCCCATCATAACCTCTTATAAACGCCAGTAATCAAAGCCTTTCTTTTTCATTTCCGAAGCATCATAAATCCCTTTCACGTCCAGAAGTACCGGCAGCGCCCCTTCCCTCTGCTTTTCCTCTTTATAAAAGGAAGTGAGCTTCTCTATGGAAACTTTCCTGAATTCCCTGTGGGCCACCAGCACAGCCACACAGTCTGCCTCATGGACTTCCGAAAGGGGAATAAGATCTATACCGTACTCCCTCTTGATCATCACCGGATCCGCCTCCGGGTCCACGGCATAGATGTGCATGCCGTATTCCTTCAGCATGCGGTAGATGTCAATGGCCCTGGAATTTCTTGTATCCGGGCAGTTTTCCTTGAATGTCATGCCCAGAAGATAAATATTGGCATGGCGGGTATCCACATGACTTTTCAGCAGTTCCTGAATCAAAGATTTCACCACAAAGGCCGACATATTATCATTAATATGCCGCCCTGCCGTAATCACATGGGAATGAAACCCCAAAAGTTCCGCTTTATAGATGAAATAGTAGGGGTCCACGCCAATGCAGTGTCCGCCCACCAGGCCGGGAGTAAAGCCCAGGGCATTCCACTTCGTATTCATGGCCTTCACCACTTCCAGTGTATCTATGCCCATGCGGTGGAATACCAGGGACAGTTCATTCATGAAGGCGATATTAATATCCCGCTGGGAATTTTCGCAGAGTTTGGCTGCTTCCGCTACCAGAATGTTTGGCGCTCTGTAAATGCCGGCTTCAATGATGGTACTGTAAACGGAAGCGATGGTTTCCAGTGTTTCCTCATCCATGCCGGATACGATTTTTACAATATTTTTCAGCACATGCACCTTGTCACCGGGGTTAATCCGTTCCGGCGAATAGCCGATTTTGAAATCTTTCCCCAGCACAAGGCCCGATTCCTTTTCCAGAATGGGGCCGCAGATATTTTCCGTAACACCGGGATAAACGGTGGATTCATACACCACAATGGCTCCTTTTTTCATATGCCTCCCCACGGTGGCAGAAGAAGAGGCCACCGGCCGTAAATCAGGCGTTTTGTCTCCGTTGATAGGCGTAGGCACGGCTACCACAATGAAATCGGCCTCATGGATTTTCTCCGGATCAGAGGTAAAAAGGATGGTGCATTCCTTCAGTCCTGCTTCCCCGATTTCGCCGGTGGGATCCACTCCCTTTTTATACAGGTCTAATTTTTCTTCATTCACATCATAACCGATGACATGAAAATGCTTTGAAAATGCCGCTGCCAGCGGAAGGCCCACATATCCCAGTCCTACCACCGCAATAGTGCTGATTTTTCCATTCATAAGGAATTCCTCCCCATCAGATGCATTCAATTCGACTCATAATTGGAAAAATAATAGCTCAGTGCCAGCCAGATGGTGTGATTCTTATCTCCGTTGATTAAATCCTTCAGGCTGTAGTACTCCGCCTGCAGGAGCCAGTTCGGCGCCACCGTATAATGGACGCCGGCGCCTATCCCCTTGAATCCGTGCATGTAGTCGGCCATGCCTTCCATGGTATGGGATACATAGGTGGTATAGGGCTGGTAGTAATATTTCAGGAAATAATAGGTATTTCCCGTGTCCCAGGTCCTTTCTTCTCCTCTGGAAAGAGATGCCACATAGCCCTTCTGGCTCTTTCTTTCGGAATCGGAGCCCACAAGACCCATGAGACCCACGTCGTAAAGACCCAGGGGCCGACGGACATTCAGCATGTAAATGTTTCTGGAAGGAGAATCATCCATATTGAAATGGTAGATGCCGGCGCCAAGGGTGTAATCACCCGCTTCCTTTGAAACTTCGCCGGCTGCCGCCATGCCGCCGTAGGGTACGGTGCCCGCTTCTACCATGTAACGGAAAGGTGTTTCCCCGGAAATCCGGATCCCTTTAAACTTGCTGTCATAAATATTTCCTTCTGCCAGATAGGAGCTGAATACACCGGCGGTAAGCCGACTGGAGCCGACCATGCCTGTCAGGTAGTACCGGTCCAGGTCCATCCAGTTGTCATCTCCTCTGCCGGATAGGATTTTTTCATTTTCCAGCATGGAAATAAAATGCCAATTGTCATCAATGTTGTAATCGCCATAAACCCGAAGGCGGGCACGGCTCCTGTCGCCAATGGCTTCTTCCCCGTGATGGGCGCCATAATCCATGCGCATTTCACCGTCCACTTTAAAGCGCTTATCCTGGATAGCAGGTGCCTTCGTGTCTGCTGTAGACTGATCTTTGGCTGCTTCTCTGTCAAAATAGCCCATGGCGGACAATTCGCTGCCGTATTCAGCCCGCCGGGAAGCCAGGCGGTCCATATCTTCTGAGGAAACAGAGGCCATGAGCTGACGGATGGAATCCCGCATGGCCTCCCTTTCTTCCTTTGTATGGGCAGGAAGGATGCCGGATACTCCATAGGCCTGGCCGGCAGCCACACTGCCGCCCTTTTCAGCAATCCCGGCAATGGCCAGACCGCCAGGCAGACTGCAGCGGCTGATTTCCCGGGCATAGAGCTTTTCATAAACCGAGGCCGCTTTGACATACTCTTTCTTCTGGTTCTTCAGTCTTTCTCCCAGGAGTTTGACCTGCACATTATCCTGGAGGGCCAGCAGGTCTGTTCTTGCATACCGTTCTGCAAGAGAATCCACGTCCGGGTCATTGACCTGTTCCATCGTTATGCCGGACTTCTTAAAGGCATACTGCTTCGATACGTTTAAAAATTCAGCTTCCGCCTTGTCCGCAGTCTTCCGATAGGGCTTGATCCAGTCGGGATCAAAGGCGCCGTTATAAAAGCGGTAAATATTCTCCTCTGCCCGATATGTCCTTTCATAAACTTCTTCATATTTTGATTCCTGAAAAGGTATCGGAGAACCTGTATTTTTCACCCCGGACAGCTTTGAAAGGATTTTCTATTTTTCCTTATCCCAGGCAGGAAGCATTTTTCCCCGCATGCCATACCGGACCTTCAGTGCTTCATAATCACCGGCAGCACTGGACAGGGCAGCTCTGGCCCGATTGATGGGAATATTGTCAATCACTCTTGCTTCCGCGTCCTCTACGGCCAAATCACCGATTTTCTTTTTTACATCAGCCGGAATGGCGCCGGCCATCCCCAGTTCTTCCCCAAGAGCCCATGCATGTTCCTGCCTTGCAGGGCTCAGCTCGTCCATCTGCCTTTCGACAGCTGCCGAATATTCTTTCTTTACTGCCTCATGATGCTGTTTCATAGGATTAATATCAGAGGCCTCTGCATTCCCCGCTATCAGAAGGACTCCTAAACCTACACAGCATGCCAGTTTCTTTTTCCCCATTATGCTGCTCTCCCAATATAAAAACGGATTACTTTTCTGAAATCAGCACATCCATCAGAACTTACATTTTATGATTAAAATAGTATGACCAATTAAAATGCAGTTTATGCTTCTTTCAATAATACTCTTCGTAATAAAATGCTGTCAATTTGTATTTTTGTTTCTTATCTTATAAAAAATGATTATAGCACCATTTCTAAATATGACTGCCAATCAAGGCTGCCGCTCTCGTTTCCTGAAATCATCTGATAAAGATGACCGAATCTCTATGGCACGGAACCTGCAAAGATATAATCCGCCTTTTATTTTCATAGCACCCTATTCAGTTATCTATGAATTCAAACAGAATCATACAAAAAAATCTATTACTTTAAACGGTTGTTTTAAAGTTCCATGATTGTAGGAATTATCGAAGAGTGCTAAAATATAACTGAACGAATCAATCATATGATTATAAACAACAGTCTGTGTTTCGTAACACAGTACTTCCATCAAAATTTTAACGGTTCACCACGCTGTGAACCCAGGGAGGTTATTTCATGAAACCAGTCATTCATGTAGGAATCGATGTGGGCTCCACCACAGTGAAGGTGGCTGCTTTATCGCCTTACCTGAAGCTTCTTTTCGGGCGGTACCAGCGCCATATGTCTGATATCCGAAGCGCTACCATGTCTCTTCTGAAAGAACTGCAGGAGAAATTTTCGGGCTATCGCATCACCGCTTCTATTTCCGGCAGCGGCGGCATGGGGCTGGCCAAACTGATGGGGCTTCCTTTCTGTCAGGAGATTTTGGCGGAAACGAAGGCGGTGCAGACTTTCCATCCTGATACGGACGTGATTATCGAACTGGGCGGAGAAGATGAGAAGATTACCTATCTTCGGAACGGCGTGGACCAGCGGATGAACGGCGCCTGCGCCGGCGGCACCGGTGCCTTTATCGACCGCATGGCCTCTCTTCTTTCCGTGGACGCCGCCGGTCTTGGAAAGCTGGCTGCCAAAGCGGAAAGAATTTATCCCATTGCATCCCGCTGCGGCGTATTTGCCAAAACCGATATCCAGGCCCTTCTGAATGAAGGGGTTTCCCATGAGGATATCGCCCTTTCCGTTTTCCAGTCCGTGGTGAACCAGACCATTTCCGGTCTCACCTGCGGCCGTCCGGTACACGGGAAGGTTGCCTTCCTTGGCGGCCCCCTCACGTTCCAGCCCATGCTGCGCGAACGGTTCCAGAAAACCCTGGACATTGCAGATGAAGACATGATTGTGCCGGAGCACGGGGAACTGTATGTAGCCATCGGCGCCGCCGTGTCCGCCCGCCACGACCGTCCCATGGATCTGGACAGCTGGCTCTCCAAAGTGGAAAATGCAAAGGACGTGGACCTTGGCACTTCCAAAACCCTGCCGCCCCTTTTTGCCAATGAAGAGGAATACCGGGAATTTACAGAGCGGCACAGCCGCTTCCATGCGCCCCGGGGCGATATTTCCAAAGCCAAAGGTTCCGTATGGCTGGGCATTGACGCCGGCTCCACCACCATCAAGGCGGTGCTTCTGGACAGGGAAGGCCGCATTCTTTACGAATACTACAGCAGCAATAAAGGCACACCCCTGGCAGGCGCCAGAAAGATTCTCTCTGACCTGTACAGTAAATTACCGGAGGGTGTCACCATTGCCGGCGCCGGCGTTACAGGCTACGGCGAAGAACTCATCAAGCGGGCTCTGCAGGCGGACGTGGGCGAAGTGGAAACCATGGCCCACTACCGGGGCGCCAAGCACTTCCTCCCCGATGTCACCACCATTCTGGATATCGGCGGCCAGGACATGAAGTGCTGCCGCATTAAAGACGGCGCCGTTGACGACATCCTTCTGAACGAAGCCTGCTCTTCGGGCTGCGGTTCCTTCCTTGACACCTTCGCCCAGTCTCTGGGCATGGACATCAAAGAATTTTCCCGTATCGCCCTCAAAGCCCCCCATCCGGTGGATCTGGGTTCCCGCTGCACCGTATTCATGAACTCCAGGGTCCGGGAGGCCCAGAAGAACGGCGTTTCCGTAGCCGATATTTCCGCCGGCCTTTCCTACTCCGTCATCAAAAATGCCCTTTACAAGGTCATCCGCCTCCGCAAGGCATCGGACCTGGGAGATAAAGTGGTGGTGCAGGGCGGCACCTTCTATAATGATGCCGTCCTCCGGGCACTGGAAAAACTTCTGGACTGCCATGTCATCCGTCCCGATGTGGCGGGCCTTATGGGTGCCTACGGCATTGCCCTCATTACAAAGGACTCCTGCCCCGAAGGCCACGTGTCCTCCCTGGTGACACCGGAAGAGCTGAAGAGCCTTTCCTATACCAATGAAATGAAACGCTGCCCGGGATGCGGCAATCACTGCATGATCACCATCACCCGCTTTAACGACGGCCGCGCCTTTGTGTCCGGCAACCGCTGCGAAAGAGGGGCTGCCATCATGCTCACCGGCAAGACGGCCCCCCACTCCACCCTGCCGAATATTTACCGCTGGAAATACGATAAAATCTGGCACCGCCGCCCCCTGTCCCCAAAAGACGCCAAGAGGGGCACCGTAGGCATTCCCCGCACCCTGAACATGTACGAGGACTACCCCTTCTGGCACGCCTTCTTTACGAAACTGGGCTACCGGGTCCTCCTTTCCAGCGAACAGCTCCGGGACATTCCTACAGAAGCCATGGAAACCATTCCGTCCTACTCCGAATGCTTCCCTGCCAAGCTGGCCCACGCCCATGTGTACGACCTGGCTAAAAAGCATGTGGATTTCATCTGGTACCCCTGTATCGACAAGGGTCCCGACGAAGGCAGCACCAACAGCTACAACTGCCCCATGGTGGCTTCCTATCCGGAAAACATCGAAGCCAATATGGATGAAGTGCTTTCCAAGTACAAAGCGAAACTGTACCACCCCTTCCTCCCCCTCCACTCCGACGCCATCTTCGGCAGGCTGAAGAAATTCTTCAAGCCCCTTGGCGTTCCCGGGAGTGAAATCGAATCCGCCATTTATGCCGGGCGGGCAGCGGAAGAAACCTACCGCCGGGAACTGTACCAGGAAACAAAGCGGATTCTGGAAGAAATCAATGAAAAGCACCTCATCGGCATCGTACTGGCCGGCCGTCCCTACCATGTGGACCCCACGGTGAACCACTCCATCCCCGACCTCATCAACCAGCTGGGCATGGCCGTGCTTTCTGAAGACGGCGTGTCCATGGTGGGCGGCGAATTCCCGAACCTCCGTGTCATGAACCAGTGGACCTGGCACAGCCGCCTTTACAAAGCCGCCGACTACGTCACCCGCCACGCCAACCTGGAACTGGTGGAGCTCAACTCCTTCGGCTGCGGTCTGGACGCCGTGGTCACCGACCAGGTGCAGGAAATCATGAACAAGAGGGACCGCCTCTACACCTGCCTCAAGATCGACCAGAGCCTGAACCTGGGTGCCGTGCGTATCCGTCTGCGCTCCCTGAAATCGGCTATTAAGGAAAGGGTGGAAGAAAATACGAAGGCAGAACCCATCCTCTACCCGAAATCCGCTTTTACGGAAGATATGAAGAAGGACTTCACCATCCTGGTACCGGAAATGTCCCCCATCCACTTCCCCCTCATTGAAGCGGCGGCCCGAAGTGAAGGATACAACGTGAAGGTCCTTCCGCCGGTAAAAGCCGACATTGACGAAGGCCTTTCCTGCGTGAACAACGACGCCTGCTATCCTGCCATCATCACCATCGGCTCCCTCATGAGGGCCCTGAAATCCGGGGAATACGACCTGAACCGCACCGCCCTCATGATGTCCCAGACCGGCGGCATGTGCCGCGCCTCCAACTACATCGGCTTCATCCATAAAGCGCTGGACGAAGAAGGCCTCTCCCAGATTCCCGTCATTTCCCTCAATACCCACGGCTTTGAACCACAGCCGGGATTCAAATTCACCCCGGGCCTGGGTATCAAACTGGTACAGGCGGTGGTATACGGCGACGCCCTGCAGCAGTGCCTCTACCGCACCCGCCCCTACGAAAAGGAACCGGGCAGCGCGGAGACCCTGTACCGCTCTTGGCAGAAAAAAGCGGCAGAAGCCATTCTGAAGGGAGAATCCTTCCATCAGTACAAGAAGAATATTTCCGCCATTATCAAAGACTTCGACCGCCTGCCTCTCGCCGACGTGCCCCGCCGTCCCCGTATCGGCATTGTAGGTGAAATCTACGTGAAATTCAGCCCCATTGCCAGCAACGACATCGTCCACGCCATCGAAGCCAACGGCGGCGAAGCGGAAACAAGCGGCATGCTGGACTTCTTCCTCTACGGCTCCCTGGACAGCCATTTCCAGAGAAAGGAAATGGACGGCACCTTCAAGGACGACCTGAAGGGCACCTTCATGCGCTACCTCATCCAGTGGTACAGAAAGCCACTGGAAAAGGCAGTGAAAAACTCCAAACGGTTCCATGAAATCACCAGTATCGGCAAACTGGCCAAACGGGCCTCCCAGTACCTGTCCCTGGGCAACCGGGCCGGTGAAGGCTGGTTCCTCACCGCCGACATGATCGACCTCCTCTATCATGAATGCCGCGGCGTGGTCTGCCTCCAGCCCTTTGCCTGCCTGCCGAACCACATCACCGGCGAAGGCATGATTCACAAACTTCACAGCGCCTATCCGGAAGCGGTGTTCCTGGCTCTGGACTGCGACGCCAGCGCCAGCGAAGTGAACCAGGCCAACCGGCTGAAACTGATGATGAACGCATTAACTGAGAAGAAAGAAACGTCTGACGACCTGTCATTTGTAAGAAAAACCATGAACTTGAGAAAGGGCACCACATTATGAGCGCAAGAAAGTTAACCGGAAAGGGCGAAAAAGTCCGCGAGAAAATGATTGCCACCACCGTACATATCCTGCAGCAGCAAGGCTTCAAAAAAGCCACCGTCCGCGCCATAGCCAGGGAGGCCAACGTAAATATCGCCTCCGTGCGCTACTACTTCGGCTCCAAGGAAGAACTCATCGGCTGCGCTTTGGAATACATGATGGGCAATCTGGAAAACATCGTTTCCTACTTGGATGATACCCGTTTCACCGCCAGGGAAAGACTGAAGAAATACATCCTCGCCTACTTCCACCTGGCCCGCCAGCACCCTGCCCTCTTCCGGTCCATTTCCAACCCCTCCAGCGAAGACGCCAAGGACACCTACTTCATCTATCTCTCCCTCCTCCACAGCCAGTGCTGGGAAAAGGTCATCCGCAACGTGGCGGAAATCACAGGCTACACCAATGAAAAGGATCTGGAACTCAAAGCCATGCAGATATTCTCCGCCGTGGAATTTCCCATCATTCTGGAAAGCAACAAGAGCAACTCCTTCATCTCCGGCTACACCGACGCCGACACCCTGGACCGCTACGTAGACATCCTTCTGGACAATGTGGACGAAAAGAAGGAAACAAACCAGTATTTAAAGGAAATCCTGCAGGGAGCGAAGTAGGGTTCCGCGCCGCCCGGTGCGGAAGATTTGACGGGGCTTCGCCCCGAAGGTTCTTAAGGTTCTAAGGTTTGACAGCGCCTGCGGCGCTGAGGGTTTCGGTGGCCGCTTCGCGGCAATTTTATAGAGCCCGCTTTGCGGGCCCGGGTTCAGAGGGTTCATAGGGGAAGGGTTCTTAAGATTGACGGCCCTTACGGGCCGAAGGTTCTAAGGTTTGACGGGCCTTGGGGCCCGAGGGTTGTGGTGGCGGCTGCCGACGCATTATAGAGCCCGCTTCGCGGGCCCGGATTCATAGGGGAAGGTTGACGGGGCTTCGCCCCGAAGGTTCTCAAGGTTCTAAGGTTTGACAGCGCCTGCGGCGCTGAGGGTTTCGGTGGCCGCTTCGCGGCAATTTATAGCCGCCTTACGGCGGCAGATAACGAGCCCCCTTCTACACAACCCTCAGCCCGCGTGGACACGCTGGGCTGTCGCCCCTGCCCGCCTAAGGCGGGCGCCCCCCTCTTGCTTATGGGAATACAGTCCAAAGTCGGCGGTAATCGGACAGCGGTAAGCCGCCAGCGGACAGCTTCCCCAGTCCCCACCAGCTCACTATTTCACGAAAGGTTATTATGAAATCCTATCCTATTTTTCTCTTCGACCTGGACGGTACCATTTCCGAATCCGCTCCGGGCATTGTGAAGGCCGTGCAGTACGGCCTTTCTTTTGTGGGTATCCATGAAAAGGATCCCGAAAAACTCCAGAGCTTTATCGGCCCGCCGCTTAATGTGCAGATGAAAAAGCTATACCATATGAGTGATGAAGATATTGTCACAGCGGTGAACCGGTTCCGTGAACTCTATGAAACGAAGGGCATTCTGGACTGCCGTCCCTATGCCGGACTGGATGTCCTTCTGTCGAAGGCGGTGAAAGAGGGCCGCACCCTGGCCGTGGCATCCAGCAAGCCCGAGCCCTTTGTGAAGGAAATCATTTCCCACTTCGGCTTTGCGCCCTATTTCTCCGTCATCTGCGGCAGCGACATAGGAGATGAACTGAAGAAGCGGGCCACCAGGGACCAGAAGGCCCGGATTATACGAAAGGCCCTCGCCCTTCTGGAAAAGAAGGGATTTTCCTCCTCCTTCCTGGCCGGCAATACGGTGATGATAGGAGACACATTCTACGATATAGAAGGGGCAAAGGAAAACCACCTTCCCTCCGTCGGCGTCACCTACGGCTATGGCAGCCGGAAAGAACTGGAAGAGGCCGGAGCCGACGCCATCGCTTCTTCCACGGAGGAGCTTTCTTCTATCCTGCTTTCATAAAATAAAAAGACTGTGAAGGAATCATCTCTTCACAATCTTTTTATTTCACGAAAGGCCATCGATCCTTCCTTCATGGGAGCGCCGCTTTTCCCGATACATGCGGTGTTCCGCCTCCTTCATGCCCCGCAGCAGGGCGGAGGCATTCGGCATCCATTCGCCGCCGGCGGCGGCGTGGATGGAAAGGGCTTTGGCCTTCTCCTTCAGACGGGCGAAGGTTTCTCCGAAATCTTCTTTGCTTATATTCTCCAGAAAAGCTACAAATTCATCACCGCCCAGGCGGTAGATATCATTGGTGGGGCATACGGACTTCATCATGGCCGTCATGTCCCGGAGACGGCTGTCCCCTGCGCTGTGGCCGTAGGTATCATTTGTCTTCTTCAGGTTGTTCAGGTCCATGTAGATAATGCCCAGAGGCTTGTTCCCTGCCTCCAGAGCGGAGAGACGGCTGTTCATGGCGTTCCTGTTATGGACACCGGTAAGAATGTCATTTTCGCTGAGATAACGCAGCCGCCCCATAAGATCATGGATATCTTTTTTCAGGGAAAGGTATACCGCCATATTTTCCAAAAGGACTTTCAGGTCCAGGGTATCCGATATCCCGTAATTGTCCACGCCCAGATAGCCGGACAGATGATGGTCATGGTACATGGGCGCTTCCATGAGGGAGTGGATATTCTGCTTCTTCAGGCAGTCATAGGTAATAGAGTCCGTGTCGCGGATGGCTTCGATATCAGGGATAATGACGCTGCTGTCTGTCTTCAGATACCGGTCCCACACACCTACGTATTCTTCGTAGTTCAGGTTCTGGAGATGGTCCATTTCCGACGTCACCCCTTCCCTGCACCATTCAAAAGTATTGGAAATCCGATCTCCCTTCTTTTCAAAAATGTACACCCTGTCACAGGGCAGAAGGCTGCCGATCTCTCGGAGCACCCGGTTCACCGACGCTTCATAGTCCGGGGCGGCCATAAGCATGCGGCTGAGCCGGAGAATCTGGTGCTCCGTGGAAGCAGGAGCAGGCCCATCTTTCATACCATGCCCGCTGCCATCCTCCAGAAGCATGAGAACGCAGCTGCCCCGCCAGGGGCCCGGTGCCAGGATATAGGAAATGGTCTTTTTCATTTCCGGTACATATTTTTCTCCGTAAACCCTGTGCTTTTCATAGGCGGCCTCATAGGTTTTCTGCCCCCAGGTATAATTTTTCTGGTTCAGGAGGGAGGTAAAATGAGAGCTCAGTTTCTCATCTTCTTCAAGACCAATGGCATGGCTGTAGGCCAGGTTGTGGTACCGGCAGATGATTTCCGATATGCCGCCGTCCTCTCCCATCGGTGCATCCAGCAGGGCATAGGGAAGCGGCAGGGCATCGAAGAGGGCTTCTTTGTCCATCCACCGGTCCATCTTATCATGGCCATCCCCGTCTCCGCTCCTCATCATGCCCACGGCTTCCCGGATAAGGCGGCCGGTGGTAATGCCGTCGGATCCGTAGGTGATGATGATTTCCGCCGTGACAGTGCAGCTGTTGCCCTCCACTTCATGAATGTCGGAAACCGCTCTCCTCAGTTTTCGGCACAGGGCAGTCACTTCTGTCTGGTCCTCATAGTGGAAAAGGATGACGAAACCGGCGCCGTCCAGGCGTCCTACGGTGCCTCTGGTGCCCATGATGCCGCGGATTTTATCAGCCGATGCTTTCAAAAGGCCGTTGGCCGTCTTTTCTCCGTAGGTGTGAAGGATCCGCCGATACTGGGGAATGGCCAGGAAAAGCATGGCATAGTCGCTGCCGAAGCTGCGATAAGCCTCCTGGCAGCCGATGAGGGACTCAATGACGCCCCGGCTGTTCATGACGCCGGTCACCTTATCCGTCACCGTCACCGGCTGGCGGCCGGTCTCCTTTTCCAGCTGTTCCGCATCCTCAAACCAGCCCAGGGTGCCAATGATTTCCCCGTCCCTGTAAATGGGAGCCTTGCCATAGACCACATTTTTTACTGTGCCCTTCACGATGAGGTCCGTAGGCTGATTGGCCACCACGCCGCCGGAAAGGACGTGTTTTTCCATTTCCTCCGTGCCGTGGCTGTCCATGAGCCATCCCAACTGCTGGGGCGTCTTCCCCTTCACTGCGGTCAAGGAGGAAAGGCCGGCATACTGCAGGAAGGCCCGGTTAGCGCCCTGGTAGCGGCCTTCCCGGTCCTTCCAGAAATAGGCTCTTCTGGTGCCGTTAATGACGGCCTCCCAAAGGTCCCTTGCCTGGAAACCATCCTTCTCCCCTCTGCTTTCTTCCACTGCAGAGCCGCAAAGTTCTTCAGGGAAATCGGACTTATTTCCGGAAATCCGGTGAATGCAGTGGAGCACCTGGCCGTAATGGGTTCGGGGAATGGGAATCAATGTGTGAATCATCCAGATGAACCGTCCGTCCTCCACCCGGGTGCGGAAGAAGCCGGAAAGGAAGCCGGTCTTTGCCTGGCGGATACGCTTTTCCAGGGTATCCATATCCATGAAGGCCAGATACCTTTCATAGTCGTCGGCATAAATGGAGCTAAGGGCAAAATGGCGGTCATAAAGGCGGGCATGGGATATTTTCTCATGCTCCGACCAGTCTCCGTCGCTCACAGCCAGAGGCTCCAGGGTGTCCTTGTCCCGGTCCTGGAGGAAAATGCCGTCATACACGGCATACACATTATGAAGTACATGGTACACCCGCTGCTGCTCTTCATGGGTCATGCTTCCGGTAATGTCGGACATCCTGATTTTCACGCAGGCTTCGCCGTTGCACTGGGCAATACAGCGGCCAGCGGCCTTCATGAACTGATTCCGCACAAGGTAGACAATCTCATGCATCTTTCCGTCGGCCACGCATTTGTCCAGACACTTCCGAAACGAGGCGGAAAGCTCCAGGGTGGGATCATTGATATACTGCTCCGCCTCCTTCAGGTCGTGGTCCCCCAGGGAGCGGATCATGGCAAGGTAGGCTTCATTGGCGAAGAGATACCGGATGGTATGGCCGTCATAGGCCAAGAGCGCCATGGTTTCATCGGTCTGGAAATCGACCTGTCCGATGGTATCGTAGTATCTCTTCCAGGCCCTGGTCTCAATCTTCAGTCCCTCCTTCATGCAGTGGTCCAGGCTTTCCTCGTAGGGCATGGGTTTTCCGAAGAAATAGCCCTGCACCTTTTCGCAGCCGTTGTTCTTCAGAAACTCAAACTGTTCCTTCGTCTCCACCCCCTCCGCCAGACTGCGGGTGCCGATTTTCTTATCCATGGATATGATGGAGCTGATAATGTTTCTGGCCCTTTCGCTGGAGCTTCCCAGAAAGGCCATGTCGATTTTCAGCACATCAAAGGAATAGTCCTTCAAGAGGTTCAGGGAAGAATAGCCGCTGCCGAAATCATCCATCCAGATTTCATAGCCCGCCTCACGGAACCGCCGGAGGCCCTGCCGTATGTGGGCGTCCCTGGCAGTGAGCAGTCTCTCCGTGATTTCAATATGAATCATATCCCGGGGCACATTGTACTCCAGCACCCGGTTCTCCACTTCCTGGAAAATATCGCACTGCAGGAAATCCAGGCGGGACAGGTTCACCGATACCGGCACCACCGGACGTCCCTCATCCATGCAGCGGGCAAAATTCACACACACCTGCCGTATGATTTCCAAATCCAGCTTATGAATCTGCCGGCTGTCCTCCAGGGCGGAAATGAAATCCGCCGGCTGGAGAAATCCCTTCTCCGGATCCTCCCACCGGGCCAGGGCCTCCATACCGCAGAGGGCGCCGGAAACGGTCCTCACAATGGGCTGGTAATAGGCTTTGATATATCCTTTTTCCACGGCCTCGTCCATATGACGGGACACATAATCCTTCAGCTCCACCTTCTTGTCCAGGTCGGCGGTGTAATAGGCCATGAAACGGTCAGCGCTGTCGTGGATGCTGTCACAGGCAATCTTCACCCTGGTCACTGCCTGGCTGGGGTCGGCTCCCCAGCGGCCAAGCTGGTAAATGCCCGCCTTGCAGTCCACCTTGGCGGAAGGACGGATGGAGAGGATACGGCTGTGGGCTTCCCTGATTTTTTCCTCCAGATTCCGGTTCTCCGCCAGCACCATGAAATGATCCACATCAATGCGGGAAATCACATGGCCCGAAAACACTTCCTGGAGGCAATGGCCAATCTGCTGAAGGAATGCGTCCCCCTCCGGAATGCCGTAGGTCACATTGAAAAGCTTGAAATGAACCACATCGAAAAACAAGAGGGCATACCTTTCCGGATGGCCGCTGTCCTTTACAATCCTCTCCGCCTCCGCCAGGAAGCGCCGCATGCCGGGAAATCCGGTGATGTGGTCCATCTCATAGGCCGGCAGCCGTTCATCCAGCGCCGTCACAAAAAGGAAGACCAGCGGATTTCCTGCCTCGTCCCTTCCCCTCTGGCCCACCATATCCACCTGCCGCCGGCTTCCATCTCCTGCGGAAAGAGAACAGGTCAGGCTGAACCGTCCGCCGGACACACGCATCTGGTCCGCCATATCCTTTTCCACCGCCGCATCATCCTTTTTAAGAAGCCCTGGCAGTCTTCCGCCGGTAAGCGTTAGAAATTCCTCTTCATTCCTGCAGCCAAGGATACAGTAAAGTTCTTGATTTCCATATACAATTTCCTTTTTCTCATCATCCCGGTATGCCATGACACCGCCGGGGAAATGGTCACTCAGTGCCTGCATGAAAGATATCCTGTGTTCCATCCTGTTTTTCACTCTATCCCAGCCAATTCTATTTCCTGATTCCAGAAATCAAATCATAATCATTCTAAATTTGTAAGCTTTTACTGGTACATAATGTATACCTAAAGACATTTAAAGTCAATTCATATATTTTACGGGTAAATACTGCTTTCGGCGGCTAAGAAGAAACATACTCCCGTGAACATAAAAAATGCCCCTCCGAAGAAGGGCATTTCCATTTCCTTATATCTTTTTTAAATCCTCATCAATAATGCGGCTCTTCAGGTCCTGCAACTTGTCCGACAGGTTCACTTCCATAATGTTCGGATTCAGGAGCCTGGTGTATTCCGGCCAAAGGGTTTCCATCTGTCTGTTGGCATAGGCAATGGTTTCATCAAGGCTCGGAAGCGGCGCAGCCTCTCCGTGAAGGATGACAGGCTGTAACATATCCACGCAGGTATAGGTGCCGGCCTTCAGTTCCTTCTTGCGCCATTTGGCGGACTCCGTTACCAGGGTGAAATCGCCGCCGTCCGGGAAGGGTTCGTCTGCCAGGCATACCAGATCCGTAATCATTTTGCCGGTGCCCTTCTTGTAGAAACGGCGTACATCCTTGATGCCGGGGTTGGTCATCTTGCTTACATCATTGGAAATCTTCATCACCGGTTCAAAATCGCCGTTCTTCTCCCGGGCGCTCATCTTGAAGACCCCGCCCAGGGCGGATGTGCCGTCGGCAGTAATGATTTTCGTGCCGACCCCCCAGCTGGTGACGGTGCAGCCCTGTTCCTTCAGGGACTGGATAAGATACTCGTCCAAATCATTGGAGCCGGAAATGATGGCATCCGGGAAACCGGCTTCCCGGAACATGCGGGATGCCTCCTGGGAGAGATACCCCAGATCCCCGCTGTCGATGCGGATACCGTATTTCTTCGGAAGCTGTCCCTTTGCCTTCAGTTCCTTGAAAATCTGAATGGCATGGGGCACGCCCATCTCCAGTACATTGTAGGTATCCGCCAGAAGGATGAGGTTATCATGGTACTGCTTCACATATTCCTCGAAGGCCTCCAGCTCCGTATCAAAGCTCATAACCCAGCTGTGGGCCATGGTGCCCAGTACGGGAATACCGAAAAGCTTTCCTGCCTCCACATTGGAGGTGCCGTTAAAGCCGCCGATCATGGACGCCCTGGCGCCCCAGAGGCCGGCTGAATGGCCCTGGGCCCGGCGCAGGCCGAACTCCATGAGCGCGTCCTTCGGCGCCACCGTCCGCACCCTTCGGCACTTGGTGGCAATAAGGCTTTCATGGTTCATAATCATGGAAAGTCCTGTCTCCAGCAGCATGGCTTCTGTGGTAGTGCCCTCAAACCGGAGAAGCAGTTCTCCCGGAAAAGCCACCGTGCCTTCGGGCATGGCATAAATATTTCCGGTGAAATGGAAATGAGACAGGTAGTCCAGAAATTCAGGATAAAAAATGTGAAGACTCCGCAGATATTCGATATCTTCATCGCTGTAGGTAAAATTCTTTACGAAATCCACCAGGTGGGACAGTCCTGCCACTACGGTGTAACCGCCATTGAAGGGATTCACCCGGTAAAAACGGTCAAAAACAACCTTTCTTTCATGCATGCCCTTCTTGAAAAGAGCATTGGTCATAGTGAGCTGATACAAATCAGTTACAAGTCCATTGGATGCCATAATATCCCCCTTTATGGAAGCGCTGATTCATTCACTCCCTGCTTTCATTTTTGCAATGCAAGGCATGAGGCGCTGCGAACAGTGCACTATGTAAGGAACCTCACAACGAAGCAGTGCATAAAAATCCTTATAAAAGCAGTCTCTATGAATCAACGCTTCCTGATATTTCCATTGTCAAGACAATGGGTAGATTGAATTCATTATACCACTTTATGCTGTTAGCGGCGCATTAAATCGCATTTTGCAAGTCCGGAAATACCGGCGCCGCAGATAACTCTATCCCAGGGCGATTTCTTTCTCTCTTCCCTCATTCCGGTCCCTGAGATACACACTGCCTCCATGAAGGCTGCAGACAACCATGTCCTTTTCATCCACCAGGCCCATGTCCCCAATGTCATCCCGGCAGGCCTTCAGCATGCGGTCTCTCGTCTCCCTTTCCTCTTCCACCTTCAGCCAGCCCCGGATGGAAATCCAGGACTTGTCAGGATGCACCGCACTGATTTCCACATGGCGGTTCACCGTGATTTCATGATACAGATGAGACGACCGGTCCAGAAGGAAACAGAGCTTTCCCTCCACCTCGCACACTCCGCTCATAGGCCGCACCCGCGGCGCCATACCGTCCACGGTGGCCATATAAAACACTTCGCATTCCCTTAGATATTCCAGTACCAGCTTCACAGAATCCATCATTAATCCTCCGTTCATTTGGTTTTACTTCATTATCATTATTGTACACGCAGGGAGAGGGAATGGAAAGGGTTTCGCCCCCTTTGGGTGCGAAAGGTTCTAAAGTTTGACGGGGCTTCGCCCCGAAGGTTGTGTCCGCCTGCCGGCGGAAGGTTGTGTAGAAGGGTTGTGTTCGATGTGCTCATGGGAGGTGGGCACCCTTCTTGCGCAATAAAAGAGCCATTCCATAGTCTTCACCCTCATTTGCATCATAAGTAGTTAACAATCCAGTGCAAAGGAGGTTGATGAAGACAAATGGAATAGCTTTTTCTGTATCATATCACAGGTCATGAGTGAAATTAAACCGGAATCTTCATGCAGGCAGGAAGCAAGATGGGGATTGGGGACTGGGGAATGGGGAATGGGAACTACAGAACATATATTTCACCATTCCGGACGCGTCATTCTGAGCGGAGCGAAGAATCTTGGTACGTGCAGCAAATAGCACCAATGGCAGTGCCCCCTCTGTGGAGCAGCGGACAGCCGTTCCCTGTCCCACCAGCCCACCAGTCCACTAGTACACCAACCCACTAGTACACCAGCCCACCAGCCCACTAGTACACCAGCCCACCAGCTCACTAACATCCCCCCACGCAAAAAACTTCCCGAAATCCAAAAGCGGGGCGCGTCAATACCGCTTCAGGCTTTGCCTTTGCATTGCCTTTAAGGATTTCAGGAAGTTTTTTATTTTTCAGCCGGCTGATGGAGAAGGAAAAGACAGTCCCTGCTCTTCCGCTTTCCATGGATGGGCCCCGGCGGAATGGCTGAGCAGGATTCCCTGTTTCTTCGCTTCTCTGTTTATATAGTCGGAAAAGGAGGGGAAATTCTCTACTCTTTCCGCAGCGCTTCTTCCCTGTCCGGAAGGATTTTCACTTTCACGTCCGGCAGGTGGGTGAGGACGTCGATGACAATGTCCCTGGTATCTTTGGTGGAGTTAATCTGGCAGGTGGCCCTTTTGGCATTCAGTGTGGTCAGGACGCCCAGGTATTCGTAGCCTTCGATAATGCGGTTGATGTAGTTGACTTCTTCCGGCGGGATTTCAATGTATACCCTTGTATCTTCTGTCATTTCTTTGCGCGCCTCCTCAGAATGGAGTAGGCAGGCAGGACTACATCGCCGGTCATGGTCAGTTCTTCCAGCGGATGGGGTGCCTTGTCCACTTCTTCTCCTTCACCGTTCACCAGTTTCATAATCTTGACCAGGCCCACTTCCCCCTTCGGGGTGAGGTATTCCAGGATTTCCCCTACCTTGAAATGGTTCCTCTGCTGCACAAGGTTCGTGCCTTCTTCCTTATGGGCCGGAAGGATGAGGCCTACGAAGTCGTAGGGCTGCTCCGGCTGGGATTTCACGTATTCCTGGGCGCTGTGGTCAGGATTCTGGAAGGCAAAGGCAGTGGTGTAGGGACGATGGGATACTTTTTCCAGTTCCTCTCTCCATTCGGGCCGTACTTTGTAGGCGCCGCCTTCGGCGTAGTAGGCGTCGATGGCCTTCCGGTAGGCTGCCACCACGGCGGCCACGTAGTATACGCTCTTCATGCGGCCTTCGATTTTAAGGGAGGCTGCGCCGCCTTCGATGAGTTCGGGGATATGGTCGATCATGCAGAGATCCTTGCTGTTGAAGACATAGGTGCCGTGCTCATCTTCCTCCACCGGCCAGTACTGTCCCGGGCGGGATTCTTCCATGACGGCGTAGCGGAAGCGGCAGGCCTGGATGCATTCGCCCCGGTTGGACTGTCTTTTTCCATTGGTAAAGAAATTGGACAGAAGGCAGCGGCCGGACCAGGAAATGCACATGGCACCGTGGCCGAAAACTTCCAGGTCGATATCCACCTTTCTGCGGATTTCCGCCATTTCCTTCACCGATACTTCCCTTGCCAGCACCACCCTTTCGGCACCCATGTCCTTCCAGGCTTTCACAGTGCGCCAGTTGGCGGAGCTGGCCTGGGTGGATACGTGGATGGGAAGGTTCGGCGCCACTTCCCGGCAGAGGGCGAATACGCCCAGGTCGGAAATCAGGGCCGCATCCACATGGATGGATTCCAGATATTTCAGGTAATCATCCAGTCCTTCCAGGTCTTCATTCCGGGGGATGATATTGACGGTGACATATACCTTTTTCCCCATGCTGTGGGCATAGGAAACGGCTTCCTTCAGTTCTTCCATGGAGAAATTGCCGCCGTAGGCGCGAAGGCCGAAAACCTTGCCTGCCAGGTACACCGCGTCTGCTCCGTAGAGAAGGGCCATTTTCATTTTTTCCATTGTTCCCGCCGGAGCGAGAAGTTCCATTTTCTTCATGTATTTTCCTTTCTAATCGAAACGGCCAGGCCGTCTCCTTCTACATAGATATGGGTTTCATATTTTTCTTTTACATAATCGATATATTCCCGAAGCCTCATAACCAGGGTGCGGTAGCGGTGAGGCACAGGTTCCCTGCTCTCCACCAGTCCCCGGAAAAGCACATTGTCCGCCGCAATGACAGCCCTGTCAGAAAGAAGCGGCTCTATGGCCGTGAGTTCCCGGAGGTACTGGCCCTTGGGGCCGTCAAGAAAGAGGAAATCGTAGGGGCCTGAGAAGGTTGAAATCAGATTTCCTGCGTCTCCCAGATGACAGTGCACCCGTCCGGCAAAGCCTGCCCTTTCCATCACCCTTTCCGCCATGCGGTGGCGTTCTTCATCAAGCTCCACGGTGTCGATTTCCGCCGCCGGAAACCGCTCTGCCATGAGAAGGGCGGAGTAGCCGATGGCAGTGCCGATTTCCAGAATGCGCAGCGGCTCTGCCAGAGCTGCTGCCTGAAGGAGAAGTTCCCTTTCCGGTCCCCGGATAATGGGCACTCCCTTTTCTTCCGCATACCGCTCCAGTTCTCTTTTTAATGCTTCATGGTCATTTGCCATAAATATTCTCCGTCTCTGCCTGATGTTCTTCGTAGGACTTGGTGAACACATGGTGCCCGTCTGCCTGGGCCACATAGTAAAGGTATTCCCCGGGCTTTGCCTCCAGCACCGCTTCAATGGCATCCAGTCCCGGACTTCCGATAGGTCCCGGCGGGAGGCCTTTATGGGTATAGGTGTTGTAGGGGGAATCAATCTTTGTGTCCGCAATGGTGAGCTCTTCCTTCGGACTTCCCAGAGCATACTGGATGGTGGCGTCAATCTGGAGGGGCATGCCGATTTCAAGACGCTTCAGCATAACCGATGCAATGGGCACCTGGTCTTCCTTGAACCGGGCTTCCCTTTCCACCATGGATGCCAGGGTGACCAGGGCATGAAGGGTCATGTGCTTTGCTTTAGCCCTTTGGCGGATGTCCGGCGTCAGCATGGCGTCGGTACGCTTGTACATCATATCGCAGATCTGCCGGGCTGTATACTCCTTGGGGATATTATAGGTGTCGGGGAACAGGAATCCTTCCGCCTTCACTGTCACAGGCAGCGGCCCGTACTGGTATTTCAAAGGGCCGTAGGAAGCGGCTTCCGCTTCAAAATCCCCGGCGCCCTTCACCCCTGCCTCCTGCAGAAGGGAGGCAATCTGGTGAACCGTGTATCCCTCCGGCACCGTAACCAGGACGGACTCCGTCTTTCCGGACCGAAGCTCCATCATAGCCTCCTTAACAGTAAGGCCCTGTTTCATTTTATATGTACCGCTCTGAAGACTCTTTCCGCTTCCTAAAATGCGGGAATAGAGCCGAAACAGGGTACTGCTCCGGATGATGCCCTTCTTTTCCAGGGTATCTGCAATATCCCTTCCAGTGGAATTTCTGGGTACATCCACCAGGGCGGTGCCATGAAGTCCCACCCGGTCAAAGGCATAGAAATAAACGCCTGCTGTAAGGAGGATAAGGAAGGCGATGATACCAAAAAGGACGGACCATTCCCTGCGGCCCAGATTCTTCCAGGAAAAGGGCTCTTTTTCCGGCTCGCCGGAATTTTCTTTCTTTTCTTCTTGCAAATTGCACCTCTCAAAAAATCTTAAGGGAAGTAAAATGTGGAAATCTAATCCTTAAAAGACTATGCTATATTATATCATATTGTATAAAGACCCTTCAGCAGTAATGCCGAAGGGCTGATAATAAAGGAGGAAATTATGATTATCAAAGGAATGACTGCCCAGCTTACAAGAACTATTTCGCCGGATGAAACAGCAGAAAAGGTAAGGAGCGGATCCCTGCCCGTGCTGGCTACGCCCGTACTTTCCGCCGCCATGGAAGAAGCGGCCTGCAGGGTACTGGCGCCGCACCTCGGGGAAGGGGAAACCACCGTAGGCGGCTCCATTTCCCTTATCCATAAAGCCCCTACCCTGCCGGGCCATACCATCACCGTCACCGCCACAGTGACGGACATAAAGGGAAAGAAAATTTCCTTCCATATTACCGCCGCCGATGAAAACGGGGATATCGGGGAAGCTGACCACGAACGCTTCCTGGTGGACAGCGCCAAATTTATGGAAAAGGCGGAAAAAAGGAATGGCCAAAATCGGTAAGTCCCTTTCCATCCGCATCGCCTCTCCCCATGACGCTGCCGCCCTTCTTCGTATTTATGGCCCCTACGTGGAAAAGACGGCCATCACCTTTGAATACGAAGTGCCCTCTGTGGAAGAATTCCAGAGCCGTATCGCCGGCACGCTGGAAAAATACCCCTACCTCATAGCAGAAGAGGAGGGCCGTATCCTGGGCTATGCCTACGCCGGCCCCTTCCATCCCAGAAAAGCCTATGAACACTCGGCGGAGCTCTCCATTTATCTCGCTCCCAGTGCCCGGCACCGGGGAATCGGAAAAAAGCTCTATGCCCGAATGAAAGAAATTCTCCAAAAACAGCAGGTCTATAACCTCTACGCCTGCATTGCTTTCACGGAAAAAGAGGACCCCTTTCTTCCAAAGGACAGCCCTCTTTTTCATGAGCATATGGGATTTAAGACAGCAGGCCGCTTCCATCACTGCGGATATAAATTCCACCGGTGGTACGACATGATCTGGATGGAAAAAATGATAGGGGAAAGGACGGATAATCCGAAGGATTTTGTATCATTCCGGGAGCTGTAATGCAGGGGCCCTATGGGTGCCCAGCGGGAAGCGGACAGCCGGAAGCCGGCAGCGGATAGCCTTCCCACTGTCCCACTGTCTCACTGTCTCACTAGTCCACCAGCCCACCAGCCCACTAGTACACTATTCCCTCTTCAGCACTCCTGTGCCGTCAAAGGCGGGGATGAACATTTTGTCGGAGCTGGCTTTCTGCTGGACGTAGCCGTCTTCGATGCCCAGTTCTTCCATATAGCTTTCGCATTCTTCGTATTCTTCGTCCGTAATGGGACGGTTGATTTCAGGGTAATCCGCCGCCCTGCCGCAAGGGACGTATTGGCGCATGAGGCTGAAGAGCACTTCACCGGGAGCGAAGGTTTCCGCCACGTATTCCAGTACCCTTTTCGTATTTTCCACCTGTCCCGGAAGGATGAGGTGGCGGATGAGCACGCCTTTTTGGAGAATGCCGCTGCTGTCCATTTCATAGGGTCCTGTCTGGCGGTACATCTGCTCAATGGCGGCGGTGGCTTTTTCGAAGTAGTCCGGCGCATCGCTGTAGCGGGCGGCAGCTCGGCCGTCAGCGTATTTCAGGTCCGGCAGCCAGCACTGCACCTTTTTCCTGAGGAAAGCTACGGTGTGCACGCTTTCGTAGCCGCCGCAGTTGTACACCACCGGCACAGGAAGAGGTTCACGAAGGCTCTGAAAGATGGCATGGGTATAGTGAGTCGGGGTGACCAGGTCGATGTTGTGGGCGCCCTGGGCGATAAGTTCGAAATAGATTTCCCGGAGCCGCTCCACCGACACTTCTATGCCCTTTCGCATTTCCGATATTTCATAGTTCTGGCAGTACACACAGGACAGGTTGCAGCCTGCAAAGAACACCGTGCCTGCCCCCCTGGTGCCTGCAATGCAGGGTTCCTCCCAGTGATGAAGGGCGGCTCTTGAAACGACAGGCAGCATGGCTGACCGGCAGTATCCCACATTTCCTTTGTCCTTCACCGATATTTTTCTTTCTATTTTACATGCCCTGGGGCATAGATTGCATATACTCATAGGATTCTCCTTTTATCTTCATTGCTTTTATTGTAACACAGGGGGAAAGACGTGTTCTTTTCTCATAAAAGAATGACATATCCGCATTCCATGAATAGATAAAATTCATTGATTCAAGCTGTTAAAAATCATATAATAAAAGCGTAAAAAACGTTCTATGGCGCTTTTTCCAGGCGCCGGAATACTTTGCAAAGCGAAAGGAGCTTATTCATGGAAAACAATGCAGGTCTCATGGAGCGAATTTTCCATCTTTCGGAAAGTCACACCACCGTAAAGACCGAAATCATGGCAGGGATTACCACTTTTATGACTATGGCCTATATTCTTGCCGTCAACCCCAGTATCATGAGCACCACCGGCATGGACAAGGGAGCCGTTCTCACCGCCACTGCCCTGGCCGGTTTCGTAGGTACCATGTTCATGGCCATTTTTGCCAATTACCCCTTTGCCCTGGCACCGGGCATGGGGCTTAATGCTTTCTTTGCCTTCACTGTGGTGAAGCAGATGGGCTATTCCTGGGAAATGGCACTGGCCGCAGTATTTGTGGAAGGTATCATTTTCATCATTCTCTCCCTGACCAATGTTCGTGAGGCCATCTTTAACGCCATCCCCATTAATCTGAAGAAGGCAGTATCCGCCGGCATCGGCCTTTTCATCGCCTTCATCGGCCTGGGCAGCGCCCAGATCATCGTGGCCAATCCTGCCACCAAGATTTCCCTCTTCTCCTTCAAGCAGGCCATGGCCGCCGGAACCTTCCATACCACCGGCATTACAGTAGTCATTGCCATTATCGGCGTCCTTTTCACCGCCATCCTTATGGTGAAGAAGGTAAGAGGCAATATTCTCTGGGGCATCCTTTTCACCTGGCTCCTGGGGGTTCTCTGTGAAATCTCCGGCCTCTACGTACCGGATCCTTCCGTAGGCGCTTTCAGCACACTGCCTAATTTCTCCGGCGGCCTTGCTTCCTTTGAACCAAAGAGCATCGCCCCCATTTTCATGCAGCTGGACTTCTCCCAGATCGGCACTTTCAATTTCGTAGTAGTGCTTCTTGCTTTCCTCTTCGTTGATATTTTCGATACCATCGGCACCCTTATCGGCGTGTCCTCCAAGGCCAACATGCTGGATGAAAACAACAAGCTGCCCCACATCAAGGGCGCCCTTATGGCTGATGCCGTAGCTACCTCCGTAGGCGCCGTGCTTGGCGTTTCCACCACCACCACCTATGTGGAAAGTGCCTCCGGCGTTTCCGAAGGCGGCCGCACCGGCCTCACCGCCGTCACCGTGGCAGTGCTCTTCCTCCTTTCCATGTTCCTTTCTCCTATTTTCATGGCCATTCCTGCCTTTGCCACAGCACCGGCACTGATTATCGTAGGGTTCCTCATGTTCACCGCCGTCACGGGCATTGACTTCAATGATCCCACCGAAGCCATCCCCTGCTACTTCACCATCATTGCCATGCCCTTTGCCTACAGCATTGCGGAAGGTATCTCCTTCGGCACCATCACCTACACCCTGATTAACCTCCTCACCGGACACAGGAGCAAGGTAAGCGTCCTCATGATGGCACTGACCGTGATTTTCATTCTGAAATATATTTTCCTTTGATTGCATCATCCCAGGCCTGCGCCGGAAGGCGCAGGTTTTTTTATTGAAAGGAGCATTCTCTATGGCTTACTTTCTTATGTTCTTTGCCATTGCCATGGAGCTTACCGGCACGACTTTCCTGAAAATGTCCCATGGCTTTACTGTCCTTCTGCCAACCCTGGGCTGCCTTACGGCCTACGGTCTCTGCTTTTTCTCCTTTTCCCGGGCTCTCACGTCCCTGAATCTGGCTCTGGCCTACGCCACCTGGAGCGGCGTAGGTATCCTGGCCACCACTTTGATTTCCTGGTTTTTCTTCGGCGAGAAGCTGACAGCCACCGGAATATTGGCCATATTCCTCATTATTGCAGGCTGCATCCTTCTCAATCTTTTCGGTACAAAGGGGTAAGGCCTATGAAATATAAATTCCTGCTTCTTACCCTCTGTCTGACCTTTGCTTCCGGTCCCGCCCTCCATGCAGCAGCACCGGATGTTACCGCTGACGCCGCGGTCATTATGGATACCTCCAGCGGCCGGTTTCTCTATGAGAAGAACGGTACCAAAAAGGAATATCCCGCCAGCATGACAAAAATGATGACCTGCCTTCTTGCCATAGAAAGGGGGGATCCCTACAAAACGGTGACTGTCAGCAGAAACGCGGCGGACGTGGAATCCACCGCCTTAAACGGCGGAGAATGGCTTTCCCTGGGAGATTTGGAAAACCAGATGATGATGATTTCCGATAACGGCGCCGCCACCGCCATTGCGGAAAATGTGGCAGGAAATCTTCCTGCCTTTGCGGACATGATGAATGAAAAGGCAAAGGAAATCGACATGAAGGGCACCCATTTCGTCAATGCCAACGGCATGCCTGATGAAAATCACTATTCCACCGCCGAGGACATGGCCCGTCTGGCCCGGTATGCCATGGAAAATAAAACCTTCCGCCGCATCGTTTCTACCAAAAGAAAACAGATCCGCTATATCCGTCCTGCAGAAATTTTCACCTGCCAAAACAGCAACGAGCTCCTCTACACCTATCCCGGTGCCACAGGCATCAAGACCGGCTATACCCGCGCCGCCGGCGGCTGCCTGGCTGCCTCTGCCGTCAGGGATAACCATGAGCTCATTGTCATCGTCATGCATTCCCGGGATATGGACAGCCGGTTTGCGGAAGCGGCAAAACTTCTGGACTATGGTTTTGAAATAGTAAAGGAAGAAGGGGCGCAAAGGAATAATCGAAGCTCTATCCGACAATCAGACGATAGACGATAGACATCAGACTTCAGACTTCAGACGGAATTCTGTCATTTTGAGCGAAGAACAGCAGCGGGCAGCCTGCCGTCATCTTAAGGAAGCGCTGATTAAATCGTTATCGGATTTCATTCTTGTATTTTTATTCAATGCAAGGAATAAGTCGACGCGAATAGCGAGCTATTTAAGAAGACTTACGCCGAAGCATTGGATAAAAATTCATATGAAATTCGATTCTGCGAATTAATCAGTGCTTCCTTATAATTTCAGAAGAGTGCATAAGTAATGAAAAAGTCCGAGAAAAATGATTCACATTTCTTCTCGGACTTTTTCCATCAGAGGCATGCTATATTTTTTCAGCCAAATCATCAGCAGCTCCGCTTACCTTCTATCATTCCAAAAGCACCATGCCGTACACCGATACTTCCTTCACCGGCCCGGTGAGCACATGGGTATCGAAGCCGTTGTCACGGGCCAGGGCGAATACGTCGATACCGCAGGCTTCCAGGGAGGGGCGGGCGGATTCGGGGTGGATGCAGTGTTTCAGGTTGCACACTTTGCAGAGGCCGCAGCGGCCTGCCTTCAGGGCGAAGGCTTTGTAGTAGTTCTTCATCATGGCCGCCTTTTCCACCTTCAAAAGAATATCCAGAAGACCATTGGTGAGGCGGATATCAAATTCCTGCCAGTCTCTGCACTCCTCCAGCTTGATGGGCATGGTGTGCTTCACCAGGATGCCCAGGGTGTATTCATTGAGAAATTCATTCATCTGTGACAAATTCGGCGTATAAGGCGGACAGCAGAGGCATTTCCCGTACTGGGGACAGCCGAACTGGCATTTCATCCTTGGCCACACACCCCGCTTCACCTTTGTCACGTCCACCATCTTCACATCCGCCGCACCGGCCTTCCTGGCTTCCTTCATGAGCTCTATCATATCTTCTCTTTTCATGATGACCTCCCCTTTCCTATTCTTTCCATCTTTATCATTATTGTATCACTGTCCCCATGAAAAGGGAGCAGGGAAGAAACAGCCGTCCTTTCTTCCCTGCTCCTTTTATAGCCTTTACACTTTCACCGCTTTATATTTTCCCTCTTCCACCTTCAGCAGCACCAGATCCACTTCCGGGTCCCCGGAGTTATTGAAGGTCATGGGGCCGGCGGCGCTTTCAAAGTTTTTGATGCTGGCCAGGGCGTCCCGCACCTTTTTGGAGTCCGTGGTGGTGCCTGCGTTTTCCATGGCCTTTGCTGCCAGTTTGGCGGACACATAGGCGCAGGCGGCAAAGTTGTCGGGGTCATGGTTATATTTGGCCCGGAAGTCCTTCACGAATTTCCTGGTTGCTTCGGAGTCCCTGTCCGGAGACCACATGGAGGAGACGTACACATTGTCTGCGGCGGGGCCTGCGATTTTCACAAGTTCCGGCGACATGAAACCGTTATCTCCCAGCACCGGCTGGTTCATGCCCATATCCCTCATTTTCTTCAGGATGAGTCCCCCTTCCTGGTAGTAGCCTGCCACCACCACGGCATCAGGATTTACGTTGTGGATTTTCGTAAGCTGGGCGGAGAAGTCCGTATCCTTGTCGGCGAAAGTTTCCGTAGCCACGATTTCCACGCCCTCATCTTCCAGTGCTTTCTTGAAGGTCTTATAGGCAGACACCTGGTGCTCGTTATTATTGGAGTAGAGCACCGCCACCCTCTTGTAGCCCAGGAGCTTATGGGTTTTCTCTACGGTCTGGGGGATATTCTTCGATTCCGGCACACAGTTCCGGAACATGTAGTCACCCATATCCATGAGCCCTTCCGCCGTGGTGGCCACGCCCAGAAGGGGAATCTTCGCCTGCTGGAAGAGAGGACCCACGGCTTTGTATTCACCGGAAATGAGGGGTCCCACCACAATCACCTTTTTGGCGGCGATAAGTTTCTGGGCGGCGGATACGGCCTGCTGTACATTGCCCTTGGTATCCACCATTTCCACATCCATGTGGATTTTCCCTTCCTTATTGATTTCCTCCACCGCCATGTCAAAGCCTTCCTTTTCCGCCAGGCCGTAGGAAGCTACGCCGCCGGAAACGCCGTTGATGAAGCCTACTTTCGCCGTCTTCCCGCTTCCCGCACCTTCACTCTTTCCGCCGCAGCCGGAAAGTCCTGCACATGCAGCTGTCATCATGAGGCCAAGGCCTGCCAGTTTAAGTCCTTTTTTCCAATCCATCATTTTTCCTCCTTTTGATGAAATAGCACATGTGCAATCTTCACTCTATCCGGAATTGATACAAAAAGCGCCTCTGCCTGACATATCAGACAGAGGCGCTTCGCGCGGTACCACTCCGGTTTATCTCTCAGCCGCCATGTATAAGAAGAGGGTATCAAAAAGCCCCTGTCCACCACGGGACAGGGGCGAATTCGCGGTACCACCCTGCATTATACTCTGAAGGCCTGTCCTGTAACGGGGACTTACGTCCTGATTTACGGAAAATTCTTTCAACCAGGAAGCTCACGAGTGATAGTCCGCAGATTTTCCGCACCGGCTTTCACCATACGCCGGCTCTCTGAAGCTTCCCGTCTGTTTCCTTCTCGTTCACAGCATGTACTTGTTTGAATATGGATATGATGATACCTAATCTTCTTCCATCCGTCAACAGAAAAATATAAAATTGCGCATTCGGCATACACAGCACCTTCCATGACTTTTAGTAAATATTCATTTTGCTTCACAAAGTACCTTGCATTGCAAAGTACTTTGTGATATATTGTTATCAACAAGGAAATTGACTGCCGGTTCAAGTGCCGGCCCCGATTTCATCAGAAGAACCTCTGATTCCTTAAGAAAGGAAGCACCATGAATATCCAGCTGAAGAAAGGCGTCATGGAAATCGTGGTTCTATCCATGCTCAGGCGGAAAGACTATTATGGCTATGAACTGGTAACGGAGATTTCAAAATACATTGAAATGTCGGAGGGAACCATTTACCCTCTTCTGAACCGGTTCAAGAAGGACGGCCTGGTAGATACCTACCTGGCTGAATCCCACAATGGCCCTCCCCGAAAATACTACCGCATTACCGACGCCGGGCGGGAGGAATTCAAAGAATCCCTCAGAGAATGGACAGAATTCACAAAAGCAGTAAAGAAGATACTCACCGAAGGAGGCGATATCCATGAATGAAACAGAATTTTTAGATCTTCTCCGCTACTATTTCCGCAATGGAAAGCCGGAAGAAGTGAAGGAAATATTATCTGATTATGAGTCCCATTTCGAGGAAGGAAAGAAGCGGGGCCTTACGGAAGAGCAGATTGCCAAAGAGCTGGGAAGCCCCAGAGATATTTATGATTCCTACCAGTCGGAAGGGGTGGTGGATGAAAGGACAAAGACCGGCCAGCTGAAAGACAATGCCCTGAAAATAGCAAAAGACGCCCAGGATAGGGCTGCTAAAACCTGGACGGAAGTGAGTCCCAAACTTCCGGGAGCGGCGGAAACCACCGCCCGTATGACCGCCCGGCTCTTAAATGCCGCGGGCATCATCATGGCTATCGTTGTACTGGCTGCTGCCGGACTGGTCATCGGCCTCTTCTCCACCAGTCTTACCCCCTTCCACGGCATGGCTCCCCTGCCTCGGTTCAGCTTCCTCACCCTGGCCTCCATCGGAAGCTTCGGTCTCTTTACCGCTCTTTCCATTTACCTCATTGCCCGGGAAGGAAGCCAGGCCATTGAAAACAGCTTCAAAGCCTCCTCTGCCAAAGGCGGTGACAGCCAATGAAAAGAATTATCGTCTCCGTGGCCCTGGCCATTATCTCCCTCATGATCGGCACCTTCTCCTTTGTCATCAATGACCTTCCCGCCTACCACCGCTGGATGGCGGACAACGGCCCCAAAATGATGGAAAATTTCAAAGGATGGTCCAAGGACAGGAAGGATTTCAAAAACGGACCTGCCAATGACAGAATGCAGGAAGACATGAGAAATCACCACGACAGAAATACCATGGGCCCGGGAAGGAACCTGCCTGATAACCGGCAGGCGCCTGATACCGATAAGTAAGCCGTCCATCATGGTCGGAAAGCACTGATTCATAGAGTCTGCTTATAAAAATAAATGTAGGCAGCGAATGAATCGGCCCTTTCCTGGAGAATACCAGCTCCGCCATTGATTTTATATATATCCCCAGAATATAATGAGGGAGTTTCAGGTAAGCTCCCTCGAAGACAGAATTTCCAGAATTTTGAAAGGAAGGTTCCATTATGAAAAAATTAAATGCTCTCATCATCGCATCCATCACCGGTCTGGCTCTGGCCGGCGGATTCTTCTTTGCAGAAAGCGCTTCCGCCACTGATTACGGCCCCCACCAGGGATACCAGCAGGAAAACGGCCAGCAGCTTCACAAGGAAAAGAAGCATGTGGAAAAGAACAGAAAGCAGAAAGTTCATAAGGACAAGAAGCACCATCAGGAAATGAAGGAAGAAAAGGCTCAGGGCCCCCAGCGGAAACTGAAGCCCTGGGAAGAAAAATATTATGAACAGCATCCGGAAGCAAGAGAACAGGATGCAAAGAAAGGAAATCCTGAAAAGAAGAACGTAGAGGATGACGACGGCGTCACCTGGCACCGCCTGTAATCCCCATCTCCCGCAGCAAAGGAGGACATACCTATGAGAAACCTGAAAAAAACAATCACCGCCGCAGTCCTTTTGATTTCCTTCTCCGCAGCAGGCGCCGCACTGGGAAATGGCGCATCCGCCGCTTCTCTGGAAGCAAAGGACCCTGCCGGCCCCGTATCAAACACAGGCCGTGACTACCGTATCGCATTAATCAATGCAGAAAATTCCGACGGGTCCATCATCCACAAACCCATGCAGGAAGAAGGACAGGCAGAAAAAATGCCTGCCCGGGGCTCCGGTGAAATGAGAAACCGCCCCCGGGACGGCAGCGGCCATCACTATAACGGCCGTCATGAGCGCCGTTTCGAAAAAGACGACAAAGACGGCGGACGCCGCTACGAAGGCCGTCATGAACACCGCTTTGACAAAGACGACAAAGACGGCGGACACCGCTACGAAGGCCGCCATGAACACCGCTTTGACAAAGACGACAAAGACGGCGGACACCGCTACGAAGGCC
>ERZ1034920.54-NODE-54-length-78817-cov-107.159569_pt1 | contig 78817 bp, 66 predicted proteins | sample MGYA00520688_ERZ1034920 | MGnify/ENA primary metagenome ERZ1034920 (study PRJEB33766, sample SAMN09781785) | gut metagenome | biome: gut microbiome | host: Homo sapiens | place: Madagascar | study: EMG produced TPA metagenomics assembly of the PRJNA485056 data set... | reverse complement strand
GGTGGTGGATTTCAGATGAAGACAATAAGCAGGATTGCATATAGCAATGACAAAAGGAACAGGACAAGAAGTATACTGATCATGATGGCAATCTGTCTGACCACGATGCTGCTTGTTATCATCAGTACTGTGGGAAATGGGGTAATTCATTTACAGAAAAGTCAGGCGGCAAGCTCATACGGAAGCAACTACGGCCTGTTTATCGCCGCAGATGGTACGCAATTAAAAGAAGTGGAACGCAGAGCTGAGATATCTGATATCGGTATCATGTGTACGGAGGGCATCCTGAAAGGAAATGAAAACGGCGGGTTTGTCTGCATGGATAAGACTGCAAGAAAAATGCTTCCTTATAATAAAGAATATGAGTTGAAGGAAGGAAAGTATCCGGAAAAAATGCAGGAAATTGCCGCAGGAAGAGCATTTTTTCGTGCAATGGGGTATGGTGATGTAAAGATCGGAGATACGGTTACACTGGATTACCGCGCAGGGATGCAGTCAGAATATAAGCCGGAAGAATTTGTTGTCAGCGGAATCCTATATGATCGGGATGAGTATACCATCGAGGCTTCCTATGTTGTATTCGGTTCGCAGGATTTTTATAATGAGCGTGTTGCGGAGGGTGACAGGCAATATAATATCTATTTTACCTTGAGCGATTCTGCAAATGTATCTATGAATAATGTTGCGCCTGTTATAAAAGAAATCGCGGATTCCTGTGGCATTGACCAGAAAAACGTTATCATCAATGACCTCTACCTGCAGTGGGTATTGCAGCCGAGCTATGAAATGATTGTGGTTTGTGGAACCCTGATCCTCGGAATCGTGCTGTTTTCCGTTGTGGTCATTTATAATATCTTCCAGGTCGGGATTGCCCAGAAGGTTCAGGAGTACGGAAAAATCAAGGCGCTGGGTGCAACCAGAAAGCAGATGAAGCAGTTGATCTTTCGTGAGGGCATTCTTCTGGCGGTTCCTTCGATACCGCTGGGGCTGCTGTTTGGTTTCCTGATTGCAAAAGTCAGCTTCAACTGGCTGGTGGAGCAGGGAAATCTGGTATCGTCCGGAATCAAGAACCATCAGGTGCCTCTGTTTTCACTGACAATCATGCTCATCTGCATTTTTGTATCGTTTCTTACGGTCGTTTTGGCTCTGCGCAAACCCATGAAAATTGTTTCCCGGATTTCACCCATCGAAGCGACACGGTATCTTGACGGCTCCAAAACGCAAAAACAGGGCAGACGAAAAGGCAGAAAAGATGTCACCGTTTTCTCCATGGCAATGGCAAATGTGACAGGCAATCCGAAAAGAACCATTGCTACGATTCTTACCATGGGGCTTTCCTGTGTATTGTTTGTAATTATCTCTAATTATGTTGGGAATATTGACATGGAGCACGAGGCGCGGATTGCAATCAACCATGGACAATTTGAGTTGCAGCTGGATTATTCCCAGAATTATGATGAAGCCTATCCGGAGAATAATCTGGATACGATTCTGACGGATAATCCATTGAATGATTCAATGATTGAAGAAATCAAAAGCATTCCGGGAGTGACAGATGTCATGACGAGAGAGATTGTCTCTGTAAATCTGAACGGAACAAGATTTCCGGCTGCTATTGTGAGTAAAAATGATTTTGATTTTATGCGCCAAGACGGGGATATTGGCTCTATGGACTATGATCAGGCGGTAAAGAATGGTGATATTTTCTTTGGCTGGTCGGCGTGGATGGAACAAGATGGATATGCTCCGGGTGAATCCATTGCATTTGACTTTGAGAATGGAAGTGAAACCTATACCTATCAGGGAAAGATTGCAGGATCCTTTGTAAGCGCGGACACTTATCTTGTCATTCCGGAAGGTGTATACCGTTCCATGAATCCGAGGGGAACAGCCTATGGCTATCTGTGGGTGGACTGTGATAAAAAAGATGTTGCATCTGTGGAACAGAGTCTGAATACTTTGATTTCTAATACTTCGCATATAAAAATGGATACCTATCATGCACAGTTACAATCTGCAGAATACGCAAGCCGTATGATGAAGCTTGGCTGCTATCTGTTCATGGCAATTGTCGGTCTCATTGGGTTTATGAATCTGGCAAACACCATGATCATCAATATCACCACGAAGAAGCAGGAATACGGTGTGCTGCAAGCGGTAGGCATGACCAATAAGCAGTTGAATCTGTGCTTACAAATACAGGGCTTGATTTTTACGGTTGGCACCATCTGCGTCGCACTTGCTGCCGGTCTGCCCCTAGGCTATGCACTGTTTTCCTATGCGAAGCATAATGGGATTTTTGGAATGAACGTTTATCACGTTCCTCTTATCCCGATTCTTGTTATGATTCTTCTGGTTGGTATTCTACAAATTGTGCTTTCCTGTGTTTTAAGCAGTAATCTGAAAAAGGAAACGCTGGTAGAAAGAATAAGGTATCAGGGATAGCAAGTATTGCTGGGATATCCTCAGTATCATAACAGGAATTAAAAGCACTTGGCTTCAAAAAGTTTTGTACTTTTGACAAAATGCAACCGATTTTTCATCAATTATAATAAATTTGATTAAGCAGCCTGTGTGTAATGAAGCATACAGGCTGCTTGCATTTTATAACTCTAATGAATCTTCTGCATCTACCCACATCTGTAAATTGCCCTCAAGATATAATCTCGCATATTCAAGTGGTTCATCGACTGCAAGTGAAGTCAATGCACAGTCTGATCCGGGTGTGGTTTTTAAATCCTTTTCGGCTTTCCAGCAGTCTATAGCCAACATTTGTATAAATGTCAATGCTGTTTCGTTGTGGATTCTATACTGTTAAAATCGAATGATAACTTTTTGGAAGATGTTATAAAGCCGATATGTATAGGAGATTTTACATTAATACGGTACAAAAGCTTATTTTAAAACATTTGGAATATAACCTTAAACTTTATAAAAGGTTAAAACACACCCTTTGAAGTAAAAAAATATCCTTTACATATAGCACTTTTCAATATATTCAGTCCAACATTCTTTATTTAGAAAAAGAAAAGACCGTTTGAAACGGCCTGAGAATTGAATTTCACTTATTATGTTCCTAAATCATTCGATTTTAACAGTATAGAACGTTGTGGATTGTATTCTGCAAATATTGTTCTCATCGTATCCCACCTCCTTATCATTTAATCAATCATTAGTAGCAAAAATTAAGAAGCATTTTAATCAGTCCACCATGTCACTTTTATTTTATGTTATACTGTTTTATATAATTTTTTTGCTCTTGTATTTGCCCTTATCAGAATTCATAAACACTGATGGGACGATATAACACAAGGGAAAAAATAAGGGAAAGCTCACCTGCGACAAATCCAGTGTTTTCAAGGGTTTGCGGAGAATTTAATAACAAAATATAACAGTTATTAAATCTCTTAAAACAGGTGAAATCTCAATCGTAATTTGGAGGAGAACCACTTTAATGATTAGAGAGTTACAAAAAGCGGATATAGATAAAGTTGCAGACATATGGTTGAATACAAACGTGACAGCACATTATTTTATCTCTAAACAATATTGGCAAAATAATTTTGAATTAGTGAAGGAATTGCTGCTGCAGGCAACTGTTTATGTTTATGAGCAGAATCAAGAAATACAGGGGTTTATAGGTCTAAATGATGAATATATTGAGGGTATTTTTGTTTCTAATGAAATGCAGTCGCATGGCATAGGAAAAGCTCTTCTGAATTATGCAAAAAATAAACGAAGCAAATTATTTTTGAATGTATATCAAAAGAATATACGGGCAATAGCCTTTTATCAAAGAGAAGGATTTGAGATTCAGTGTAGCGATTTCGATAAAGCTACCGAAGAAAAAGAATATGTAATGGCATGGCTAAAAATAGAATCAGGAATTGAAGTAGGAAATTGTTATGTGCAAAGACATTTAGATTAAAGAAGAGCGAATATCTTCAATTGAATATATTGAATTTTTAAAGCGTACGGATCTAGGTTCACAGTATCCGAAGGAACGATTAGAAGAAAGAATAGCAAAGCTAGTTGATCATGTATCAATCAGTCTTATTGCAAGAAACAAGGATAATCAAATTGTCGGCGTTTTATTTGGATTGACCGACTATGCCTATTGGCTTTATATAACAGATTTAGGTGTAGACAGAGACTATTTACTGTTAAAGTCAGAACGCTCGTGACTTTAGTCATGAGATGAATGACGTATGTAACTGGTTTTCAGCTGTTTCTATACGTGAACCATGATATAATATATATGTAGAATACATCGCAAAAAAGGAGACTTTGATATGTATACAGTGCGCTTTCAATTGGAATTAAGTGGATCTGAGAAACGTTTTTTGTCGAAGTCTTTTTTCTATGCGAATCAGATGCATAATCAGTTGGTTCGATATGCTACAAATCGACTGAATGCTTTATTTCATGATAAAGAATATGTGGGTGCACGCAAAGCTTATGGAGAAGCTGAATATTCTAAAAAGAAAGTATCTGAACTATCAGCTTCAGAAAAAAAGAAGAAAAAAGAATTGTCAAATATTATGTGTATCAAACAGAAAGAGTATGATCTTACGAAGACTTCTTTGTGTAAGTTTGTATCCAAAGAACAAAAGAAATACAAGAACTACATCAACTCTCATCAGGCACAGGCAGAAGCTGAAGCTGTATATAAGGGAGTAGAAAAGATTCTTTTTGAAGATGGACGTCATCTTCATTATCGAAGATATAATAGTTTCGATTGTATCAAACAAAAATGTGCTGCAACAGGAGTGCGTCTTTTAAGATGGGATACCATATGTTTTATGAAACATTACTACAAAGTTCGTGTCCCAAAGAATGAATATATTCAGAACATCATTTCATCTGTTGATTTAAAAGAAGATGTTGTTTATTCCTTTTTAAAGAGAATCGAATTCAACAGTGGATTCAAATATTATGTAGTGATCACACTTCGAGGTGATGCACCAAAACGAATCAAGCTGTCAAAAGATGGCGGACATCGTACAGGCGTTGACTTTGGAACATCAACGATTGCGACAGTCTCAAACAACGAGGTCCATCTGGAAGAACTGGCTCCAGAATCAGCCAAATATGAAAAAGAGATCCGCCATAAGCAGAATCTGGTAGATGCATCTATGCGAAAGCACAATCCAGAAAACTACAACAAAAATGGTACAGTCAAAAAGGGAAAACATAAATGGAAAACCACAAAACGATGTAGACGTTTAAAACGCCAAGTTCGGGTTCTCTATCGAAAACAATCTGCTTACATTAAGACTTCACATCATGCCTTTATAAACAGAGTCGTTCAGAACACAAGCGAATTCATTCTGGAACCAATGAACTTCAAAGCTCTGCAAAAGAAATCAAAGAAGACTAAACGACAGGATAAAGCCGTATCCATTAAGCAAAAAGACGGCTCTTCAAAGATGGTACGCAAATACAAACGTAAGAAACGTTATGGACACTCCATCAAGAACCGTTCTCCAGGTCTTATGCAGGCAGACCTGAAATCAAAAGCAACACAGTATGGAATTCCATACTACGAAATAGATATTCATCTATATCGTGCTTCTCAACTTCACCATGATACGGGTGAATATATTAAGCCTACTTTAAGTGAAAGATTTAAAACGATTGAAGGACATAAAGTACAAAGAGATTTGTATTCTGCTTTTCTAATTTGTCATACTGACGACACATTGACTGCCCCTAATTTTAAAGCCTGTCATTTTGATTTTCCACACTTTGTCAAGATGCAGGACACACTGATTTCAAATAAGAAAAAATGTGGACAAACAATGAAACACTGCTTTGGATTCTAGCATAAAGAATCTCTCATCCAGTCAGGTCTAAGGCGTAAGCCCTGCTGGATGCAGTATGAGTATACAGAGTACAGTCCACATGGATTGGAAATGCTCGAAAAACAAGAGCTATGCAAAGACTATATGCAAGGTCTAGAACCATGCTGAAAGCTTTGCGATGCTCCATTTCTTGCATTGTGAGAAAGAGAATCTCGTCATTTTAATGATGAGAGTACGTCAAATCAAGGAATTGGCACGGAATTGATTAAGGCAGCACATTCTTTAGCAGGTGGTAAAAATGATATTGCGGTATATTTGGTTGCGAATGAAAATGCCATTGCATTTTACGAAAAATTAGGAATGAAAAAAGCAAATGATGTGATGGAATATAACCACATTGAATGGACACCTTTCACTGTAAAGTAATCAACGTAATGCAATAGATAAATCAGAATTTGTGGAGGAACAAACATGACAAAGAATACTGTGATTTTTATTTTTTTAAACATGATATACCTACTTATTTGGTATGCAACAAACAAAATAAGAAGCACTAAAGTTGGTAAAGAACTAGACAATGGGTTTGAATTTTACAATAGTTTAAGTACTAGTGATAAAGAAAATTATTGGAAAGAAGATACTAAAATTTTAAATCTTTTCTTTGTACTTTTCATAATATCTATGGATATTTCCGTTATTCTTCTTTTTAATGAAAATAATCTTTGGATATTTTCATTAGTTGCAGGATTAATTATTTCATCAGTTGTTGCAATAATATTGAGTATTAATCTTAAGAAGAAATACAAATAAGCGAATAAATTATAGTTTATGATCGTATAGATTAAGACAAAGCGTATTTATAAATGAAAGGCTGAGAGATCAGTCTTTTTGTATAGTTTTCATATTTAATGGTATACTTTAAGAAATAGATAAAACCAAATTTAAGGAGTAATTATGGCTATTGATTTTAAGAAAGAATATAAAGAATTTTATATGCCTAAAAATAAACCAGTGATTGTAAATGTTCCTGAAGCAAATTACATTGCGGTCAGAGGTGAGGGCAATCCAAATGAAGAAGGTGGAGCATATCAGCAGGCAATTGGCGTATTGTATGCGATTGCTTATACTTTGAGAATGAGTTATAAGACGAATTATAAAATTGAAGGATTCTTTGAATATGTAGTTCCACCATTAGAAGGATTCTGGTGGCAGGATGATATAGATGGTGTGAATTATGCAGATAAAGATTCATTTCATTGGATTTCAGTCATTCGATTGCCTGATTTTGTGAATGAAAAAGATTTTGAATGGGCTGTTGAAACAGCAACTAAAAAGAAAAAAATAGATTGTTCATCGGCAGAGTTTTTGACGATTGATGAAGGTTTATGTGTTCAAATCATGCACTTAGGATCTTTTGATGATGAACCAGCTACAGTTGCACTTATGGATGAATATTTAAAACAAAATGGATATGCAAATGATATGAATAGTCAAAGACTACATCATGAAATATATTTGTCGGATGCAAGAAAGGTTGCACCGGAAAAATGGAAAACAGTCATTCGACATCCTATAAGAAAGATTTAGATAAATTGGAATTTGGAGGGAATAAATTCATGGCATTAAAATTAATGAAAGGCAGTTTGCAATACAAAAATCAAATTATAGAAATGATTAAAGAATGGAAATCGTATAACGATACCCATAACGCAAATACTTCGCCATGGGCTATATTTAAAAATGATTATGATGATTTTGAATATTATCTAAATAATTTAGAAATATCAACTACGGATGATGGGTTTGTTCCTGATTCTACTTTCTTTTGCTTAGATGAAGACCGGGATACCATGGTTGGTGCTGTTAATATCAGACATTACTTAAACGAATATTTATTGAAATATGGTGGTCATATTGGAGACGGTATAAGACCAAGCGAAAGAAGAAAAGGTTACGCAACCAAAATGATCAGCTTGGCTTTAGAAGAATGCAAGAAACTTGGTATGGATAAAGTTTTATTGGTTTGTGATAAAGACAACATTGGTTCTGTCAAATCAATTATCAATAATGGCGGAGTATTAGAAAACGAAGTTTTAAAAGAGGGTAAGCTAATACAAAGATATTGGATCATGTTGTAAATGTAAATTCCTGTTTGCCTACTTATGGCTGATATATTTTAAAGGCCAAATTCGCAAAGTTCGTTGTAAAAAGTGTAGTAGAACAACAAAAGTTCGCTGCATTTTTTGTGATTCAATTGTGAGATTTATCTTTGATAACTTCCAGTTTGCCATTGTAGATAGTTTTGAAAGGAAGAGTTTATATGGATAGTAATGTTGCAGAAAATATAAATATACTCGCAAAGTTTTTGGGAACACGAGATATTGATGTGTTAAATCAAGAAGAATTGTTTGAACGATATGGAATTCATCAAGCGGATGTCATGGTTCTATTTGGTGGAAGTATTGTTGAAGGTGGCGATGTTTTAGCTAGTGGAATTAAAAACTTCGTTGCGAAAAAATATATTATTGTTGGTGGAGCAGGACATACAACAGATACACTACGTCAGGTTGTTCATTTAGAATATCCGGATATTGAGACAACGGATTTGTCAGAAGCAGAAATATTTCAAAAGTATATTAAACATGTATATGGATGCAAGGCAGATTATCTAGAAACCAAGTCTACAAATTGTGGCAATAATATTACGTATCTTTTGGATTTATTGAAAGAAAACAATATTTCTTTTAATAGTATCATTCTAAGTCAGGATGCTTCTATGCAAAGGCGTATGACGGCAGGATTAAAAAAATATGTCAAGGATGATGTGACAATCATTAATTATGCCACTTATTGTGCAAAAGTATTGAATCAGAATGAAGATTTGGTCTTTGAAGAAAATATACATGGCATGTGGACGATAGAACGATATGTGAATTTGTTGATGGGAGAAATTCCTAGACTTTCAGATGATGCGAATGGCTATGGTCCAAATGGAAAGAATTATATTGCACATGTGGATATACCTGAAAATGTTATGATAGCTTTTGAAGAATTAAAGATGGTTTTTGGAAGTGAAACAAGAGAAGCCAATCCATTGTATGCATCAAAAGTAATTAAAAAATAGTTAACAGTATTATTTGAAAAATGGGTAAAGAAGCTAAGAATTCGTTTAGTCGAATTCTTTTTTTTGCGTTTAGCACACAGGTGTTGACACTGCTAAAAAGGTGTTGTATAGTATTAGCAGGCAAAATATTAGAGTGCTAATGAAGGAGTGGTATTATGGCTAAGAAAAAACAGTTTAAAGCGGAGTCAAAACGTTTATTGGATTTGATGATCAATTCCATTTATACACACAAGGAAATTTTCTTACGTGAGCTTGTATCGAATGCGAGTGATGCGATTGATAAATATTATTATGAAAGTCAAGGTCATGCGGATGCAAGTCAATTTGAGATTCGTATTGAACCTAATAAGGAAGCTCGTACTTTAACAATTTCGGATACTGGTATTGGTATGTCAAAGGAAGAGTTAGAGGAAAACTTGGGTACAATTGCGAAGAGTGGTTCTTTGGCTTTTAAAGAGGAAATGAAGAAAAAAGAAGAAAACAACAATGAAGATGTCGATATCATTGGTCAATTTGGTGTTGGATTCTATTCTGCATTTATGGTCGCAAAAGATGTTCGTGTTATTACGAAAAAAGCAGGTAGTGATGAAGCTTATGAATGGGTAAGTGCTGGTGAAGATGGTTATGAAATCACACCTTGTACAAAGGAAACAAATGGTACTACGATTGTCTTAACTTTAAAAGAAGATACAGATGAAGAAAACTATTCTAAATATTTGGAAACTTATGAATTAAAAGAATTAATTAAAAAATATTCGGATTATATTCGTTATCCAATCAAGATGAATGTAGAAACTCAGAAAATGAAAGAGGGTACGGAGGAAAGTGAAAAGCCTGAATATGAAACAGTGGTGGAAGATCAGACTTTAAACTCAATGGTTCCTTTATGGAAACGTCAAAAATCGAAGATTACAGATGAAGAATACAATCAATTCTACAAAGATCATTTCTATGACTACCAAGATCCTCAAAAAGTGATTCATTTTAGTGTAGAGGGAAATACAAGCTTTACAGCCTTACTTTATATTCCATCACACTTACCTCAAGGATTCTATTCTCAAGACTACAAGAAAGGTCTTCAACTCTATTGTAGAGGCGTATTCATTATGGATCATGCCGAAGAATTGTTGCCAGACTCATTGCGTTTTGTGAAAGGTCTAGTGGATTCTCAAGATTTATCTTTAAATATTTCTCGTGAAATGCTTCAACATGATCATCAATTAAAATTGATTGCGGGTCGTATTGAAAAGAAAGTATTGAATGAACTTGGAAATATGCTTGCCAAAGATCGTGAAGCATATGAAAAATTCTTTGAAGAATTTGGTGTAAACTTGAAGTTTGGTGTCTACAACAACTATGGAATGGATAAAGATAAATTCCAAGATTTATTATTGTTCTACTCTTCAAGAGAAAAGAAATATGTTACTTTAAGTGAATATGTTTCTCGTATGAAAGAGGATCAAAAAGATATTTACTTTGTATCTGGTAAAGATGTTGAATTGATTGATAAGATGCCAGTTGTTCAAACATTGAAGAATAAAGAGTTTGAAGTTCTTTACTTAACAGATGAAGTGGATGAATTTGTAATGCAGACATTGATGAACTACAAAGAAAAGACGTTCAGAAATGCAGCTCAAGGAGATTTAGATTTAGATTCTGAGGAAGAAAAGGAAGCTTTAAATAAATCAAAAGAAGAAAATAAAGATTTATTGACATTTATGAAAGAAGCTTTAGGCGATGAGGTTGCTGAAGTGAAATTGTCAAATAAATTAACAGAGGATCCAGTATGCTTAACGGCTGGTGAAGGTATTTCTTTTGAGATGGAAAAGGTTTTCGCAAATATGCCTAACCAAAGTCCAATGCCTATGAAGGCTACGCGTATTTTGGAAATCAATCCAAACCATCCAATCTTTGAAACTTTGAAATCTTTATATGCTTCTGATAAAGATAAAGTTAAAGAAGTTGCTGAAGTATTATATGATCAGGCTTGTTTAATTGAAGGCTTCGCAATCAAAGATCCAATCGCATATTCAAAGAAGATCTGTGAATTGTTAGTGAAATAATTCTAGGCACAAACTTTCGAGTTTGTGCTTTTTTTTCATTCATGATACATTTAATTTAGGTGAAGATTATGAAGTATCAAGAATTAATGAAAGAAGTAGAAGGTGTTGGAAAACTAAAGTTAAGTGAGCAGGAAAACTTTTATCGTGATGTATTAAATGAAAGTTCAAATGATTTAGAAGTTATGGTTGCAGCCACCTTTTATTTGGGTATGGCTTATTATTATGAAGGAAATTTTAATAAGGCAAAAGAGATTATTGAACCCATCATTTTGCAGTATCAAAGTATGCCATTTGTAAGAGAACTTATTTCTGCATTCAATTTAATGGGTGTCATGCTCTATTATGATGGGGCAAATGTTTCAAGTCGTTATTATTACGAAAAAGCTTTACAGATTGCCATGGAACATGAGGATGTTGGACATTATTGTTATGAATACAATAATATTTCAATTACGTACGTAAAGCAGGAAAAGTATGAAGAAGCTTTAGATAGTATTTTAAAAGCCAAAGAATACATGCCTTGTTGCGTTGAAGATATGGGTGCCTATGTCTATTTGAATTTAGCTTTGATTTACAATAGCCTAAATCAAGTGGATAAGGCTTTAGAAGCATTTAATATGGGTTTAGATGAGCATGATGGCAAACATATTATTTTAGAAGATTATTTGAATTGTGGTATTGAATTATTTAGTAAAGCCGGTATGGATTTTGAATTAAATAGATGTGCGGATGAACTTGAAAAACGTATTGAGACTATGTATGCGGTAGAATATATAGATGCATGTATTGCTTTATTTGATTATTATTTAGAGCAGAAGATGTTTGATCAAGTCAAAAGCATTTTACAATATATGGATTCATATATGAGTAAACATCCGGATGAGATTCGTTTAGGCTTGATGGTTGAATCTTCTCGATATAAATATGGCAAAGTTATTTGCGATTTGGATGTCATAATTTTGGCATTAGAGAAAAAGAATGCATATTTTGAGAGGATTTTTGAGGAGGAACAAGTTCGTCGTTGTCATGATACAGAGCGCTATTTTGATATGAATCGAAAGCTTCAACTCGCCTTAGAAAATGAAACAAAAGCCAATCAAGTTAAGATGCGTTTCTTGGCAAGTATGAGCCATGATATTCGTACACCAATCAATGGGATTATCGGAATGCTTCAAGTGATTCAAAGATGTGGCGATGATAAGCAACGCATCAAAGATGCCTATGATAAGATGTGGATATCAAGTACGCACTTGTTGTCTTTAGTAAATGACATTTTAGATATACGAACATTAGAAACGGATTCGGTTGTGTTGGAAAATAAATCGTTTGAATTAAGTCAATTATTAGCTAGGGTTCAAACTATTATTGGTCTACAGGCATCGAATTATAAGATTGAATTGTTTATGAAGACTCAAATAGAACATGATCATTTGATGGGTAGTCCTACACATATTGAGAAGGTCTTGTTGAATCTTTTAAGTAATGCGATTAAATACAATAAGCCAAATGGTAAAGTGTATTTGTCTGTCAAAGAAAAAGTAGATTGTTTTGAATTTGTTGTAGAAGATACAGGGATAGGAATGAGTGAAGAATTCATTCAAAATAAGTTATTCAAACCTTTTGTTCAAAAAAATACACGTATAGATGGTGCCGGTTTAGGTATGAGTATTGTGCAAGAGCTTGTAAAGAAGATGAATGGGTCCATTGAAGTAAAGAGTAAAGAGAACAAGGGAACTTTGTTTATTGTTTGTCTTCCATTAGAAGTGGATAAAAATCCTGTCAAGACTCAATCATTAAAACCAAAGACAGTGTCCATTGAAAATCTATCTATACTTGTCGTGGAAGATAATGATATCAATATGGAAGTGATTGAGTTTATGCTTCAAAGTGAAGGGGCCATTGTGTACAAGGCTAGAAATGGTAAAGAGGCGGTAGAACAGTTTGGTCAAATCAAGAATTTAGATTTGATTCTAATGGATCTTATGATGCCTATTATGGATGGGTATGAGGCCACTTTACAAATTCGAAAAAAAGATAAAAAGATTCCAATTCTTGCGATGAGTGCCAATGCGTATATGCAAGATATACAGAAATGTTACCAGGCTGGTATGAATGGGCATATCAGTAAACCTTTATATTTAGAGGATCTAAAAGATCGAATTATTCAAATTCTATAAAAAGCCAGGTTTTTCCTGGCTTTATTAAATGATGATACCATTGCAGTGATCAATTTCATGTTGAATGATTTGAGCAACAAAACCAGAATAGGACTGTTTGCATTTTTTAAAAGATTCATCTTGATATTCAACAGTAATATTTTCATAACGAGTTGTATTTCTTTCACCATTTAGTGATAAACAACCTTCTTTGACTTTGTAAGGTCTAGACTTCTTCGTGATTTTTGGATTATACATCACAATTTGTGCAGGCCCAATCGCAAAGATAATAATATTTTTAGAAACACCAATCATATTGGCAGCCATGCCTACACATTGATCACTATAAGCTTGTAATGTATCTTTTAGATCTTGAGCCACTTGTGTATCCATTTTTGTAGCTGGAGCTGACTTAATAGCTAAGAAAGCTTCATCTCTCATTATTGGTTTAATCATAACATACCTCTTTTCTTCAAAAATCATATTTGTTTTAGATGTTTTTTTCAAGTATAATTGGCATATGCTGAAAAATATAGTATTTGATTTAGGAAATGTATTGGTTAACTTTGATTCAAATGAATTGATTTATAGCTTCTTTAATGAAAGACAAGAGGAAGTGAAATCATTCTATTTTGATTCTTTATGGAATGAGTATGATCAAGGACTTTATTCAGTGGAAGAGATGATTGAAAAGGGAGTAAAACAATTTCCTGAATTAGAGTTAAGTATCAAAAAGTTGATGTATCATTGGACAGAATTTGTGATTCCACTAAAAGATAACGTTGCGTATATCAAAGATTTAAAGCAATTAGGATTCAATGTGTATATTCTATCGAATATTCCAGAAGATGACACAAAATATTTGAGAAGTCTTGGTGTGTTTGATAATATAGATGGCGGTATTTTTTCTTATGAATATAAGAAAATTAAACCAGATCCAGAAATATTTCATATATTGTTAGAAAAATATAATCTTAAGGCATCGGAATGTTTATTTTTAGATGATCGAAAAGACAATGTAGTTGCAGCAAGTAATTTGGGATTTAAAACAATTGAAGTTAAAGATTCAAGTAAAGTCATTGACTTAATAAAGGAGAAAATTAGTGAAGTGTAAAGTAGAAAAATTATGCGGTGGATGCTCACTTTTAAAACTGAAGCCGAGTATGCAGGCAGATAAAAAGAAAAAAGATGTAGAAGTTTTAGTTGAAAAAGCACATTTAAAAGTTCGTGTTGGTGATGTGCATATGGCTAAAAACGATACGCATTATCGTAATAAAGTCATTGTTGGTTTTGCGAAAGATAAAGGAAAAGTATATTCAGGTTTATATGCTTCGCATTCGCATCGTGTTGTAAAGACTGAAAATTGTATAATGCAACCAAAACTAGTGAATGAAATTATCAACAAGATTACTGAACTTGTAGGTTCTATGAAATTAGAATTATATAACGAAAGAACAGGAACGGGTTTATTGCGTCATGTATTGATTCGTTGGGGACATAAGACAGATGAAGTGATGGTTGTATTTGTCACAAGTCAAAAGATGTTTCCTTCAAGAAAAAATATGGTTCGTGTATTAACGAGCGAATTTCCACAAATTAAAACAATCGTACAAAATATCAATCCTAGAAAGACAAGTATTGTTTTGCAGGATGAAGCTATTGTTTTATATGGAAATGGTATGATTCATGATGAACTTTGTGGTTTAGACATTGCGTTTTCACACAATTCGTTTTATCAGATTCATTCTGAACAATGCGAAGTATTGTATGGTTTAGCTAAGAAAATGTTAGATTTAAAAGAAACAGATACTGTACTAGATACATATTGTGGTGTAGGTACAATTGGTTTAACGATGACAGATTCTTGTAAGAAAGTTATGGGTGTAGAAGTGAATCCGGATGCGATTGAAAACGCAAAATATAATGCGAAACAAAATAAAATCAAAAATATTGAATTTGTTGCGATGGATTCAACAGAATTTATGCGCCAGGCAAGAAAATATCACAATCGTTATGATGCAATCATTTTAGATCCACCTCGTGCAGGTACGACAAAAGATTTTATTGAGTGTGCAACCGCTTTAAATCCAAGAAAAATTTTATATATTTCTTGTGATCCAAGAACACAGGTTCGTGATTTAAACCAATTTAGAAAACAAGGTTATGTCACAAATAAATTAGAATTAGTGGATTTATTCCCTTATACAGATCATATTGAGACGGTAGTTCTTTTGTCCCACAAAAAAGCCGATAGTTATATCCACATTGATGTGGAGTTTGGAGAGGGCGAGGGCAAGATTCCGGTAGATAGTATTGCTAAAAGAGCCGAAGCGTACAAGCCCAAAGAAAAAGTGACCTACAAAATGATTAAGGAGTACATAGAAGCGAAATACGGCTTCAAGGTACATACCGCGTATATCGCAGAGGTAAAGCGAAATTTGGGATTGCCGATGTATGATGCTCCTAATGCGGTAGAAGAATTGAAACAGCCGAGGAAACATCCGACACCAGAAAAGGTAGAAGCAATCAAAGATGCACTTCGTTATTTTGCAGTGATATAAAACTTTACTTACAATCGAATATTTCTTACATAGCCGTTTATTCATTTATTTGAGTAAGCGGCTTTTTTCATCCCTATTTTTCGGAATAGAGATATTTTTTGTAGAAGGAGGAGGTTTATTTGAACACGCAAATCATCGCCATCGCCAACCAAAAAGGCGGCGTTGGCAAGACAACCACCTGCGCGAACCTGGGGATCGGGCTGGCCCAGGCCGGAAAGAAAGTGCTGCTGATCGACGGAGACCCGCAAGGCAGCCTGACCATCAGCTTGGGCCACCCCCAGCCGGACAAGCTGCCCTTTACACTGTCTGACGCTATGGGCCGTATTCTGATGGACGAGCCGCTGCGCCCTGGCGAGGGTATCTTGCACCACCCAGAGGGGGTTGACCTGATGCCCGCCGACATCCAGCTCTCCGGTATGGAGGTCTCCCTGGTGAATGCCATGAGCCGTGAGACCATCCTGCGGCAGTATCTGGATACGCTCAAGGGACAGTATTCCCATATCCTGATTGACTGCCAGCCATCCCTGGGTATGCTCACGGTCAACGCCCTGGCCGCCGCCAACAGGGTCATAATCCCCGTTCAGGCGGAGTATCTGCCCGCCAAGGGCCTGGAACAGCTGCTCCAGACCGTAAATAAGGTGAAGCGGCAAATCAACCCCAAGCTCCAGATCGACGGTATATTGCTGACGATGGTGGACAACCGAACCAACTTCGCCAAGGAGATCGCCGCCCTGCTGAGAGAAACCTACGGCAGCAAAATCAAGGTGTTCGGCACCGAGATTCCCCATTCTGTCCGGGCAAAGGAAATTAGCGCCGAGGGCAAAAGCATTTTTGCCCATGACCCTAATGGAAAGGTGGCCGAGGGCTACAAGAATCTGACCAAGGAGGTGATAAAACTTGAAAAGCAGCGCGAAAAAAGTAGAACTGGCTCCATACGATGACTTGTTTTCCACCGAAGAAAGCCGCCAGGATGCCAAGCTGGAAAAAGTACGGGAAATCCCGCTGTCTGAGCTGCATCCTTTCAAGAACCATCCCTTCAAAGTCAAGGATGACGAGGCCATGATGGAGACCGCCGACAGTGTTCGGCAGTATGGTGTTCTGGTTCCGGCGATTGCCCGCCCGGCCCCGGAGGGCGGCTATGAGCTGGTTGCCGGTCACAGGCGGCACCGGGCAAGTGAGCTGGCCGAGAAAGAAACCATGCCTGTCATTGTCCGAGACCTGGACGATGATGCCGCCACTATCATCATGGTGGACAGCAACTTGCAACGAGAAAGCCTGCTCCCCAGTGAAAGAGCATTTGCATACCGCATGAAGCTGGAGGCCATCAAACATCAGGGGGAACGCTCTGACTTAACTTCTCGCCAAGTTGGCGAGAAGTCGCAGACTTCTATTCAGCTTGTTGCAAGCCAAGCCGGTGAAAGCCAGAGGCAGGTGCAACGCTATATCCGCCTGACGGAGCTTATCCCCGAACTGCTGGATATGGTAGATGAAAAGAAAATCGCCATCAACCCGGCTTATGAGCTGTCTTTCCTCAAAAAAGAGGAACAGCGGGACTTGCTGGACGCGATGGATAGCGAACAGGCTACCCCCTCTCTCTCCCAGGCCCAGCGACTCAAGAAATACAGCCAGGAGGGACATCTGACCCTTGATATGATGCGTGTCATCATGGGTGAGGAAAAGAAAAGTGATCTCGACAAAGTGACTTTCACCTCCGACACCCTGCGGAAGTATTTCCCCAAAAGCTATACGCCCCAGCGGATGCAGGAAACTATCATCAAGTTGCTGGAGGCATGGCAGAAAAAGCGCCAGAGAGACCAGGAACGATGAAAGGAGCCGCCTATGAGGGATATTTCAGCCCGTGAGCTGAAAGGACACAACATTCTCGCCGTAGAGAGGTTTTGGGATGACACCCGCTGGATGATTGAGTTTTCCGTCCTGCGTCCCAGCACAGCTTACGGCAGCCCCGGAGAGGAAATGCGGCTGTTTTTGACCGAGGACGGGTATCAGGCCGCTCTGCAAAGCCAGCAGCGCCGGGAGATCAAGATCAAGCGTTACGCTCGTGTGATTGAGGGACATATCCTCGATTTCAAACCGGGAAAACGCCGCCGCTCATAAACCTATACAACGAAAGGAAAGGAATGACTATGTGTACGGTAAAGGAAATTCAAGAAGCAATCCGGGAAGATTGCAAATCTCAGCATGACATGGATACAACGGATATTGACCGCGTGATGCAAACACTTCCTTTCACCCAGGAGGAGCCATTTACAGAGGCGCGTCCTCAAAAGCCGCTGTTTTGGCTCTATGCAAGAAAATTTGAAAAGTGTTGAACACCGCAATTCTTTGGAATGAGGATTGCGGTTTTTTTGTACCCCAAATTCGGAAGGAGTGAGGTCGATGGCCGTTTTTCGCATTGAACGGACCCGTGATTATACCGTGATGAGCAATCATCATTTACGGAATGCAAATCTGTCGTTAAAAGCCAAGGGGCTGCTTTCCATGATGCTGTCTTTGCCAGAGGACTGGAATTACACCACCCGTGGTCTTGCAAAGATTTGTAAGGAGGGCGTGGATGCCATAGGCGCTGCGTTGCGGGAATTGGAGGCTGCCGGTTACATTGTGCGGCACAAACTGCGTGACCGCCAGGGACGCATCAGTGATACGGAGTATGTCATATATGAGCAGCCACAGCCGAAGAACCCGGATACGCCCCAGCCGGATATGGCTTCACCAGATACGGAAAACCCGGATATGGTAAAACCGGATACGGAAAAGCCCGCAGAATTAAATATAGAGAAATTAAATACAGAAAAAACAATTACTTATGGATCAAGTACCGATTCTATTCCCTTCCGGGAGCCAGCGGCAGCACAGCTGCCGGAACGGAAAGGAAGGGATGCGATGTCTGTCTCAGAGATGGAAAGTTATCGGGATTTGATTCTGGAGAACATCGAGTATGACCACCTGTGCCGGGAGTTTACCACCTATCGGGAGGACCTGGACGAGATTGTGGAGCTGATGGTGGAGACCGTCTGCGCCAAGCGGAAAACCACCCGGATTGCTGGCAGCGACTTCCCCCATGAGGTGGTCCGCTCCCGTTTTTTGAAGCTGGATTGCTCCCACATCGAGTTTGTCATGGAATGCCTGCGGAACAATACCACCGAAATCCGCAACATGAAGCAGTATCTGCTTGCGGTGCTGTTTAATGCGCCGACCACGATCAGCAACCACTACACCGCACAAGTCAACCACGATATGTACGCAGGCGGCTGGTAAACAGCCGCTTTTCTGCTACCCGAAAACACCGGGAGAAAGGATTTTGCCATGAAACGACCTCTTGCCTACATTACGGCTCCCTGGAGCAACAGCCAGTATGAGAACGCCGAGAACGCTGCGGCCTACTGTCGTCAGGTGTACGACGCCGGGTATTCGCCCATCTGCCCGGTGCTGTTCCTGCCTACCTTCCTCAAGGACGAGATTCCCCAGGAACACAAGGACGGGCTGGATATGGCGCGGGACTACCTGCGCCGGTCCCATGTGCTGGTGGTCTGCGGCCACGGCATCGACGAGACCGTGAAGAATGACATTGCCACCGCCGAGCGCCTGCGGATCACCGCCACCACCCTGGACGGTATCCTGACCGTGAAGGGCCAGGGACGCGGGAAAGGAGGCGCACGCCATGCCTGAGCGTAAGACCGTGGGCCAGCTGATGGAGGAAATGCGCCTCAAAGCCGGGGCGCAGAACTACCACGGCCATGAGTACATGGATTTGGAGCGGTTTGCCGATGACACCCGGCACATGATTATCTTCGATGTGCTGACGAACGATTCCCCTGTTGGCTGGAAAGGTGAACGAACCCGCCTGTTTCTGACGGAGGCCGGATACCAGAAAAGCCTGGAGAACCAGGAAAAGGGCCACATCAAGATTCTCAGCCATGCCAAAGTGCGCCAGGGTCATCTGTACTATGAACGCTCCGACCAGCTGCGCTGAAAGGAGCCTGCCATGCTGAAATACCTGCTGCGGCGGCTGGTGGTCCCGCCTTAGTATCAAGTGCCACCCCTGCAAAATCCGTGGAAAGGAGGCGATGACCTATGCAGGAGGAAGTGGAAAACAGGACTTTGACGCTGGTAGTCAGCGGAACAAAGTTTACCGGGCGGTTGATGAAAGCCGCCATCACCAAGTACCTTGCCCATCGCAAGGAAAAGAAGCTGCAAAAGCAGAAAAGCCGGGATACCCCCGTGATTCCCCACGGTAAGCAGACGGTGAAACAGCTGATCGGCCAGAATCAGGGCGTTTCCAACATCGAGATCACCGATCCCTCCATCAAGGAGTTTGAGAAGATCGCGCGGAAATACGGCGTGGACTATGCGGTGAAGAAAGACCGCAGCAGCTCCCCACCCAAGTACCTGATCTTTTTCAAAGGTCGTGATGCGGATGCGCTGACAGCAGCCTTTACCGAGTACACCGGCAAAAAGGTCAAAAAAGCAGAGAAAACAGAGCGTCCGTCTGTGCTGGCAAAGCTGAACCAGTTCAAAGAGCTGGTCAAAAATGCCGTGGTGGACCGCACCAAGCGAAAGGAGCTGGAACGATGAAAAAGCAGCTTGACATCAAAAAGCTCCTGATTTTGAACCTGCCGTATCTCCTGATGGGCTTGTTTGCCACCAACTTCGGGGAGGCATGGCGCATGGCACAGGGCGCGGACGCTTCAGCAAAAATGCTCTCCTTCTTCTCCACGCTGCCGGTGGCGCTGGCAAGCTGGTGGCCCAGCCTGCACCCGCTGGATTTACTGGTGGGCCTGTGCTGTGGCGCTGGTCTGCGGCTGGCGGTGTATCTGAAAAGCAAAAATGCAAAGAAATACCGCCACGGCATGGAGTATGGTTCTGCCCGATGGGGAACCCACGAGGACATTGCCCCTTATGTGGACCCGGTATTCCAGAACAATGTGATTCTGACGAAAACCGAGAGCCTGACAATGAACAGCCGCCCCAAGGACCCAAAGACTGCCAGAAACAAAAATGTGCTGGTGATTGGCGGCTCCGGTTCCGGTAAGACCCGATTCTGGCTGAAACCCAACCTGATGCAGATGCACAGCTCCTATGTTGTGACGGACCCGAAGGGAACAATTCTGGTGGAGTGCGGAAAAATGCTCCAAAGGGGTGCGCCCAAGCTGGGGAAGGACGGAAAGCCCATGAAGGATAAGCATGGCAAGGTCATTTATGAGTCTTACCGAATCAAGGTTCTAAATACCATCAACTTCAAGAAGTCCATGCACTATAACCCTTTCGCCTACATCCATAGCGAAAAGGACATCTTGAAGCTGGTAACAACGCTCATCGCCAACACTAAAGGCGAAGGCAAGGCCGGAGACGATTTCTGGGTAAAAGCAGAAACCTTGTTGTACTGCGCGCTTATTGGCTATATCCATTATGAGGCTCCGGTGGAGGAGCAGAACTTCTCCACCCTCATTGAGTTCATCAACGCCATGGAAGTCCGGGAGGATGACGAGGAGTTCAAAAATCCCGTAGACCTGATGTTTGATGCACTGGAAGCCGAGAAGCCAAATCACTTTGCGGTGCGCCAGTATAAGAAATATAAGCTGGCAGCCGGAAAAACCGCTAAGTCGATTTTGATTTCCTGCGGCGCTCGCCTTGCCGTGTTCGACATTGCAGAGTTGCGTGAGGTCACGGCTTATGATGAGCTGGAGCTGGACACTCTGGGAGACAGGAAAACTGCCCTGTTCCTCATCATGAGTGATACGGACGATAGCTTTAACTTCCTGATCTCCATGTGTTATACCCAGCTTTTTAATCTGCTCTGCGAAAAGGCGGACGATGTGTATGGCGGCAGGCTTCCAGTCCATGTGCGCTGTCTCATTGATGAAGCCGCCAATATCGGGCAGATTCCTCGTCTGGAAAAGCTGGTGGCCACCATCCGAAGCCGTGAGATCTCCGCCTGTCTGGTGTTGCAGGCGCAGAGTCAGCTCAAGGCGATTTATAAGGACAACGCCGATACCATTATCGGAAACATGGATACTTCCATCTTCCTGGGCGGTAAAGAGCCGACTACCCTCAAAGAGCTGGCTGCCGTGCTGGGCAAGGAAACCATCGACACCTACAACACCGGAGAGAGCCGTGGCCGGGAAACTTCCCACTCTCTCAACTATCAAAAATTGGGGAAAGAGCTGATGAGCCAGGATGAGCTTGCTGTTATGGATGGCGGCAAGTGCATCTTGCAGTTGCGCGGTGTGCGTCCGTTTCTTTCAGACAAGTATGACATTACCAGACACCCTAATTTCAAATACACAGCTGATGCAGACAAGCGAAATACCTTTGATATTGAAGCATTTTTGTCTGCCAGACTAAAACTCAAGCCTGATGAGGTCTGCGATGTATATGAAGTAGACACGGAGGGCGTGTAATACGGTTCCGCTGAGAAAGGAGTGATCGTATCTATTTGCCGCAACTGCCTCTGTTGGGGCCATTGGCGTACAAAGCGGACAATCGCAAGAAAAATAATGAAAAAGGAGGACAGCCGGAATCATGCCCCCGGAAACCGGGCGGCAGATTGTTCCGGCTTTTGTATGCCTATGAAACATGACAAACCTATTTTTTAATCAGATTCCGGCTAACAAACTATATGGCATTTTTTGAACAGGCAATCACCGTTCTTCAGACCCTCGTTATCGCGCTCGGTGCCGGTCTCGGTATCTGGGGCGTTATCAACCTGCTGGAAGGTTACGGCAACGACAACCCCGGCGCCAAGAGCCAGGGCATGAAGCAGCTTATGGCTAAGTAGATGTAATCAAGAAAAGAAAGGAAAAGCACAATCCAGACGGAACCGGCGATTGTGTCAAGAAATGTTTGTGGAATAGCAAGAACTTTGATATAATGGGAACAGGAACCCCAGAACCGGGAGAAAGGCAGGAGGATAAATGCACATAAGCTATAAACCCCTCTGGCACACGCTGGTTGAGCGTAATATGAGAAAAGAGGACTTGCGGCTTGCCGCCGGTCTTACCACAAATATGATTGCCAACATGGGCAAGGGAAAAAATATCAGTATGGAAACGCTGGTTCGTATTTGCGAAGCCCTGAATTGTGGTATTTTGGATGTGATTGAGTTGGAGCCGGACAAAGAACCGAAAAATGAGGGACAGACGGGCTAAAATTGGTGATAGCTACCCGTTGCAACGGTTCGTTGCGGTTGTTCCTGTGTGTGTTGGTAGATATAAAACGGCTTGTCTGCTATGATCTTTTTATAATCAAAGTAGCAGGAGGGATATTATGACACTCGGAGAGAAAATACAGAAATTAAGAAAGCAACGAGGACTTTCGCAAGAGGCACTCGCTGAAAAGGTAACAGTTACACGGCAAACAATTTCAAAATGGGAATTGGGACAATCGCTCCCTGATTTAGATTTTATAGCCCAGCTTAGCGACATTTTCAATGTATCCTCGGACTATCTTATTAAAGATGAAATGACCGAACCAGATGAGTTACCATATAAGAAGCGTAATTATCGTTTATCCGAAAGAAGCAAGCGTATTATTTTGGTAATCGTTTCTGCGGCAGCACTTGTTGCTGGTTGCGTATGCCTGATTTGTGACTATTTTACTTCGGACATTTTATCATGGTCACTGATTGCCGCTGCTTCAATCATAGCCGCATGGCTTATGATACTTCCAAGCCTGATTTCCAGAACGAAAATCGTTTTGAAAACCTTAGTTACGGTCAGTGCCATCCCTATTCCATTACTGGCAATCTTGTCCTTGCTATTGAATAAGTCAGTTATATTCACTTTGGGCATTTGCATAACACTGATTACGATTGCTGCTATCTGGATAATATACTGGATTTTCCGCAAGTGTGCGAAAAATTTGTGGCGGGCATTTGGTTTTACCCTTCTGGTTTTGATACCAGTGCCGATTGCAATTACCCATATTTCAGCTTATTTTTTGCCACAAGTCCAGTTTGATTTTACGTCTGATATATTCAACAGCGGAATTACCCTTACACTCTCTCTTGTATGCTTCGGGATAGATTATTTGCTTTACCATAGGAAAGGGGATGTAACAGACAAAAAATGAAAACAGTTCTTTTACACGGATTGGGACAAACAGCACAAGACTGGAAAGAGGTAGTGCGCCAGCTTTCAACTTCCAGTGTTGAATGCCCGGAACTTTTTTCTTCAACAGGAAATGAAATATCCTACTCCCGGATTTTAGCTGAACTGGAACAGCAGTATTCTAATACAACAGAGCCACTTTATATTTGTGGCCTATCGTTAGGGGCGCTACTCGCCCTCGATTTCACTATTCGTCATGGGGGTAAAGTAGCTTCACTGGTCTTAGTTGGCGCACAATACAAAGTACCAACATTACTGATAGATTTTCAAAATTTCCTGTTCCGCTGTATGCCCGGCAAGAGTTTTGAAAACATGGGGCTATCAAAAATTGATACGATTAAGCTATCTCACTCAATGCGTTCATTGGATTTTACTTCGCAATTAAATAGGGTTACTTGTCCTGTCACTATTGTGTGCGGTGAAAAAGATAGTGCCAATCTAAAAGCGTCAAAGAAGTTAAATGAGTTACTTCCTCAAGCAACTTTGCAAATAGTCCCCGGTGCAGGGCATGAAATTAACAAAGATGCACCAGAAGTCATTGCTGACATACTCAATAATAATTGATGGAGAAACATAAAAATAATTAACTATAAAGCTGCCGTTGCAGGAACACCCATTCCCACAACGGCAGTTTTTCATTTCCACGGCCTGCGCCGGAAGTTCATACCAGACTGTTTTATCAGCGGGGATTTCTTGAACAGCTTCTTCAAAAGGCTTCGTTCCTCTTGTGAGAGCCGCTTATATTTGAGACGGAACGCCTTGCAGAATATCTCCGTGAATTGCTGAACCCTGTCCCCCGGCGATTGCATGGCCTTTTGTACTTCCCGTATCAGTTCATCGGCGGGCGTGGTATCCGGCGCACTTTCACTGTCATTTTCGTGTGCCTTGCGTATGTCGTGGAGAATGACGTCCCATGTTTTGTGCGTCACATGGCAGAAGAAATCTTCTTCCTCTACCTGACCGGCTTCCAATACTTTGATTGCCCGGTCTGCCACCGCTTCGGGATGTGCTTCCAGTATCATAGCCCGCACAGCGGCCAGCGAGCTGTTCATGTCATGGAAACGCATGGTTGCCATCCCGTCCACATAGATTTCTGCGTCTGCCAGCAGTTCCTTAAATTTTTCATGGGAGATAATCTCACACAGCAGCCGGTTATTGAAGCGTTCACTTTTCAGCAGTTCCACGACTTCATCACTCAAATGCAGTTCTTCTATCGGCGTGTTTTCATATTTCCGGTTGTTGGTAAGGCCGAGCAGATAGTCAACGGACACTTTATAGAAGTCTGCCAGCTTCAATAGGCTGCCGTGATTGATTTCCTTGTATTCATCGTTGTCGTTTTCATAACTGCCGAGGGCTGATTTTGAAATGCCGGTTTCCTGCGCCAGTTCTTCCAGATTTAAGCCCCGTTCCACCCGTAAATCTTTCAGGCGTTCCTGTACGGAAATGCGGGTTTTCATAGATACATCGCTCCTTCCTGCGGCTGGCTGCCGCCGTCAATCCCATTATACCATACCTGTTCCGCAATCGTGGAAATTTTCGATTTTGGAGCGATTTTCCTACTTTGTGGATATACGGGAGAAGGCTCAAAAATGTGCCATAATGGGCTTAGTTCATCGATGGATTATTCCAATCGAATGACCGGCCTGTATGGGATATGCTCCCCGGCGATGTAGCGCAACGACTTGCGGCAGGGAAATGGAGGAACCCTGACCGCAACGAGCGTACCAAAGGGAGCGAAACGCCGTTGTGAGAGCCAGGGGCAGGAACGACATCAGGGAGAACCGGCGAGAATGAACACCGAATTGATACCGAAACACAACAATCCGATAGGGCGTAGTCTGCCCTATCCGTAATACTACGGGGGATTTCCGGGCGGTTCTATGGCCGCTTTTTCCCTGAAAATCGCCCCGAAACACGACACTAAAATCTGCTATCCGTCTATTGCGGCTGTTACGGCTGAAATGGGCGGATTTTTGTTTAAGGAGGCACCATGCCGAGAATGCCGAAAAAGAGGAAGCTGGAACTGTCCTTCTTCCTCAATGAACGGGGGCGGGTAACGTACAACGACCTTTGCCGGAAATGCCAGCGCACTTGTAAGCAGAGTTTCCGGGCGGTCATTGTGGACTGCCCCCATTATCTTTCCAAACGCTCAAAACGAAAAGTAAAGGAGGACACCGATTGAATGGAAGCTGAATTTATGACCGCAGACACCACCCTGCCGCCATGTATGCCGCTGCCGAGAGCCATGCTGCGGCTCCCGATCAGCAGCACCGCCAAGGTCATGTACGCCCGGATGTTGGATATTGTTTTCCTGTCCGGCATAGAGGACACCAATGGGATTTTATTTATCCATTTTCCCATCATGGAACTGGCGGCGGCACTTGCCCGCAGCACCATGACCGTGAAGCGTTCCCTGAATGAATTGGAGGACGCCGGACTGATACTGCGGGTGCGTCAGGGCTTCGGGGAACCTAACAAGATATATGTACTCATTCCGAAGAAGGAGGACAACCGCTTATGAATGAAAAACTGGAAAAACTCAATCAGGAGATAGAAGAAACGGAAAAGAAGCTGCGCTGGGCGCAACAGGAGGAAAAGCGTCTGACCCATCAGGCCAAGGCATTGACACGGAAGGAACGGACGCACCGGCTTTGCACCAGAGCCGCCATGCTGGAAAACTACCTTCCCCACCCGGAAACTATCACGGATGAACAGGTCAGTTTGTTCTTGAAGCTGCTGTTCCACAAAGACAGCACCCGTCAGCTTATGGAAAAAGTATTTGCCGGACACGGCGCAGAGAAGGAGGGCGCAAAATGAAGATGGATTTTTCAAAAGACGAGTTGGCTATGGTCTATCAGTACGCCGCCGGTACGAAGGAGGACACCCTTGCGGGGCTGAAAGAAATCGTTCCGGTTATCCGTGACAGGCAGACAAGGGGAATTGTGGAGAGTACCATCCGAAAGCTGGACGCCATCCCGGAGCCGGAGTGCCGCCGCTTTATCGCTGATACGAAGCAGCAGTTTATCCAGAAGCGGGACAATTCCATCCGGCGCAGGATTGCCGAAGCCAAGGCACAGGCGAGGACGGAAAAGCCACATCCCAAGAGAAAAGAGCCAGACCGGGAACGGTCATAATCGCTTCCAGAGCCGCAGCCCGTGGACTGCCCCTCTGAAAGAGGGCGCAACTATACACCACTTTGGAAAGTGGTGCGTTGCGTCCTGCCGGAAGCCCCTTGCAGGGAGCAGATGATTTCCACAGATTTTCAATCTGTTCCAATCATCACAGGGGAAGCTACACTTCCCCTGCGCTGGCTGCCGCCAGCTACCCCTTAGTGGACTTGCCGCCCGGAAACACCTTGCGCTGCAAGCTGTTCCCGGTCAGCAAGTTTTTACAAAATCCCGCTATACTTCTTTGAGGGAATGAAGTATAATGAAGCCAGCTAAAGGTAAGGAGATGGACAACATCATGGAATATATCAAATATTTGGAAGAACTGATACCCGAAAAGGATAGCTTAAAAATCGTGAAATCAGAAGCTGAGAAATTTTATAAAACGCATTCTCTTGACGAATGTTTCCGCATGGGGCATGAACTGTATCAATCTGATAACTTTCAAATACAAGAAGTGGGAGTTTTCCTGTTTGGATATGCGGCTCACGAAAATGCGGATGCCCTATCATTCTTGAAAAACATAGTAAGTCAAAATGATAGTTGGAAGGTGCAGGAGATTTTGGCTATGGCTTTTGATAATCACTGTAAGATTATCGGATATGAAACTGCTCTGCCAGTTATCCAGGAATGGTTAAACAGTGATTGCGCCAATGTGCGGCGGGCTGTATCGGAGGGATTAAGAGTATGGACGAGCCGTCCGTATTTCAAAGATAATCCACAAGTAGCCATTAAACTATTGGCTGCTCACAAATCGGATGAGAGTGAGTATGTACGAAAGTCAATAGGCAACGCTATGCGGGATATAAGCAAGAAACACAGCACGTTAGTTTCCGCAGAATTAAGCACATGGGATTTATCATCAAAAGAAATACATCAGGTTTATAAACTGGCAAGTAAATTTATCGAGAAGTAAATCTTTGTGCTTCCATTATCAATCCAACTTGACTTAAACTTTCAAAACTGAATATCCGCCGCCCACCGGCGGCACCACCGAGCAGGAAATCTTTTGACAGGTTCCCTGCTCTTTTTTTGCCCTGGCACCGGGGAGAAAGGAGGAACCACACTTGCCATGCCCACACCATGACGTAAAAATCATCCAGCGGAGCAAAGGTCAGTCTGCCGTCGCTTCCGCCGCCTACCAGAGCGGAGAACGGTTATTCTCTGAATATGACCAGAAGCAGAAATACTATTCCCACAAGAGCGAAATCGTCCACACGGAAATCATGCTCCCGCCCCATGCGCCGCCGGAGTACGCAGACCGCAACACCCTATGGAACGCCGCCGAAGCGGTGGAAAAACAATGGAACTCCCAGCTTGCCCGGAGGTTAGTGCTTGCCATTCCGAGGGAACTCCCCCCGGAACAGTACGCCGACCTGATCCGGGACTATTGCCGGGAGTTTTTTGTTTCCAAAGGCATGATTGCCGATTTTGCCATTCACGATAAGGGGGATGGGAATCCCCACGCCCACATCCTGCTGACCATGCGGGCAATGGACGAACATGGGAAATGGCTTCCCAAGAGCCGCAAGGTTTATGACCTTGACGAGAATGGGGAACGGATAAAGCTGCCATCCGGCAGATGGAAAAGCCACAAGGAGGATACGGTGGACTGGAACGACCAGAAGTATTGTGAAATCTGGCGGCAGGGCTGGGCGGCTATCGCCAATCGCTATCTGGAAGCCAATGACCGCCCGGAACGCCTTGACCTTCGTTCCTATGAACGGCAAGGGCTTGATAAAATCCCCACCGTCCACATGGGGCCAGCGGTCAGCCAGATGGAGAAACGAGGGATACAGACCAACATCGGCAATCTCAACCGGGATATTACCGCTGCCAACCGGCTTATGCAGTCCATCCGTCAGATGGTGCGTCACCTGAAAGGCTGGATCGCAGACCTGAAGGAGAAAAAAGCCGCCCTGCTGGAAGCCTTGCAGGAAGCGAAGGAACCCACCCTGCCGGAGCTGCTGGGCAAATATCTGGATTTGCGCCGGGAGGAACGCACCAGCTGGACGAGCAAAGGCCAGCTCAAAGGCACTGTGAACGACTTCAACAAGGTTATGGACGCCATCCGCTATCTGCGGGAAAAGCAGTTGTCCACCGTGGAGAGTTTGGACGCCTATCTGGATACCGTCAGCGGGCAGGCCGTTTCCATCCGGGCAGAGATGAAGCCGAAGGAAAAGCGTATGAAGGAGATCGACACCCTGCTTTCCCATATCGCCAACTTTGAAGCCCACAAGCCGGTTCATGCGGAATATGCCTCCATCCGGTTTAAGAAACCAAAGGAACAGTTTGCAGCTGCCCATCGGGACGAGCTGGACGCCTACAATGCCGCTGTCCGCTATTTCAAGGTGCATTTGGAGGGAACCAGGTACAGCACCAAGAAATTGAACGAGGAACGGACACAGCTTGCCGGAGAGGTGGCCGAGTACAGGGAACGCCTGTCGGCGGTGCAGGAGGATGTGAAGATTCTCCGGGATGTGCGTCACTGGCTCAATCAGGTGCTTCCGTCCGAGCAGTACCGACAGACCGCCGAGCCGGGCAAGAAACCGTCCATCCAGCAGGCAGTCAAAGGCCGGGCGCAGCGTATCCGGGAGGAACAGGCCGAGAAATGCCAGCAGCCCCGCACAGAGAAAAAACAGGATATGGAACTTTAACAGGCGCTTGCCATTTTCTTTTCGAGAATGACAGACGCTTTTCTTATTTTCAGGAGGATTTAGTTGAATGTATTTGAAGCTATCAAGCAGTCTGTTACCACCCGGCAGGCTGCCGAGCATTTCGGAATCCGGGTGGGACGAAACGGGATGTGCGTCTGTCCCTTCCATGCCGACAAAAACCCAAGCATGAAGGTTGACCGGCGCTTTCACTGTTTCGGCTGTCAGGCAGACGGGGATGTGATCGACTTTGTTTCCCGTCTGGAAGCTGTCAGCCCCAAGGAAGCCGCCCTCATACTGGCACAGGCGTTTTCTGTCCCCTATGAGAACAGGGAGCCGCCCCACAGGAGCCAGAGGAACCCCCGGCAGGAAACCCCTGAACAGCGGTTCCGCCGTATGGAGCGTTACTGCTTCCGGGTGCTGTGTGATTACCGAAACCTGCTGTGCCGCTGGAAACGGGATTATGCCCCCAAGACGCCAGACGAGGATTTCCACCCGCTCTTTGTGGAAGCCCTGCAAAAGCAGGACTATGTGGACTATCTGCTGGATGTGCTGCTCTCCCCGGACATGGAGGAACGGGCAGCCCTTATCATCGACTGTGGAAAGGAAGTGAGCAATCTTGAAAGACGAATGGCAGAGCTTGCCGCCGGAGATACGGCAGGCCGCAGAACAGACCATGCAAGAATCATCGCCGCCCCGGAGCGTTGAGGAAGTCAAAGCCATGCTGGAAAGCACCGAAAAAGGCGGCGTCCGCAACAGTATCCGAAACTGCCTGACCGTCTTTCAGAATGACCCGCTACTTTCCGGGGCAATCGCCAAAAATCTCTTGACCGAGCGCACCGACATCATTAAGCCCATCGGCTACAACCGTACCGGCACCGCTATCACGGACACGGATATGAACTATCTGCTCCTGTATCTGGAAGAAACCTATGGGCTGACCAGCGAAAAGAAGATTGCCGCTGCCATCGGGATCGTTGCCAATGAAAACGGCTATCACCCCATCCGGGACTACCTAAACGGCCTGACCTGGGACGGAACCGAGCGTATCCGTACCTGCCTGCACCACTTTTTAGGAGCCGACAGCGACCCGTACACCTATGAAGCCCTGCGGCTGTTCCTGCTGGGAGCCATCCACCGGGCATTTCATCCCGGCTGCAAGTTTGAGGTCATGCTCTGTCTGGTGGGCGGTCAGGGAGCCGGAAAATCCACCTTTTTCCGGCTGCTGGCTGTGAAAGACGAGTGGTTTTCCGATGACCTTCGCAAGCTGGACGATGACAATGTGTACCGCAAGCTGCAAGGCCACTGGATTATTGAGATGTCGGAGATGATCGCCACCGCAAACGCCAAGAGCATTGAGGAAATCAAGTCTTTTTTGAGCCGACAGAAGGAGGTCTATAAAATCCCATACGAAACCCACCCAGAGGACAGGCTGCGGCAATGCGTGTTCGGCGGCACTTCCAATGCCCTGGACTTCCTGCCCCTTGACCGTTCCGGCAACCGGCGCTTTCTGCCGGTCATGGTGTACCCGGAACAGGCGGAAGTTCACATTCTGGACGATGAAGCCGCTTCCAGAGCCTACATGGAGCAGCTATGGGCGGAAGCCATGACCATTTACCGTAGCGGGGATTTTAAGCTGTCTTTCAGCCCCGAAATGGTGCGCTATCTCAAAGAACACCAGCGGGATTTCATGCCGGAGGACACCAAGGCCGGGATGATCCAAGCCTACCTTGACCGCTATACCGGCAGCATAGTGTGTTCCAAGCAGCTTTTCCGGGAAGCCCTGAACCACCCCTTTGACGAGCCGAAGCAATGGGAAATCCGGGAGGTCAACGACATTATGAACCATTGTGTCACAGGCTGGCACTACTTTTCCAATCCCCGGATGTTCCCGGAATACGGCAGGCAAAAGGGCTGGGAGCGTGAAGCCCCGGCAACGGATACCAGCAACGGAGCCGAAAAAATTCCGGAGGGATTTGTGGAGGTCACAGAGCAGATGGAGCTTCCTTTCTGAAAATCCCACCTCGTTGCCGACTTTGTTGCACTCCCGTTGCCGGGCTGGTTGCCGGGGAAAGCCCCGTAATTGCGGGCTTTTTCCCCTATCAGCAACCAAAGCAACAGAAAAATAAAAGAAAATATAAATTGTAACCAAACCGCCAGACAGAGATGGTTTTGAGGTTTTTTGAAGCCCGTTGCCGGACTTCGTTGCCGACCTTCTCCTTGTCTGGCTATTCTATTATGGAGGATAACTGCCTATGGCAAAAACGAAAACAGAGATTCATGTTACCACAGTTTTTGACGGCGAGCTGGACGCAGCGGATGTCTTTGTGAGCCTGATTGCCCAAAAATATGGGCAGAATACCGGGAAGGAAAATCTTGCGAAAACACAAGATTTAGGATATAATAAAGACGAGGTTCAGAAGAACCGTGTTCCGTCTGGATTGTGCGGGTAAACGGTTATGATGAACGGATATGAATACACAGGCATGGACGCAATTCTGGCGGGCAGCTTCCGGGCGGCCATCTATTGCAGGCTTTCCAAAGACGATGACCTTGACGGGGAGAGCGCCAGTATTGCCAACCAGCGGGATATGCTGGAAAGCTACTGCGAAAAGCAGGGATGGGAGGTTGTAGCAGTCTATCAGGACGATGGCTACACGGGGCTGAACATGGAGCGCCCCGACCTGAAACGGATGTTAAAGGCCATCGAGCGCAGGCAGATAAATCTTGTGATAACGAAAGATTTATCAAGGTTGGGTCGAAATTACTTGCAGACCGGTACACTGATCGAGGACTTCTTCCCTCGTCACGGCGTCCGCTATATCGCCATGAATGACGGTATCGACACTATGCGGGACAACAACGACATTGCGCCGTTCAAGAACATCCTGAACGAGATGTACAGCAAGGACATTTCCAAGAAGGTGCATTCCTCGTATCTTCTGAAAGCCCAGCAAGGCCAGTTTACCGGCTGCGTGGCTCCCTTTGGGTATCGGAAAGACCCGGAGGACAAAAACCACCTGCTGGTGGACGAGGAAACCGCCCCTATTGTCCGGCAAATCTTCCTTTGGGCGCTGGAAGGACACGGCCCCAACTTCATCCGGCGCAGACTGGAAGAACAAAAGGTGCCTTGCCCTACATGGTGGAACCGGGAACGGGGTTTCCGCAATGTCCGCACCAAATGGGAAAAGAAAGACCCGGAAAACGGGAGGTATATGTGGGATTTCTCCGTGATAAAGGACATCCTGATGAATCCCGTTTATACCGGGGCAATCGCTTCCCAGAAGAAGGACTACCGCTTCAAAATCGGCACCATTGGCGAGAAGAAGCCGCAGGACTGGATTGTGGTGGAGGAACGGCACGAACCGTTGATTGACAGCAAAAGTTTTGCCATTGTGCAGGACAAGCTGAAATCCCGCCAGCGCCCCCGGCAGAATGGGGAAACCAGCCTGTTTGCCGGAATTATCAAGTGTGGCGAGTGCGGTAAGTCGCTGACCATCCGCACCACCCACGCCAAGCACCCGCAGCAGATTTACGCCTGTAAGACCTATGGTGCGTTCGGCAAGAACCACTGTTCCCAGCACCGGGTGGAATACAATACCCTTTACCACCTTGTCCTGAACAAAATCCGGGAGTGCGCCAAGGCTGCCCTGACCGATGGGGAAGCCATTGCCGGGAAGCTGACCAACACCTGCGAAGCCGAACAGAAAGGCCAGCGGGAAGCGTTGGAGCGTTCCCTGACAAAAGACGAGGAACGGATTGAGGTGCTGGAAAAGATGGTGCTGCGGCTCTACGAGGACATGGTTGCCGGGCGGATCAGCGAAGCCAACTTCAATCTCATGCTGGACAAGACGCAGAAAGAACAGGCCGAGTTGAAAGAACGGGTTGCACAGGGACGCAAGAAGCTGGCCGATGAAATGCGGCTGGCTATGGACGCCAAACAATGGGTGGACGCCATTCAGGAATATGCCGACATCACGGAGCTGGACGCAGCCACCCTAAACCGTCTGATTAAAGAAATCGTTGTCCATGAACACATCGACAGCGATAAGACAAGACACATTTCTATCGAAATTCATTTCAATCTCAAACCCATCCCGGAGGTGGAGCAGGTCACGGCCTGACCTGCCCCCGCCGGGGCGGTTCTTAAAAACTCCATAGATATTTCTTGACACGCCGCCGCCCGCCATCGAGCCGTTTTCCTACAACTATTTGGGGATAAAACAGCTCATGGCCGGTGCTGGTGTAGCCGTGGTAGGCATGGTCCTTGTACCTCTGCTCTCCGGGCTTTTCTCTGTCTAAGCGTCTCCGTATGAAATCCTTGCCGCTCCCGCAGCTTTGCGGGGGCGGCGGAAAGGAGGTTGACACCGTATGGATTTCTTACTTGAAGCCCTGACAAATTGGCTGAAAGAAATGCTGGTGGGCGGCATTATGAGCAACCTTTCGGGGATGTTTGACAGTGTAAACCAGCAGGTCGCGGATATATCCGTACAGGTAGGCCAGACCCCACAGGGATGGAATGGCAGTATTTTCAGCATGATTGAGAATCTGTCCAACTCCATCATGGTGCCGATTGCAGGTGTGATTCTGGCTATCGTGATGACCGTAGACCTGATCCAGATGATTGCAGACAAGAACAACCTGCATGATGTGGATACCTGGATGATTTTCAAGTGGGTGTTCAAATCAGCTGCCGCCATCCTCATTGTCACAAACACATGGAATATCGTGATGGGCGTCTTTGATATGGCGCAGAGCGTGGTGGCGCAGGCGGCAGGGATTATCAATTCGGATGCGTCCATTGACATTTCCTCAGTTATGACCGATCTGGAACCAAGGCTGATGGAAATGGATTTGGGACCGCTGTTCGGACTGTGGTTCCAATCCCTCTTTATTGGCATTACCATGTGGGCGTTGTATATCTGTATCTTTATCGTTATTTATGGCCGTATGATCGAGATCTACCTTGTAACTTCGGTGGCTCCCGTTCCAATGGCTGCAATGATGGGCAAAGAATGGGGCGGTATGGGACAGAATTACCTCCGATCCCTGCTGGCGCTGGGCTTTCAGGCGTTTCTCATTATCGTCTGCGTGGCAATTTATGCTGTGCTGGTGCAGAACATCGCTCTGGAAGATGACATCATCATGGCAATCTGGAGCTGTGTGGGCTACACCGTACTGCTGTGCTTTACACTATTCAAAACCGGCAGCCTCGCAAAATCAGTCTTTCAGGCGCATTAAAACGGAAGGAGGTTTCCACATTGGCTTATGTACCCGTACCCAAGGACTTAACAAAAGTCAAAACAAAGGTCATGTTCAATCTGACCAAGCGGCAGCTTATCTGCTTCACGGGCGGAGCGCTTATTGGCGTACCGCTTTTCTTTTTGCTCAGAAAACCTACCGGAAACAGTGTAGCGGCTATGTGTATGATGCTGGTTATGCTGCCCTTCTTTATGCTGGCTATGTACGAAAAGCATGGACAGCCCCTTGAAAAGATCGTGGGCAACATTCTCAAAGTAGCTGTGATCCGTCCCAAGCAGCGTCCCTACCAGACCAATAACTTTTATGCCGTATTAAAGCGGCAGGAAATGCTCGATAAGGAGGTGTATGACATTGTTCACCGCAATAAAAAAATGGCTGCATCGGATGTTCGGAAAAACCGAGGAAAAAACTGTGCAGCCGGTAAAGACAAAGAAAAAACTGTCCCGCGCCGATAAGAAGCAGATCGAAGCGGCCATTGCCCGCGCTAACCGCACGGACAAAAAAGGAAAATCTGCGCAGGACAGTATCCCTTATGAACGAATGTGGCCGGACGGAATCTGCCGCGTATCGGACAGCCACTACACAAAGACCATCCAGTTTCAGGACATCAACTATCAGCTCTCCCAAAACGAAGATAAGACGGCAATCTTTGAGGGTTGGTGTGATTTCCTCAATTATTTTGACAGCTCGATTCATTTCCAGCTGTCTTTTTTGAACCTTGCGGCATCGGAGGAGACCTTTGCTAACTCCATTTCCATCCCGCCCCAGAGGGACGCCTTTGACAGTATCCGTGAGGAATACACCACAATGCTGCAAAATCAGCTGGCCAGAGGTAACAACGGTCTCATCAAGACCAAATATCTGACCTTTGGTATCGACGCGGACAGCATCAAAGCCGCCAAGCCCCGTCTGGAGCGTATTGAGACCGATATACTTAATAACTTCAAGCGTCTTGGTGTAGCTGCCAGAACGCTGGACGGTAAAGAAAGGCTTTCTCAGCTTCATGCGGTATTCCACATGGATGAACAACTCCCGTTTCAGTTTGAATGGGACTGGCTGGCTCCTTCCGGTCTGTCCACAAAGGATTTTATTGCACCAAGTTCCTTTGAGTTCCGCACCGGCAAGCAGTTCCGTATGGGCAAGAAATACGGGGCTGTTTCTTTTTTGCAGATTCTCGCACCGGAGCTGAATGACCGTCTGCTGGCTGATTTTCTGGATATGGAAAGCTCGCTCATTGTGAGTATGCACATTCAGTCGGTGGATCAGGTGAAAGCCATCAAAACGATAAAGCGCAAGATTACCGACCTGGACCGCAGTAAGATCGAGGAACAGAAAAAAGCAGTCCGCGCCGGATACGACATGGACATCATTCCATCTGACCTTGCTACTTACGGCAGTGAAGCGAAAAAACTTTTGCAGGATTTGCAGAGCCGCAACGAGAGAATGTTCCTTTTGACCTTTCTGGTGCTGAACACAGCGGACAATCCCCGTCAGCTTGGCAACAACATTTTCCAGGCAGGCTCCATTGCCCAGAAGTATAACTGTCAGCTGACCAGGCTGGACTTCCAGCAGGAAGAAGGGCTGATGAGCTGTCTGCCCCTGGGACTCAATCAGATCGAGATCCAGCGAGGACTGACCACCAGTTCTACGGCTGTCTTTGTACCGTTCACCACACAGGAATTATTCCAGAACGGCAAAGAGGCTCTGTACTACGGCATCAACGCCCTGTCCAACAACCTCATCATGGTGGATCGAAAGCTGCTGAAAAACCCCAACGGCTTGATTTTGGGTACGCCGGGTTCCGGTAAGTCCTTCAGCGCAAAACGAGAAATCGCCAACTGCTTTTTGCTTACCAGTGATGATGTCATTATCTGTGACCCGGAAGCGGAGTACGCACCTCTTGTTGAGCGTCTGCATGGGCAGGTCATCAAGATCTCGCCTACCTCCACCAACTACATCAATCCGATGGACCTGAACCTGGACTACTCGGATGATGAAAGCCCGCTGTCCCTCAAGTCTGATTTTATCCTCAGCTTATGTGAGCTGATTGTGGGCGGTAAGGAGGGCTTGCAGCCGGTGCAGAAAACCATCATCGACCGCTGTGTGCGTCTGGTCTATCAGACTTACCTCAATGACCCGCGCCCGGAGAATATGCCCATACTGGAGGACCTATATAACCTGCTTCGGGAACAGGAGGAAAAGGAAGCCCAGTATATCGCTACGGCCCTTGAAATCTATGTAACCGGCTCCCTCAATGTGTTCAACCACCAGAGCAATGTGGACATCAACAACCGCATTGTCTGCTATGACATCAAGGAACTTGGCAAGCAGCTCAAGAAAATCGGTATGCTGGTGGTACAGGATCAGGTGTGGAACCGCGTTACCATTAACCGCGCTGCCCACAAGTCCACCCGTTACTACATCGACGAGATGCACCTGCTTTTGAAGGAGGAACAGACCGCCGCCTATACAGTAGAAATCTGGAAGCGATTCCGTAAATGGGGCGGTATTCCGACAGGTATCACCCAGAATGTCAAAGACCTTTTGAGCAGCCGCGAGGTAGAGAACATCTTTGAAAACTCCGACTTCGTGTATATGCTCAACCAGGCAGGCGGAGACCGTCAGATACTTGCCAAGCAGCTGGGCATTTCCACGCACCAGCTTAGCTATGTGACCCACTCCGGTGAGGGCGAGGGCCTGCTGTTCTATGGCTCCACAATTCTGCCTTTCGTGGACCACTTCCCGAAGAATACCGAGCTGTACCGCATTATGACCACCAAACCCCAGGAACTGAAAAAGAAGGAGGATGAATGATGATGAACCCCAACATTTTGAATAAAAACCCGCTGATGTTTTTTGACAGGGCGGTAAATGCCCAGCGCAGCCAGTTGCTTACGGTCATGGCCGATGCGGTAAGGGAGTGCCGCACGGCGGCAGATCAGGCAGCCGAACTGAATGAGACCGGTCAGGTGGGGCTTCTCCGTCTGGCAGAGGTCTGGAGCACCATCCGTGCCAAGGAAGGTATGGGTGGTCTGGTTCTGGAAGGAACCGAAGCGAAAATCCTGTCCGATGTGGTGGCACAGTTTTATGCCTACCTGTCCGGCTGTATGTTCAACGATCCTGTGGGAATGGCCATTTATGCAGAGCTGCACTACATGATGTCCTCCCTCATGCTGGGAGAATGGTTTGAATAAGGAGCCGCGCCTGCGCTTTACTGATGAGGAACGGTCTGACCCTGCACTGGAAAAGCCGATCCGTAAAGCGGAGAAAGCTGCGGCCAGAGCAGATAAGGCGCAGGCCAATATCCCAAAGAAAAAGGTCAGGCAGACGGTCATTGACCCGGATACCGGAAAAAAGACCTCGAAGCTGACCTTTGAGGACAAGAAAAAGCCACCTTCCAAAGTTTCTCAAGGAGTCAGGGAAGCTCCCGTCCATCTGGTCGCAGGCAAGCTCCACAAAGAGATCCGGGAAACAGAGCAGGACAATGTGGGCGTGGAAAGCGCCCACAAGTCCGAGGAAGCGGTGGAGACCGGCGCTTATCTGGTGCGGGAGGGCTATCGCAGCCACAAGCTGAAGCCGTACCGCAAAGCGGCCCAGGCAGAGCGTCAACTGGAAAAGGCAAATGTAAATGTTCTGTACCAGAAATCTTTGCAGGAAAATCCCCAGTTTGCCAGCAACCCTCTTTCCCGCTGGCAGCAAAAGCAGGCCATCAAAAGGCAGTATGCCGTCGCCAAACACGCCGGTCAGACTGCCGGAAATACCGCCCAGGCTGCATCTAAAACCGGAAAAGCCGCAAGGACGGTAAAAGAAAAGGTACAGCAGGCAGGGGCATTCGTCATGCGCCACAAGAAGGGTTTCCTGATGGCAGGGGTTTTGTTCCTCATTACCTGTATGCTGATGAATACCATGTCCTCCTGCTCCATGATGGCGCAGAGCATCGGTTCCGTTCTCTCCGGCACCACCTATCCGTCGGATGACCCGGAAATGCTGGCGGTGGAGGCAGATTATGCAGCCAGAGAAGCCCAGTTGCAGGAGGAAATCGACAACATAGAAAGCAGCCACCCAGGGTATGACGAGTATCGCTATGACCTTGGTATGATCGGTCATGACCCTCATGAGCTGGCAGCATTTCTGTCTGCCGTTTTGCAAGGCTACACCCGGCAGAGCGCTCAGGCAGAGCTGGCGCGTGTGTTTGCAGCACAGTATCAGCTGACGCTTACTGAGGAAGTGGAGATTCGCTACCGCACGGAGACCTCCACCGACCCGGAGACCGGCGAGACCACCTCAGAAGAAGTCCCCTATGAGTATTACATTTTGAATGTGAAACTCACCAGCAAGCCCATTTCCGCTGTGGCGTCGGAACTTCTGACCCCGGAGCAGATGAAAATGTATCAGGTTTACCGGCAGACCATGGGCAATAAGCCGTTGTTGTTTGGCGGCGGCTCCCCTGATACCAGCGGCTCGGAAGATCTGTCCGGTGTGCAGTTCATTAACGGTACCCGCCCCGGCAATCCTCAGCTGGTGGAACTGGCCAAGCGTCAGGTCGGCAATGTGGGCGGCTATCCTTATTGGAGCTGGTATGGCTTTGACAGCCGCGTGGAGTGGTGCGCCTGCTTTGTATCCTGGTGTTATAACCAGGCTGGAAAAAGTGAGCCGCGTTTTGCTGGCTGTGAGTGGCAAGGTGTTCCGTGGTTCCAGTCTCATGGACAATGGGGTGCAAGAGGCTATAACAATCTGGCTCCCGGAGATGCAATTTTCTTTGATTGGGATTTGGATGGGACAGCAGACCATGTGGGTATCGTGATCGGTACGGATGGCAGCCGTGTTTATACCGTGGAGGGAAATTCCGGCGATGCCTGCAAGATCAAAAGTTATGACCTGAATTATCAAAGCATTAAAGGCTATGGTCTGATGAACTGGTAACAGACTTTGTGGAAAGGAGTGAACGGTTATGGCAAAAAACAAAATTGAACGTATTGACCAGGAAATTGAGAAAACCCGTGAGAAGATTGCGGAATATCAGGAAAAGCTTAAGACCCTGGAAGCACAGAAAACGGAGGCAGAGAATCTGGAAATCGTTCAGATGGTTCGTGCGTTACGCATGACTCCAGCACAGCTGAACGCTATGCTTTCCGGTGGAATGAACCACGGCAGAGATACAGCACTGTCGGAATCAAATAATCAGGAGGCTACCGCTTATGAAGAATAAAAGAATTTGCAAAACACTTTCCGCCCTTTGCCTGACAATGGTTGTGGCATTTGGCTTTACGATCCCTGCTTTTGCACAGGGGTCAGAACAGGCTCCGGCGGCACCGGCAGAGGATTCTACCAATGACAGCAATGTGATTGTGGAAGAAACAGAACAGGCACCGGCACTTACACCAGATGGCAATGCCGCTCTGGTGGATGATTTTGGTGGCAATAAGCAGCTCATTACCGTTACCACCAAGGCTGGCAACTATTTTTACATTTTGATCGACAGGGCTAATGAGGATAAAAAGACTGCTGTTCACTTTCTGAACCAGGTGGATGAAGCGGATTTGATGGCACTGATGGAAGATGAAAATGTCAAAGAGGAGCCGGCTGCTGTGTGTAGCTGTTCAACAAAATGTGAAGCAGGGGCAGTCAATACGGCCTGCCCGGTCTGCGCAACTGATAAGAGTAAATGTACGGGCAAAGCACCGGAACCTCCGGAAGAAACATCGGAGCCGGAAAAAGAGAAGCCTGCCGGACTGAACCCGGCTGCGATAGTCCTTTTGCTGGCTCTGCTGGGAGGCGGTGGCGTATTTGCCTACTTGAAGCTCGTTAAGAATAAGCCTAAGACCAAGGGCAATGACAGTCTGGACGATTATGATTATGGCGAGGAAGGTTCCGAGGAATGGGAAACCGAGGATGAGGAGTCGGACGAGCCGGACGCTGACGGGGGCAGCACAGAAGAAGATGACGAGGACAGCGTGAAATGACCCGATTCACAGACAGTCCCTATGAACGCATGATGACACGCAGGCCGGAGGGCGGGAAGGAAACTTCCCGTCCTCCTTCTTTACCCCACAGCCACCCCTGCTATGGTTGCGGGAATTATGGAAGACCCTGCGTAGGTATCTGCCATCGTGAGATGGAACGCTGGCTCAAAGAAAGGAAACGAAAAAAATGAGTGTTCTGATTATATTTATCAAGCTGATTGCTGTTTTTGACCTGCTGGTGATCGCCGTGTATTTTGGCGGCGATATTCTTTCTACCATGTTAAACAAACTTCGGAGAAAGCCAAAGCAAGATGACCCCTTTGATTTCTCCTTAGATACCGTGACAGTTTCATTGTCCATAGATTCTATCCGTCAGCTTTGTTCCGACGATGCGGCAGATTTTGTGGAAGAAAAGATCCTGCCAAATGCGGAGAAAACAATGGCCGTGCTGACGGAACAAGAACAGACGGCGGCTTGTCTGCTCTTATCCGCTTTGATCGGTTTTCTTGCAGCAGAAGCTCCTATGGATGAACAGAGCTTTCCTTTGATGATGGAACTTCTGAACTGCATGGAAGGGGAAAAAGAAGATGGTTGTCAGGATGCAGTAGATAATTTACTTGAAGATGCCGCCTGCAATACCCGCCGTCACGAAGATTATTATAGCAATTATCAACGCTACCAGCTGATGCAGGTGGATAAAACCCGTGTCATTTTGGCTTGCCGTATCATCATCAATGACCTGCTGGGGAAACTGTACCGCTATGACTACCGGTTTGGTTATAACCTGCTACTGGATGAGGAAAACAGCATAGAGAAAAAACTGCACACGCCTGTGCGGGAAGAATGGGAGGCTGAAGATTATGAATTTAGTGATTGCTGAAAAACCATCGGTTGCACAAAGTCTGGCTACGGTAATCGGTGCAACTGCTCGTAAGGATGGGTATCTGGAGGGTAACGGCTGGCGTGTCAGCTGGTGCGTGGGCCACCTGGCCGGTCTTGCGGATGCAGACAGCTATGACTCCAAGTATGCCAAGTGGCGATATGATGACCTGCCTATTCTGCCGGAGCATTGGCAGATGGTAGTGGGCAAGGATAAGAAAAAGCAGTTTGATATTCTCAAAAAGCTGATGAACGCCCCGGATGTGACGGAGGTAGTAAATGCCTGTGATGCCGGACGCGAGGGCGAGCTGATCTTCCGCAGCGTCTATGAGCTGGCAGGCTGCCAAAAGCCGATGAAAAGGCTCTGGATTTCTTCGATGGAGGACTCCGCCATAAGGGAGGGCTTTGCAAACCTGCGCCCCGGTGCGGATTATGACGGACTTCGGGATGCTGCCCTCTGCCGTGCCAAGGCCGACTGGCTGGTGGGGATCAATGCGACAAGGCTTTTTTCCGTGCTGTATCACCGAACCCTCAACATCGGGCGCGTGATGTCCCCGACGCTGGCGCTTATTGTTCAGCGAGAAGCTGAGATCGACACCTTTAAGCCGATTCCCTTTTATACCGTGGCGCTGGAGCTGCCCGGTCTTACCGTATCCGGGGAGCGCATGGCGGATAAGGTTGCTGCTGAGCAGCTGAAAGAAGCCTGTCAGGGTGCAAATGTCACAATCAAAAAGGTGGAGCGCAAGGAAAAGTCCGAAAAGCCGCCTGCCCTCTATGACCTGACTACTCTGCAAAGAGATGCCAACCGCCTGCTTGGATTTACAGCCCAGCAGACCCTGGACTATCTGCAAAGCCTGTATGAAAAGAAGCTCTGCACCTATCCCCGTACTGACAGCCGCTATCTGACCGGTGATATGGCAGACAGCCTGCCGGTGTTGGTGAATCTGGTTGCCAATGCTATGCCGTTTCGCAAAGGGATCGCTATTACCTGTGATCCGCAGACGGTCATCAACGATAAGAAAGTAACCGACCACCACGCAGTAATTCCTACCAGAAATCTCAAGGATGCAGACCTTTCTGCCCTTCCTGCGGGAGAAAAAGCAGTGCTGGAGCTGGTGGCTCTGCGTCTGCTGTGCGCCGTGGCCCAACCTCATATCTATTCGGAAACCGTTGTGATTGCAGCGTGTGCCGGTGGGGAGTTTACCACAAAAGGAAAAACGGTGAAGCATCCCGGATGGAAAGCCCTGGAGGACGCTTATCGTGCCAAAATGAAGGATACAGAGCCGAAAAAAGAGGGCGTAGAGAAAGCCCTGCCGGAGCTGACCGAAGGACAGACCCTTTCGGTTTCTGCGGCAATCGTCAAAGAAGGCAAAAGCAGTCCGCCCCAGCACTTTACGGAGGACACCCTGTTGTCCGCGATGGAGACTGCTGGAAAAGAGGATATGCCGGAGGATGCCGAGCGAAAAGGTCTGGGGACACCGGCCACCCGTGCCGGTATTTTGGAAAAGCTGGTATCTGCCGGTTTTCTGGAACGAAAAAAGAGCAGGAAAACGGTGCAGCTTCTCCCTTCCCACGATGCAGTTTCCCTTATTACAGTGCTGCCGGAACAACTGCAATCGCCGCTTCTGACTGCCGAGTGGGAGTACCGCCTGGGAGAGATCGAGCGCGGGCAGCTTGCCCCAGAGGAGTTTCTGGCCGGGATCAGCACCATGCTGAAAGATCTGGTGGGGACTTATCAGGTCATCAAGGGAACTGAGTACCTGTTCACTCCGCCCCGTGAGGTGGTGGGCAAATGCCCTCGCTGCGGCGGTGAAGTTGCAGAACTGCAAAAAGGCTTCTTCTGTCAGAATGATTCGTGTAAATTTGCAATCTGGAAAAACAACAAATGGTGGGCTGCCAAGAAAAAACAGCCGACCAAGGCTGTGGTGTCTGCGCTGCTGAACGATGGCCGTGTCCGTGTGACGGGGCTATATTCGGAGAAAACCGGCAAGACCTACGATGCCACTGTGGTTTTGGAGGACGATGGACAGTATGCCAACTTCAAGCTGGAATTTGACCAGCGGAAAGGAGGCAGCCGATGAAGCTCTCTTTAGTGGAACGGGAAACCATTCTCCTCTATAACCAGGCAGAACCAATGGCTGAGGTCTACACCCACGATCCCCGTCTGATGGAGAAGCTGGAACTGCTGGCAAAAAAGCACCCCGACCAGATCACCCGAAAGGACGCTCATAACTTTACCGTCCCCAAGCGGTGTGTATCAGTCCGGGAGCCATACAGCGCCGAGCGCCGCAAAGCTGCCAGTGAGCGAGCAAAAGCTGCCGGATACCAGCCCCCTGTGAAAAAGTCCGGCAGTTAAAGGCACATGGCAGAGAATGTATTTGAAGCGGTCAAGCAGTCGGTTAGCACCAGAGAAGCGGCAGAGTTTTATGGGATAAAAGTCAGGCGAAATGGCATGGCCTGCTGTCCTTTTCACGATGATAAGAACCCCAGCATGAAGGTAGACCAGCGATTCCACTGCTTTGGCTGCGGTGAAGATGGGGATGTGATCGACTTTACCGCAAAGCTCTTTGACCTCTCCCCAAAAGAAGCGGCGGAGAAACTGGCACAGGACTTTGGCCTGATCTATGACAGTCAGGCCCCGCCCCGCAGGAGATATGTCCGGCAAAAAAACGAGGCACAGAAGTTTCGGGAGGATCGACAGCGCTGTTACCGTGTACTGTCCGATTACTACTATCTGTTGAAAAAATGGGAAGCCGACCGTTCTCCCAGGACACCGGAGGAAGAACCGCACCCCCGCTTTGTGGAAGCAATCCAGAAGAAAGCCTATGTAGAGTACCTGCTGGACCTTTTTCTTTATGAAAGTGAAGAAGAACAAAAGGCATGGATTGCAGAACACACAGCAGAAATCACACACTTGGAAAGGAGATTGAAAATCATGGCTGAGAACAAACCCACCAACCGAGAACGGCTAAGGGAAATCACAGATGGCATCGAGCAGGGCATCAAAGAACTGTTTGAGAGTGAAAAGTATATGCGCTATCTGTCCGTCATGTCCCGCTTCCACCGCTATTCGGTAAACAACACCATGCTCATCTATATGCAGAAGCCGGACGCCACATTGGTAGCCGGATACAATAAGTGGAAAGACCAGTTTGAGCGTCATGTAAAAAAGGGCGAGCATGGCATTACCATCATCGCTCCCACACCGTATAAGAAGAAAATCGAGGAGCAGAAGCTGGACCCAGATACCAAGGCTCCGATTCTGGATAAAGACGGAAAGATCGTCACAGAGGAAAAAGAAATTGAGATTCCCATGTTCCGCCCGGTCAAGGTCTTTGATGTGAGCCAGACCGACGGGAAACCTTTGCCTGAGCTTGCATCATCCCTTTCCGGCAATGTGCCAAATTATGAGGCATTCATGGAGGCCCTGCGCCGCAGCGCACCGGTGCCGATTACTTTTGAAGCAATGGCCGCCGATACGGACGGCTATTTTTCTGCTGATCATCAGAAAATTGCCATTCGTCAGGGCATGAGCGAGGTGCAGACGGTTTCGGCCACGGTCCACGAGATTGCTCACAGCAAGCTCCATGACCCTAAAAAATATGAAATGCTACCGTCATGGAAGGTTGTGCTGGAGAGTGAAGGTGGAACTAAGCATGATTTCAAGCTGGATCTTGCCACAGAAAAAGAAGCCGAACAGTTTGCTTCTGATATGGATTGGCGCTATGTGGACGAAAATCAGTTTGAATGGCGTCTTGCAGTTGAGGAAGATGCAACCGCAAAAAAACAGGCAATCAAAAACCGTCACACGGAAGAAGTGGAGGCTGAAAGCATCTCCTATGCAGTCTGCAAATATTTTGGCATCGAGACAGGAGAAAACAGCTTTGGCTATATTGCCAGTTGGAGTAAGGGCAAGGAACTGAAAGAGCTGAGAGCCAGTTTGGAGACCATCAACAAAACCTCCGGCACTTTGATCTCCGACATTGAGCGCCACTATAAGGAAATCTGCAAAGAGCGCGGAATCGCCCCTCATGCAAAGGCAGAGCCGGAAACCGCCCCGATAGAGCAGCCAGCAGATGCCATTAAGGTATCTGATAGACAGCAGACCGGCGATCTGACCTACTATGTAGCAGAGTGCATGGAATTTCCAAACCTCGGAGAATACCACGATAACCTGTCTTTGGAGGAAGCTATCCGCATTTATCAGGAGATTCCGGCAGAACGAATGAACGGGATCAAGGGCATTGGTTTTGAGCTGAAAGACGGAAGCGACTATGAAGGACCTTTTCCGATTTTGACCGGCCAGACCATTGACCTGGACACCATCCAGGCAATCGACTATTACCGTGATAATCCTCTGGTGCAAAAAGCGGTAAAGGAACTGGCTGCGGCAATGCCGGAAATGGAAGTGCTGGGGGCGGACGCCAACCAGCAGGAGGCTTTGTTTCTGATTGACGATGCCACCTATCTTCATATCCAGTCCTGTGACAGTGGCTGGGACTATACCCTTTACGATGCCGCGTCCATGAAAGAGTTGGATGGTGGTCAGCTGGATATGCCGGAGATTTCCCGCATGAAGGCAGTTCTCCAGATTTGTGATGACAACGATTTGGGCAGAGACTCGGTAAAATACGCACCGTTGTCCATGATTGAGACCTTGCAGGAAGCTGCCTACCAGCAGATGCAGGCAGAGGTCAGTCAGATGGCTGCTTCTTCTCAGCTGCCGGAAGCACAAGAGCAGGCGCTGGATGAATACCCTATGCCTGATGAGCAGGTATCCACACCGGATATGCAGGAATACGGCTACTTCTATGATGGGATGCTCCCTGTCACCAGAGAACGGGCGCTGGAACTGGATGCCGCTGGTTTGATTGTCTATGTGCTGCATGAGGACAATACGGAGAGTATGGTATTTGACTCGCAGGAAATCATGGATCATGGCGGTCTTTTTGGCGTGGACCGTGAGGAATGGGAGAAAAGCCCTCAGTTCCACGAAAAGGTCATGGAGCGTCAGGAACATCAGCAGGAACGCGAACAGGCATTTCTATCCCAGAACAGAGATTGCTTTGCTATCTATCAGGTGAGCCGTGACGATCCGCAGAATGTGCGCTTTATGAATCTGGATTGGTTAAAGTCCCATGACATTTCCATAGACCGCAGCAATTATGACCTCATTTACACAGCTCCGCTGAGGGAGTCTGGCACTGTGCCGGAGCAGCTGGAAAAACTCTATCAGCAATTCAATCTGCAAAAGCCCGTGGACTTTCACAGTCCCTCCATGAGCGTCAGCGACATCGTTGCGATCAAACAGGACGGTAAGGTATCCTGTCATTACTGTGACAGTGTTGGTTTTACCCAGATCCCCGGATTCCTGCCGGAAAATCCGTTGAAAAATGCGGAGATGGCCGTGGAGGACGATTACGGCATGATCGACGGTATCATCAACAATGGCGCAAAAGAGCCTACGGTGGCAGAGCTGGAACAGCAGGCCCGCAACGGTCAGCCCATTTCCCTCATGGATTTGGCTACCGCTGCCCATCGGGAGGAACGGGAAAAGAAAAAGTCCGTCATGGAGCAGCTGAAAAGCCAGCCCAAGGCAGAACACAAAAAGACAGCGCCCAAAAAGAGTGCGGAAAGGGAGATTTGATATGGGAAACTTTACTTTTGAGGAAATGAACCTGATGTGCATTTACAATACCGGCAGCCGCACCGGACTGATCGACAGCCTGCGTGAGATGCGCGGCGAGCTGGCCCCGGAGGAAACCGAGCTGCGGGAGTTGACAGACAGCGCACTGGGCAAGCTCCAGGCCATGAGTGATGCCGAGTTTGCCGAGCTGGAGTTGTATCCGGATTTTGACCAGTAAACACTATAATCGCAGGGATGGGGTGGCAATATGCCACCCCACCTTTTTACCCCAAAACTGAAAGGAGGACAGAACACTATGCCAACCAAAGCTGAACTATATGCACAGATGGCGGAGAAGGTAACAACGCAGCTCACGGGGAGCTGGCAGGAATGGGCAGGGTTTCTCACCACTGCTTCCCGCCTTTACAAGTACCCGTTCCATGAGCAGTTGATGATCTACGCCCAGCGTCCGGACGCCACCGCCTGTGCAGAGTACGATTTGTGGAATGAAAAGATGGGCCGGTATGTAAGGCGCGGCTCCAAGGGAATTGCTCTGGTGGACGATTCCGGGGACAGGCCCCGCCTGCGCTATGTTTTTGATATTTCCGACACCGGAACCCGTGAACATTCCCGCACTCCCTGGCTGTGGCAGCTGGAGGAGCGCCATTTGGATTCGGTGCAGGCCATGCTTGAGCGCACCTATGATGTTTCCGGTGATGACCTTGCCGGACAGCTCACCGAGGTAGCCGGAAAACTGGCTGAGGAATACTGGACGGAGCATCAGCAGGACTTCTTCTATATCGTTGACGGTTCCTTTTTGGAGGAATATGATGAGTTTAACATCGGAGTGCAGTTTAAGGCAGCAGCCACCGTCAGCATCACTTACGCTTTGATGTCCCGCTGTGGACTGGAGCCGGAACGCTACTTCGACCACGAAGATTTCATGGCGATCTTTGATTTCAATACCCCGTCCACCATCGGGGCGCTGGGAACAGCGGTCAGCCAGATCAACCAGCAGGTGCTGCGGCAGATCGGCGTTACCGTCCGAAATGCAGAGCGCGAAGCCAACCAAGAAAGGAGCAAACAAGATGAACAATCCCATGACCTATATCCAGAACGGAGACTATCTGATTCCCGACCTGAAGTTGAGCCAGCAGCCGGAGAAACCCCTGGGCAAGTACGGCAGGATGAGGAAAACCTACCTGAAGGAACATCGTCCCATCCTCTACAACCAGATGTTGCTGAGCGAGAAGCTGTACCCGCACCTTCTGGAGATCGACGAGACCGCCCAGAGCAGACTGGAGCAGATGATGCCCCAGCTGGCGAAGGAAGCGGGAGCCACCGAGGAACTGAAAGCCAGCGATCCCATGAAGTGGGTGGGGCTGATGAACACCTGCAAAGCTCAGGCCGAGGAAATCCTGATGGCGGAGCTTATCAACAGCTGACCCTAAACCTGTTCCGCTCCGAAGCGGAACAGATCCAATCCATAGATGAAGCAGAGAATGTAGCGCATACATCCTCTGCTTTTTCTTTTGCCCAAAATGACATCGACCATGTGCTGCGTTTGGGCGGCAATACAGACCGTCAAAGGGAGCGTGTGGTTGCAGCCTTTGAAAAGCAGAAAACCACCGCTGAGATTGCCGAGATACTGAAAACGCTGTACCACGGCGGCAATGGCCTTGGCAGTGTGAGCGCATGGTATGCCGAGGATGGTATCCATCTTTCACATGGGAAGTCTGTCCGTTATGACAGGTCTGCCCAGGTCATTTCCTGGGAGAGCGCCGCAGAGCGTATCGGGGAGCTTTTGGAGAGCGGCCAGTTTGCCTCCAATGTGGAGCTTGCAGAAGCGGCAGGCTATGAACGCTCCCTCCTTTCAGAAAAGCTCTGGTATCTGTACCACGATTTCAGCGAGGAAGCCAGAGAAGCCGGATATTTGTCCTGCCTGTCAGAAATCAAAGGCAATGGTTTCCCGGAGGAGACCCGCCGCCTGATGGAGCAGCTGAGTGAACCGGCTTTCCGCCAGACCCTCAAGGAAGAATACGCTGCCTTCTTGACTGCCTATCAGCAGGACCGTGACCTGTTGCGCTTTCACTACCATAGGCCAAGGAAAATCTGGGAGAACCTGAAGGACCTTGACCTGCCCCGCAGGACCTTTTCTTCAGAGCTTTCCCAAGTGCCAACCGTCCAGCACTTTATTACCGAGGATGAGATCGACGCCGCCATGACCGGCGGCAGCAGTTTCGCCGGAGGAAAAGGCCGTATCTATGCGTTCTTCATGGCAAACCATACGGATAAGGAGAAAGTGAGATTCCTCAAAGACGAGTATGGCATTGGCGGACGCTCTCATGCCTTGTCCGGCGCAACACACAGCGGCGAAGATCACGATGGGAAAGGACTGCACTATAAAAAGCAGGACTGCCCAGATGTTCACTTGAACTGGGAAAAGGTTGCCAAGCGCATTACCTCACTTGTCCAGAAAGACCGCTATCTTACCGAACAGGAACAGGCGCAGTATGACAAAATCCAGGCTGAACAGGAACTGGCAGAAGAAGATGCCATTCAAGCACAGCAGCCGGAGGTGGAGAAAGAAACACCAAAGCCTACCCTTGGGGAGCAGTTTGAGCAGTATAAGCCTGTGGTGACTGCCGCCATTTCCGAGGATACCGCATATCGCAATGCCTGCGGTCATTCTGACCGTGAAAATGCTGTCATCGAGGGTAATGCCGCTGTGCGCCGTGCAGTCCTTGGTTCTAAGGATATGGAGCTGATCCGACTCTATTCGGATGTGCCGGGGTTCCGTCAGCGTTTACACCGGGAAGTGATCGACGAGACCTATCCAAAGCTCCATGAGCTTCTGCGCCCTCTTTCTCAGGAAGACATTGATACTGCCCTTTGTGCATGGAACGGCAATATCGAGAGTAAACACGCTGTTGTCCGCTATATGAAAGACCATGCAAGAGAAAAAGATACCGCCGCATGGCTGGCTCAGGAATACGGCGGCAGTAACAGCAACAGCCTGTTCGTTGTCCGTGCCGGCAGCCCGGAGGAAACGCAGCTGCCCTGGCCGAAGGTACAGCGCCGGATTGCCCAGCTCATTCAGGAGGAACGGTTCTATACCGAAGAAGAACAGGACCGTTTTGACGACATCGACCCCATCGCCATCCGGGAAACTCTGGAAGAAAGAGGGATCGTCAACGGACAGGTGACAGACCCGGAAAAACTGGACAATGACCCGTTTATCCAACAGGTGATGTCAGATGCCGAGCAGATCGCAGATGCCGAGACAGAGCAGACTTCCAAAGTTTCCATTTCCGATGAGGAATATGACGCAGTTCGCCGCCCAATTCCGCAAAGAACCTCCTATGACCCAGCCGCCCCGGTCTATGCCGTGGGCGATACCGTGTATATCGAGGATGACGCCTATCAGATCACCGAGCTGCGGGAGGACACCGTACAGCTTCTGCCCACCGGGATGGTATATCCTATCTACCGGGCAGAGCGCAAAGAACAGTTCGAGCAGCTGCTTCGGGCAGACCGCCGCAATGCTTACTATACCGAGTTTCTTCCTATTGACCCGGACAAGGCAGATCAGGACTTGCGGGATGTATTGGCTCATGGACTGATGGATGAAGCGGATAAAAAGCAGATTTCCACGCTGCTGCAATCCGGCAGGAGCAACAGCGAGATCGCCTACTGGCTGAGCAGAGCCTATTCCGGTGAGATCGAGACACTGAATCTGGAGACCGGCGATATTGCCGATTACCGTACCACGGCACGGGGCATAGAACTGGAAGTCATGGATGCAGAGGAAAAGCGTCTGGCTATGCTGTATTTCCGCTGGGATGAGGTTGCGTCTTTGCTGCGCGGGATGTATGCCCGTCAGCAGGACGGTTTTGGACAGGAACAGCCCCAACCGGCTACCGAATCCCCGACCTTCCATTCCGAGACCATGGCCGTCTATCCGGGCGATAAGAACAATCTGCCTTATGATGTGGTGGTGGAACGACTGCATATCGAGGAGCCGGAGCCACCAGCCCCTGTGACAGAGCCGGAGAAAACCTTTGAGGAAGTGTTGGATGAACACCCGGTTTCCATTCAGGTCAATAGCCAGTGGCAGACCTTCCCCAATGCCAAAGCTGCCGAGGAAGCCTCCTATGAGGAATACAAGGATAACCTGCGCCGCAATGCAAAAAACTTCCGCATTACCGATGAGCATTTGGGCGAAGGCGGTCCAAAAGCCAAGTTCCAGGCAAATGTCAATGCGATTCGTTTGCTGAAAGAGCTGGAAGCTGCCGGACAGCAGGCAAGCCCCGAACAGCAGGAGGTTCTTTCTCGATACGTGGGCTGGGGCGGTCTCTCTGATGCGTTTGACCCGGAGAAACCGGCATGGGCTTTAGAGTATGCTCAGCTAAAAGAACTGCTGACCCCGGAGGAATATGCCGCCGCCAGAAGCTCTACCCTCAACGCCCATTACACCAGCCCTACGGTCATTCAGGCCATCTATGAAGCGGTGGACCGTATGGGATTTGAGACCGGAAATATTCTGGAGCCGTCTATGGGTGTGGGCAATTTCTTCGGTATGCTGCCGGAGAAAATGCGAAACAGCCGTCTGTACGGCGTGGAGCTGGACCCTGTTTCCGGGCGCATCGCAAAGCAGCTCTATCCCAAGGCGGACATCACAGTAGGCGGCTTTGAGACCACCGACAGGCGTGACTTCTTTGACCTTGCCATCGGCAATGTGCCGTTCGGTCAGTATCAGGTCAACGACAAAGCCTACAACAAGCTGAATTTCAGTATTCATAACTATTTTTTTGCCAAAGCACTGGATCAGGTGCGTCCCGGCGGCGTGGTAGCTTTTGTGACCTCCCGATATACCATGGACGCCAAGGATTCCACCGTGCGCCGCTATCTTGCCCAGCGTGCTGAGCTACTGGGAGCGATCCGTCTGCCTAATGACGCGTTCAAAAAGAATGCCGGTGCCGAGGTGGTATCGGACATCATCTTCCTCCAAAAGCGGGACCGCCCGCTGGACATCGTGCCGGAATGGACTCAAACCGGACAGACGGAGGACGGATTTGCCATCAACCGGTATTTTATCGACCACCCGGAAATGGTGCTGGGCCGACAGGAACCGGTAAGCACTGCTCATGGTATGGATTACACCGTGAACCCTATCGAGGGACTGGAGCTTTCCGACCAGCTGCATGATGCTGTGAAGTACATTCATGGCACTTATCAGGAGGCAGAGCTGCCGGAGCTGGGCGAAGGCGAAGCCATTGACACCTCCATTCCTGCCGACCCAAATGTGAAGAACTATTCCTATGCCATTGTAGACGGACAGGTGTACTATCGGGAAAACAGCCGCATGGTGCGCCCTGACCTCAACGCCACCGCCGAAGCCCGCGTGAAAGGTCTTGTGGGACTGCGTGATTGTGTGCAGGAACTGATCGACCTTCAGATGGATGCAGCGGTTCCAGACAGCACCATTACCCAAAAGCAGGCGGAACTGAACAGCCTCTATGACAGCTTTTCTGCAAAATATGGCCTTATCAATGACCGTGCAAACCGTCTGGCCTATGCAGACGATTCTTCCTATTACCTGCTCTGTGCGCTGGAAGTCATCGACGAGGACGGAAAGCTGGAACGCAAGGCAGATATGTTCACCAAACGGACCATCAAGCCCCATCAGGCGGTGGCTGTGGTGGATACGGCAAGTGAAGCACTGGCGGTGTCCATCTCGGAAAAAGCCTGCGTGGATATGGACTATATGAGCCAGCTTACCGGAAAAACAAAAGAAGAACTGGCCGGAGAGCTGCAAGGCGTAATCTTCCGTGTACCGGGACAGTTGGAGCAGGACGGAACGCCCCATTATGTGACTGCTGATGAATACCTCTCTGGCAATGTACGCCGAAAACTGCGTCAGGCGCAGCGGGCGGCACAGCAGGACCCGGTTTATGCAGTCAATGTGGAAGCTCTTACCGCCGCCCAGCCCAAAGACCTGGATGCGTCGGAGATCGAGGTGCGGCTGGGCGCTACCTGGATTGACAAGGAGTACATCCAGCAGTTTATGTACGAGACCTTCAACACCCCGTTTTATCTCCAGCGCAGTATCGAGGTCAACTATTCTTCCTTTACCGCTGAATGGCAGATCAAGGGGAAATCTTCCGTATCATACAACGATGTGGCAGCCTACACCACCTACGGAACCAGCCGTGCCAATGCCTACAAGATTTTGGAGGACAGCCTGAACCTGCGGGATGTCCGTATCTATGACACCATAGAGGACGCAGACGGAAAAGAGCGCCGCGTACTAAACGCCAAGGAGACCACTCTGGCTGCTCAAAAACAGCAGGCTATCCGGGAAGCCTTTAGGGACTGGATCTGGAGAGACCCGGAGCGCCGCCAGACTTTGGTGCGCCAGTATAACGAAGAAATGAACTCTACCCGTCCCCGCGAGTATGATGGTAGCCATATCACTTTTGGCGGCATGAACCCGGCCATTACCCTGCGGGAACACCAGAAAAGTGCCATCGCCCATGTGCTGTATGGCGGAAATACCCTGCTGGCACACGAAGTAGGCGCGGGCAAAACCTTTGAGATGGTGGCCGCTGCGATGGAAGCCAAACGCCTGGGCTTGTGCCAGAAATCTCTCTTTGTGGTTCCCAACCACCTGACTGAGCAGTGGGCATCGGAGTTTCTGCGCCTCTATCCTTCTGCCAACATCTTAGTCACAACCAAAAAGGACTTTGAGACCCATAACCGCAAGAAGTTCTGCGCCCGTATTGCGACCGGTGACTACGACGCCATCATCATGGGACACAGCCAGTTTGAGCGTATCCCCATCAGCCGGGAGCGTCAGGAACGGCTTCTCTATGAGCAGATCGACGAGATCACCGAGGGTATCGCAGAGGTGCAGGCCAGCGGCGGCGAGCGTTTTACCGTCAAGCAGCTGGAGCGTACCAGAAAGTCTCTGGAAGCCAGACTGGAAAAGCTGCAAGCCGAGGGGCGAAAAGACGATGTGGTAACTTTTGAGCAGCTGGGTGTGGACCGTTTGTTTGTGGACGAGGCCCACAACTATAAAAACCTGTTTCTATACACAAAAATGCGGAATGTGGCTGGTCTTTCCACATCGGACGCGCAGAAATCCTCCGATATGTTTGCCAAGTGCCGCTATATGGATGAGATCACCGGAAACCGTGGCGTGATCTTTGCCACCGGCACACCGGTCAGCAACTCCATGACCGAGCTTTACACCATGCAGCGTTATCTTCAATATGAACGCCTGCAAGAACTGAACATGACCCACTTCGACTGCTGGGCTTCCCGATTTGGGGAGACCGTCACAGCATTGGAGCTGGCACCGGAAGGCACCGGCTACCGGGCAAGAACGAGATTCAGCAAGTTCTTTAATCTGCCGGAGCTGATGAACCTGTTCAAAGAAGTGGCGGACATTAAGACTGCCGACCAGTTAAATCTCCCTACCCCGGAAGTGGAGTACCACAACATCGTGGCGCAGCCCACCGAACATCAGCAGGAAATGGTCAAAGCTCTTTCGGAGCGTGCATCGCTGGTACACAGCGGAACGGTTGACCCGTCCCAGGATAACATGCTCAAGATTACCTCGGATGGCCGTAAGTTGGGGCTTGACCAGAGGATCGTCAACCAGATGCTGCCGGACGAACCTGGCACAAAGGTCAATCAGTGTGTGGACAACATCATGCAGATCTGGCGGGACGGCAAAGCTGACAAGCTGACCCAGCTGGTGTTCTGCGACATTTCTACACCACAGGCAAAAGCTCCTGCAAGCAAGGCGGCGAAAACGCTGGATAATCCACTGCTTCACGCATTGGAAGGCACTGTGCCTCTGCCGGAGCAGGAGCCGGCCTTTACGGTATATGACGATATTCGTCAGAAACTTATTGCCCAGGGGATGCCTGCCGACCAGATCGCTTTTATCCATGAAGCCAATACCGAAGTGCGGAAAAAGGAGCTGTTCTCTAAAGTCCGTACCGGTCAGGTTCGTGTCCTCTTAGGCAGCACCGCCAAGATGGGCGCAGGCACCAATGTGCAGGACCGTCTGGTGGCACTTCATGACCTGGACTGTCCGTGGAGACCGGGAGACCTTGCCCAGCGCAAGGGTCGTATCGAGCGTCAGGGTAACAAGAATCCTCTTGTCCATGTGTACCGCTATGTGACAGAAGGAACCTTTGATGCATACCTCTGGCAGACGGTGGAGAATAAGCAGAAATTCATCAGCCAGATCATGACTTCTAAATCGCCGGTGCGTTCCTGCGATGATGTGGATGAAACAGCCCTCAGTTTTGCCGAGATCAAGGCTCTGTGTGCTGGAGATCCCCGCATCAAGGAGCGTATGGATTTGGATGTGGAGGTATCCCGCCTGAAGCTGATGAAAGCCGACCACCAGAGCAAGAAATATCGTCTGGAGGACCAGCTGCTCAAATACTTCCCGGAGGAGATTGAAAAGCACAAAGGCTTTATCAAGGGCTTTGAATCTGACCTGGAGGTTTTGGCAGCACACCCGCACCCGGAGGACGGCTTTGCCGGTATGGAGATTCGTGGAGACCTGCTGACCGATAAGGAGAACGCCGGTGCAGCCCTTTTGGATGCCTGCAAGGAGGTCAAAACCTCAGATCCGGTGCAGATCGGCAGCTACCGGGGTTATGCCATGTCCGTGGAATTTTCCGCTTGGAAACAGGAGTATACGCTCCTGCTGAAAGGACAGATGACCCACAGGGCAACCCTTGGTACAGACCCTCGCGGAAATCTTACCCGTATCGACAATGCTCTCACTCAGATGCCCCAGCGTCTGGAGGCGGCAAAGGCACAGCTGGATAACCTCTATCAGCAGCAGGCTGCCGCAAAAGAGGAAGTCGGAAAGCCATTCCTTTATGAAGAAGAACTGACAAGCAAAAACGCCCGTCTGGTGGAGTTGGATACCCTGCTCAACATCGACGGAAAGGGGCAGGCACACACCGAGTCTGTTGTTGCCAAAAGCACACGGCCTTCGGTGCTGGATAACCTAAAACGCCCGGTGCAACCCCGCAGTACAGACAAGAAACCAAAACAGCATGAGGAGGTGCGATAACATGAATACTAACGATCTGAATACAGCTCTTTATGAAAAGATGGCTGCCGAACAGGACAAGTTCCGGGACTGGCTGAAAAGCCAGCCCCCGGAAGAAGTCTTAAACCATGCCTATGAGTACACCATCCGCGAGGACATCGTGATGGCAATGGAGGAACTGGAGTTGATCGACACCCAGGCTCAGGCACTTTTGGAATCTCCCTCTCCGCTGGCGGATGTGTACCGCTATTTTGAAAAGCTGGAGACCGGCTATATGGATGTGATCCGGGACAGCATTGAAAGCCGTGCCGACGATGTGTGCAGAGCCAAAGAGGAACTGCGAACAACACCGGTCTATCCACATTCTGCTGCCTATGCGTCCGAGCATGGGGAAATGGCACAGTACAACCTTTCATATCAGGCGAACAGCGCCTGCAAAGAAGCCATTGAGCAGACCATCAGCGCCCACTATGCAGAGAATCGGCTGGATACGGAGGCTGCGGTCAAAGATGTGCTGGAAAAGTTCGGGACGGAACGGGTACAGTTCATTCTTGCAAACACCATCCAGCACAAGAACCATGACGGGCGTATCTCTCAGGACAATAAAGCCTGGGCAAAAACCATTCCCATGCCGGAGGACAGCGGCGCTTCCCGCCACTGCGCCTATCTGGTTGTGGATGGGGTCAATCCCGGTCTGACCGATCTGTTTACCAGGCAGGCCAGAAAAACCATGCAGGAACAGCAGAAAAGTTCTGTCCTGCAAAAGCTCAAACAGGAACCGCCTGCCCATAAGCCTGCCGCCCCGAAGAAACAGGAGCCGGAGCGATGAGCAGTCCCAAGCGCAAGCGGGATGTGCCGGTTCTGTTTTGGGTATCCGCTGATGAAATGGAGTTGATTCAGCAGAAAATGGCACAGTTTGGGACAAAAAACCTGAGCGCCTATCTGCGGAAAATGGCTGTGGACGGCTATGTGGTGCAGCTGGATTTGCCGGAACTGAAAGAACTGGTATCCCTGCTGCGCCGGAGCAGCAACAACTTAAACCAGCTGACCCGCAAGGTGCATGAGACCGGGCGGATTTATGATGTCGATTTGGAGGATATATCCCAGCGGCAGGAAAAGTTATGGGACGGAGTTAAAGAGATACTGACACAACTCTCCAAACTTTCGTAACCGGGACAAATACCCCATTTGCGGAGGGAGGAACGGCGTTTCTTCGCCGCGCCTTCCTCCGCTTTTTCTTTTTGCCCGTATCCTTGCCTTTTGGCTGTGAGATAGGGATAATGGAATCAGGAACAGGAACTGTGATTTTGGGAGGAGGCATAACAATGAGGGCATTGGTATTTTTGTTGAAACTGCTGTTGAAGATCGTGATGGTTCCGGTGATTCTGGCGCTGACCCTGTTCGTTTGGATTTGTGTGGGGATCGTCTATGTCTCCGGTCTGGTGCTGGGGCTTATCAGCATGGTGATCGCCCTGCTGGGTGTGGCGGTTCTGCTGACCTGTTCCCTGCAAAACGGCATTATCCTGCTGGTGATGGCATTCCTTATTAGTCCCTATGGTCTGCCGATGGCTGCCATCTGGCTGCTGGGCAAGGTGCAGGACTTGAAGTTTGCCATTCAGGATTTGGTTTATGGATAAAATGCGCGGTCACAAAAATGCCAGACAGTGTCTGTTAAATTGCTATATTTACTTCTGTGCTACATCCGTGTATAATAGTAGCACGAAAGGAAGTGATGGATGTGACCAAATCAGAACGGTTTGAGCAATTAGACAGACTTCTGACTGAGCATGATGGGATGCTGCAAACCGCACAGGTAATCGCCAGCGGAATTGTAAAACCCATTTTTTATGAATATGTCAAAGAGAAAAATCTTCAGCAGGTTGCTCACGGAATTTATGTCTCCGAGGACACCTGGATTGATGCGATGTTTCTGTTACATCTGCGATGTGGTCAGGCAGTATTTTCCCATGAATCAGCGCTATTTTTCCATGACTTGACAGACCGGGAACCATCTCCATACGCTATCACGGTGCGCAGAGGGTACAGCACCACTCGCTTAAAGGCAGAGGGCCTTTCTGTTTACACCATCAAACCAGAATTATATGAGGTAGGGTTGACAACTGGCCAAACACCTTTTGGGCATACGGTTCCTGTCTATGATATGGAGCGCACCATCTGCGATCTGCTCCGCAGCCGAAGCAGCATGGAAATACAGACTTTTCAAGGTGCGCTGAAGATGTATGCCAGAAGAAAGGACAAGGATCTGCGGACTTTGATGCGGTATGCCGGTATGTTCCGGGTTGAAAAAATTTTACGGCAGTATTTGGAGGTGCTTTTATGATAAAGACAGCAAGGCAGCTAAAAGATTTGATTCGCAATCTTTCCAGAGAAAAATCTGCGGATGCACAGCTTTTAATGCGAAACTATATGATGGAGCGTTTTCTGGAGCGTATTTCCCTTTCTGAATATCGTGATAAATTTATTCTGAAAGGCGGGATGCTGGTAGCGGCAATGGTTGGACTGGATGCCCGTTCCACGATGGACTTGGACGCTACTGTAAAAGGAGCCAATGTTAATGTAGAGGACATCGAGAACCTGATTTCTGCTATTGTGAGTGTGCCGATTGATGATGGCGTCAAATTTCAGCTGAAAAGCATTTCAGAGATTATGGATGAAGCGGAGTATCCTGGGATTCGGGTCAGCATGACTACAACCTTTGACGGTGTGGTGACACCTTTGAAGATTGACATTTCCACAGGGGATGCCATTACCCCCAGGGAGGTACGCTACTCTTTCAAGCTGATGCTGGAAGATCGCTCTATTGACATTTGGGCATACAATCTGGAAACCGTTCTGGCTGAAAAGCTGGAAACAATCATCACCAGAACCACCACCAACACCCGCATGAGAGATTTCTATGACATTTATATTCTGGATCAGCTCCACGGGAACACATTGAACCGGCAGACGCTCTATGATGCACTGTTGGCAACTGCCAAAAAACGCGGAACCGAACGGCATCTTACAGAAGCTGTGGATGTTTTGAATGAAGTGGAAAGCAGTCCTGTGATGCAGAAACTTTGGGAATCTTACCGCAGGAAGTTTTCCTATGCGGCAGATCTGGAGTGGAACATCATCATGGGGGCGGTTCGCAGTTTATATGCGCTCAGTGAAAAGGAATCGAGCCTATGAAGAAGCATGGACATTATTGTAAAGTCTGCGGAGAATATAAGGCTAACGAAAAATTTTCCGGCAAAGGTCATGCGGCGCACATCTGTAAATCCTGTGCTTCTTTATCGCCGGAGAAACAAGCAGAGCAAATGACGGTAAACCGCTTACTGAATCTCCCTTGGCGGTTATCAAAGGAGCAGATTTCCTGGCTGAAAAACCGAATGAAAGATAAGCGCCCGGAAGTTCGTGCACTGGCAAAAGAACAATACGAGATGAGGTTTCCTCCGAAGCGGTTAGAGGACATCGAGGACGATTTTATAGAATAGCAAAAGCGGTCTGCACCATGCAGGCCGTTTCTTTTTAAGAAAGGAGGCCCTTCTATGGCAACCACACGCATCATGCCCCTGCATATCGGCAAGGGCCGCACCGAAAGTCAGGCAATCAGCGACATCATTGATTATGTGGCAAATCCGCAAAAGACCGACAACGGAAAACTAATTACCGGCTATGGCTGTGACAGCCGGACCGCCGATGCAGAGTTCCTTCTGGCGAAGCGGCAGTATATCTCCGCCACCGGGCGGGTGCGCGGGGCGGATGATGTGATCGCTTACCATGTGCGCCAGTCCTTCAAACCCGGAGAGATCACACCGGAGGAAGCAAACCGCATGGGCGTGGAATTTGCCAAGCGGTTCACCAAGGGCAATCACGCCTTTGTGGTCTGCACCCACATAGACAAATCGCACGTTCATAATCACATCATCTGGTCGGCGGTCAATGCAGATTGTGACCGAAAGTTCCGCAACTTTTGGGGCAGCACCAGAGCCGTCCGGCGCTTGAGCGATACCATCTGCATCGAGAACGGATTGTCCATTGTGGAGGACCCAAAACCCCACGGAAAAAGCTACAACAAATGGCTGGGTGATCAGGCCAAGCCCTCCCATCGGGAACAGTTGCGGGTGATGATTGACCATGCGCTGGAGCAGAAACCGGCGGACTTTGATGCGCTGCTGAAGCTGCTTTCCGAAATGGGCTGTGAAGTATCCCGGCGCGGGAAAGCAATCCGGCTCAAAGCGCCCGGCTGGAAGAATGTAGCCCGCATGGATGACAAGCTGGGGGCCGGGTACAGTGAAGCAGAAATCCGTGCGGTGCTGGCCGGTGAAAAACAGCATACGCCCCGTAAAAAATCCATCGTGCAGCCGGAGCCGCCCAAGGTCAATCTGCTGGTGGATATTCAGGCAAAATTACAGGCTGGGAAAGGCGCTGGGTATGCGCGATGGGCAAAGGTTTTTAACCTGAAACAGATGGCGCAGACTGTAAATTTTCTCGCCGAACATCAGCTGTTGGACTATGGGGAGCTGGCAGAAAAAGCGGCGGCTGCCACGGCACATCACAATGATCTTTCGGCGCAGATCAAAGCGGCTGAAAAGCGCATGGCAGAGATCGCTGTTCTGCGTACTCACATCGTAAATTATGCCAAGACCCGTGAGGTCTATGTGGCATACCGCAAGGCGGGTTACTCTAAGAAATTCCGGGAAGAACATGAGGAAGAAATTCTGCTCCACCAGGCTGCTAAGAATGCCTTTGATGAGATGGGAGTCAAGAAGCTTCCCAAGGTCAAAGAGTTGCAGACGGAGTACGCGAAATTGCTGGAAGAAAAGAAAAAGACCTATGCCGAGTACCGGCGTTCCCGTGAGGAAATGCGGGAGCTTTTAACGGCAAAGGCAAATGTAGATCGAGTGCTGAAAATGGAGGTAGAACAGGATGTTGAAAAAGAAAAAGACCACGGCCAGCGGTAAGCTGGTCCTGGTCAAAAGCGTTCGCAGAACGCGCAGCCACAGAATGAAATTCTGTGTTCAAAGGGGCTTGGGGGCGCTGCCCTCAACAAGCAAGCGGAGAGGAAAATCACGGAGGGATTTTTTTCTCTGCGGGCCTGTGTGTATTAACACAGGCATTGCTTGCCAGTATTATCCCGAATCAGAATAATTTCGGAATAACCACCGTTCTCGCTATTCCGCATGATGGAGGCAGCGGGCGTCACCGAGGAACTGAAAGCCCATGACCCCATACGCTGGGTGGGGCTGATGAACACGCTGAAAGCACAGGTGGAGGAAATGATTTGTCAAGAGTTTATTTATATTTAGAACTTTTTCTTTTTGTCAGAAAACCATTTGACACTGCCATTATTCGCGCCTATACTTAGAATGATTAGTTATAACGAACCGAAAGGAGGAATGGGTGGTGCTGACCTATGAAAAACAAGCACTCTCTGGTACGATTGAAGTATTATTGCGGTCTAAATTGCCAGACGAATTTGAAGGGACAAAGTTATACGGCTCTCTCAAAGAAGATGAACTACGGCAGGACTGTAAAATTTTTCGGCTGTCAAATGAAACAGGGCATGGACGCATTACAGTCTATCAGGTTTTTTCTGGTATTGAGCTTTACTATAACGATATGCACATGGGATATTGCAATCAAAATCAAGCCACAGCTAAAAACATGATAGAGATTAACCATTGTCTGATAGGACGTTTTGAGTGTAGCTTTGGTGAAAATAGTTGCTGCTATATGGCGGAAGGCGATTTGTCGATCAGCTCCATGATGAAGAAAAAGTCAAATTCGTGTTTTCCGCTGAACCACTATCACGGTATTTCTATCGTCATCAATCTGGATGAATTGCTGCCGGAAGTACGGCAAATCATGGAGCTATTGAATATTGATTTGCACTACATACAAAAATATATTTGCGAAGGAAACCGTTGCTGCATCATGCGGGCCAATCCGTCTATTGAACATATTTTTTCGGAACTCTATCATGTCCGGGAAAAAAGAAAACCAGGATACATGAAAGTCAAAATGCTGGAACTGCTTCTGTTCTTAAGTGATCTCAATACGGCAGAAGAAGTTTTACAGACGGATTATTTCAATCAAAATCAGGTCGCATTGATTAAAGCAGTAGCGTCCTATATTACGGAGGACTTGACAGCACATCATACGATTGAACAGCTTTCCCAGAAATTCGAGATTTCTACAACAGCATTGAAAAAGTGCTTTCGAGGCGTCTATGGAACCTCTGTCTATTCTTATCTTCGTACCTATCGGCTTCAAGTCGCCAAAAAATTGTTGCTGGAAACCGAGTCGTCAGTAACGGAGATTGCAAGTAAAATCGGATATGAAAATCCGAATAAATTCACTTCTGCCTTCAAAGAAACGTATGGCAGCTCTCCAACGGAATTCAGAAAGAGTGTCCGTTTGGATAGAAGCGGGTCCGTATGGAGTGGCGAAGAAGTCTGAGCTATATTAAACTATCCTTTGTCAGATAAAAGCAGAAAGAACGCTTGAAGTTGGCCTATTTTTTTAATGGCTGGTTAGATAGTGCTAACTTTCTAAAAAACAAAGGAGGATTTCCAAATGGGAAATGAAAAAGCGACAGGTAACAAATATACTGTCAAAGATGCGGCTATCATTGGTATCTTCTGCGCGGTCATGTTCGTTGTATTTATGGTTTACTCAATGCTGACCGGCGCTTCTCTGTTCTACTCCATGATTTTCAATGCCGCTGGCGCAGCACTTATCCTTGCGCCGTTTTATGTTTACATGTGCATGAAAGTCGGCAAGCATGGCCCTGCCCTTGTCTACAATATCATGTGGGCGATTATCGCCGGACTGATGATGGGACCGTTTATGATTCCGTGGTTTTTGGGCGGCGGTATCATCGCAGAGCTTTCCATGTGCGGAAAGAATGCTTACCATGACATTAAGCGTGTGTCTATTTCGTGGGTAATCACGGCGTTGGTTCGTGCTGCACATGGTATGTCAGAAATCTGGTTTTTCAGAGATGCGTTCCTAGCCACTGGTGTCAGTGAACAACAGGTTCAGGTCCAGACCCAGTATTACACCGATCCGAAGTACGTCCTTTTGAGCCTGGCTGTCACTGCTATTCTGGCCATCCTCGGCTGTATGATTAGCAACAAACTGATTGTGAAGCACTTCAGAAAGAGTGGCGCGATTAAATAAGCTATGAACATGAAATTTGATTTCCGAACCAAATTGCTTGTCATAGTTCTCACTATGTCGCTTGTGGCGGTGCTCACAAGCGACATTTTGATATATACGCTTTTGGGAGTTTTGAGTGTGTATCTGATTATTCAGGGCTTTGGCAGGCAGACTATAAAATATTTGATCGTCTGCGGTGTTTTTATTGTACTGAGACTGATTTCAGGAGGACAAGGCATTACGATTCTTATGCCGGAAATGTTCTTATTCATGGTGCTTCGTATTTTAATGATGGTTATGGCGGCGCAGCCTGTGATTGGTATGCCACCAGGAGAAGTAGTTGCTGTTTTCAAGAAAATACATGCTCCTGATGGAATTGCTTTACCCGTGACCTTTATGCTGCGCTTCTTTCCCACCGTCCGCAGCGAGTTCACCGATGTTTTTGCCGCCCTTCGGCTGCGAAAACTACTATCATGGAAACACCCTTTGGATGCGATGGAGTATATTGTTACACCTGTTATTTTCCGCTCATCCAGAATAGCAGAAGAACTTGCTGCTTCTGCCGAAAGCAGGGGAATATCCAATCCGGGGAAACATACCTGCCGCAGAAAGATAGAATTTCAAAAACGGGATTGGATTATGTGCATGATTGCTGTTTGCATAACAGCGCTCTATTTTGTGCTGGAAAGGACGGTGGCGTAATGGAAAATTTCAAGACAAGGCGATCCGTTATCCAGTTTGAAGATGTATCTTTTGAATATCCGGGAGCGGAAACAGAAAGCATCCATCATATTGACCTTGATGTAAAAGAAGGCGAGTTTCTTGTACTGACTGGCGGAAGTGGCTGTGGAAAGACAACACTAACACGGCTGATAAACGGATTGGCCGAACAATTTTACGAAGGGACGCTGAAAGGGCGCGTTACATTGCTGGGGCGTAGCATATCTGAGTATCCTCTGCATGAAATTGGTAAAAAAGTAGGTTCGATTTTTCAAGATCCAAGGAGCCAGTTTTTTGCCAGTATTACAGAGGATGAAATTGCGTTCGGTTGTGAGAATTACGGCGTTCCTTATGAGAAATTGGAAGGGCGGATTTCAAATGCTATCAAACGCATTAACGGAGATATGCTACGCAGGAAAGAGATTTATCCCATGTCCAGCGGTGAAAAACAGAAAATAGCGGTGGCCTCCGTCAATGCTGTTGATCCGGAAATTTATGTGTTTGATGAACCTTCGGCCAATTTGGATATGTATTCCGTTGAGGCGCTTAAAAATTTGATGGGTGGACTTAAAGCGGAAGGCCACACAATCATTGTTGCTGAACACCGGCTTTATTATCTTACTGACCTTGCAGACCGTTTTCTCTATATGGAAAATGGGAGCATAAAAGAAGAATGGACGGCGGGAGAACTGCGCTCTATTCCAGAAGAAAAAAGACGAGCCATAGGAATACGAGCGGCAGATTTGCACCATATTGAAGTAGATATTTCCCCTGTAAAAGAAAAAGATGTGACGATGGAGGTAAAGGATTTGGCGTTTTCCTATCGCAAACATCCGGTTTTCCATGATGTATCTTTTCAGGCGTATGCTGGTGATCTGATTGCGATTGTAGGCCATAACGGAATAGGAAAAACTACTTTGTCGAATATTCTTTGTGGTATGCAAAAGGAAAAAGAGGGTCAGGTCATATATAACGGGACAAAGGTATCTAAAGGCAAACGGAAGAATTTTGCCTACTTTGTTATGCAAAATACAGATTGCCAGTTGTTTGGGGACAGCGTAGAAGAAGAACTGCTATTAAACGGAAAAGGCAGTACCCAGGAGCAACGCGATGATCTGCTAAAACTATATGGCTTGTTTGAATGGAAAGAACGGCATCCCGCTACTCTTTCCGGCGGGCAGAAACAACGACTCACTCTCGCAGTATCGGATTGGATAGATACCCCCGTTTTGATTTTGGATGAGCCTACCAGCGGTCTTGATTTCAAAAATATGATGAGAATATCGGAGCATTTGAAAGCTCTGGCGCAAAAAGGAAAGACCATTTTAATCATTACCCACGATTATGAATTTGCCGCTATGACTTGCAATCGGGTTCTGCATTTCGTTGATGAAGGTCATGTAGAAACATTTCCGTTACAGGAAAATTTGTCCCGCTTATACTCCTGCCTTATGTGTCAATGAATTATGTGTCCGATTGGATAGATACGCTCTGCATGGAGTGGCAGAAACAACCGAATGATTTTATGATAATAGACGGGTTATAAAATGCTAACCCGTCTATTATTGCGAAAGGAGACTTGCTTATGGAGAAGCAAAAAAATGGAGAACTGTCCAGAATGTTCGGATATGCAGGGAAATTCCATGTTTTGACTGTTTTGGGATGTGTTCTCTCCGGAATCAGTACCATTTTATCTATGCTGCCTTTTGTTTGCATTTGGCTCGTCATCCGCGATTTAATCCAGGCTTTTGCTGCCGGGGATATATCTCTTGCAACGGGGAGCGCCCATTATGCATGGATGGCGGTTGTGTTTGCAGCGGCAAGCATTTTAATTTATTTTATCGCCCTGAACTGTACTCATCTGGCGGCGTTTCGTACAGCCACCAATATGAGAAAATCTGCAATTCATCATATCGTGACGCTGCCGTTGGGGTATTTCAGCCAAAATGCAAGCGGACGGCTCAGAAACATCATTGATGATAATGCAGGGCTTACAGAAGGATTTCTGGCCCATCAGCTTCCCGATCTGACCGGAGCCGCAGTTATGCCGGTTGCCGTTATTATTTTGATTTTCCTTTTTGACTGGCGGCTGGGAATTTGCTGCCTGATACCTATGGGAATCAGTGTCATCTTTCTCAAACAGATGATGGGCGGAGATAATGCGCAGTTTATGGGCAAGTATATGACTGCACTGGAAACAATGAATAAAGAAGCTGTGGAATATATTCGCGGTATTCCTGTTGTAAAAGTATTTCAGCAAACTATTTATTCCTTCAAAAATTTTCACGCTGCAATGGAAGAATACGAAAAATTTGCTTCCGGGTATGCCTTAAAATGCCGTATTCCTCTTACGGGATTTACAGTAACACTGAACGGCACATTTGTTTTACTTATTCCAGTCGCCATGTTTATTTTGTCCGGGGTCAGCGGCCAGGCGGCTTATGAAAATGTTGTGCTGGATTTTCTGTTTTACAGTTTGTTTACTCCGGTTTGTGCAACTATGATGAACCGTATCATGTTTGCCAGCGAGCAGCTTATGGCGGCTAAAAGTGCAGTCAGCCGGGTGGATGAAATTTTGCAGGAAAAGCCCTTGAAGGAGCCGGAACATCCCCTGATCCCGGCAGATGCTTCGATTGTGTTTTCGGATGTTTCCTTCGCCTATCCAGGGGCCAAAGAGAAGGCCTTAGACCATATCAGCTTTGAGGTTCCGACAGGAAAAACAGTGGCGCTTGTTGGTGCCTCCGGCAGCGGTAAAAGTACAGCGGCAAGCCTCATTCCCCGATTTTATGATGTTCAGTCAGGTTCCGTTACGATTGGCGGCGTGGATGTACGCAATATTGAGAAGCAGGAACTGATGAAAAGAGTTGCTTTCGTGTTTCAGAATACCTGTCTGTTCAAGGACACCTTGCTGAATAATATTAAGGCGGCCCGCCCGGACGCTACCAGGGAAGAAGTCCTGAAAGCGGCTGATGAAGCACAATGCAAAGATATTATTGACCGCCTCCCGGATGGGCTTGATACGCTCGTTGGAACAGGAGGCACATATCTCTCAGGAGGTGAAAATCAAAGAATTGCTCTTGCAAGGGCAATTTTAAAAGACGCCCCTATTATTGTACTGGATGAAGCCACAGCATTTGCAGATGCCGAAAATGAACATCAGATACAGCTCGCTTTTGAGCGGCTGACCCAAAACAAAACGGTTATGATGATTGCCCACCGGCTCTCTACGATACAAGACGCAGACCTTATCCTGGTGTTCAAGGAGGGGCAGATTGCAGAAAGAGGTACGCATGAAGAATTGGTAGCCTTAAATGGTATTTATTCTTCTATGTGGAAGGATTACCAGACCTCGATTGCCTGGAAGATCGGAAAGGAGGATGAGCAGCATGATTAAGGCGTTAAAAAAGAAGTATGCGTTAAGCGATCAGGGTGCAAAAGACCTGTTAAAAGGGATTGTTTATTCGGTGCTGGCCAATATCAGCCTTATGTTTCCTGTTATTCTTCTGGCTATCGTCCTCAATCAGCTTCTTGCGCCTGTTTTGGGAGCGAGTGCGCCAGAGATCAGTGCCGCTGTTTACACTGTGATTGGAATTGTGATTTTAGCTGTTGTTTTTATTTTTCATTATTGCCAGTACACCGCGACATATCTCGGAACGTATGATGAAAGCGCAAGGCGGCGTATCGGGCTTGCGGAAAAATTGCGTACCCTTCCGCTGACCTTCTTCCACCAGCGTGATCTTGCTGACCTGACAAGCACAATTATGGGCGACTGTGCAAACTTTGAACACGCATTTTCTCATACGGTTCCACAATTCTTTGGAGCAGTTATCTCTACGGGGATTGTTTGTATCGGCCTGCTGATTTTCAACTGGCAAATGGGTTTGGCTCTTCTTTGGGTAGCTCCGATTTCATTTGCAATCGTTATTCTGTCACGGAAATGGCAGGAAAAACTCAGCAAAAAGCACATGAACGCAAGACTGGAGCTTGCAGAAGGCATTCAGGAATGTTTGGAAACCGTACAGGATATAAAGGCTTGCAATCAGGAAGAAGATTATCTTCGCAAATTGGACGCAAAGATGGATGCTGCGGAAAAAGCACAGATTTCATCCGAAATGACAACGGCAAGTCTGCTGACAACCGGCCAGATGTTTTTACGGCTCGGTTTGGCAACGGTGATTGTAGTAGGTAATAGTCTTGTGGTAAGTGGAGATACCTCTCTGTTTACCTATATTCTGTTTTTGATTGCTGCCTCCCGCCTGTACGATCCGCTTTCCGGGGCGATGTCAAATATGGCAGAGCTGTTTTCTGTACAGCTTCAGGTGAACCGCTTGAAAGAAATAGAGGAATACCCGGAAGAAACCGGTGAGAAGAATATCCATACAAACGGGTACGATATTACATTCGATCATGTCCAGTTTTCTTACGAAAAGGGCAAACCGGTACTGAGGGATGTTTCGTTTACTGCAAAACAGGGACAGGTCACTGCATTGGTTGGCCCGTCCGGCGGCGGCAAAAGTACAGTCGCAAAACTGGCAGCCAAATTTTATCCTCTGGACGGAGGAAGAATACTGTTGGGCGGAACCGATATTGCTCCGCTAAATTCAACCATGTTGATGAAAAACTTCTCTATCGTTTTTCAAGATGTTGTGCTGTTTAATAACACCATCATGGAAAATATTCGTGTCGGTAAAAAGGACGCAACGGATGAAGAAGTGATTGCCGCAGCTAAAGCAGCGCAGTGTGATGAATTTATTTCAAAATTGTCGGACGGCTATCAGACGGTGATCGGAGAAAATGGTTCAACACTATCTGGCGGTGAGTGCCAGCGCCTTTCTATCGCACGTGCTCTTTTGAAAGACGCTCCTGTTATTCTTCTGGATGAAGCTACTGCTTCTCTTGATGTAGATAACGAAACTGAAATTCAAAACGCAATATCCAGGCTGGTAAAAGGCAAGACAGTTCTTATAATCGCTCACAGAATGAGGACGGTGGAAGCTGCCGATAACATCGTTGTATTGTCAGATGGTATTGTAGCCGAAAACGGAACTCACGAAGAACTTATGAAAGAAAATGGCCTCTATCATAGGCTGGTCGATTTGCAGACAGCTTCTGCAAATTGGAAGTTAAGCGTTTAATCATAAAAGGAGGTACTGATGAAACTTCATGCGTCCGGGGAGGACTACCTGGAGGCCATACTTGTTCTCCATAAGAAGATGGGCATGGTGCGCTCCGTGGATGTCGCCCGGCACCTGGAGGTCACAAAGCCCAGCGTGTGCCATGCGGTGGCGACCCTGCGGGACGGGGGCTTTCTTACAATGGACGAAGATCACTTTCTCCATCTGACCGATGTGGGCCGCGAGGTTGCCGAAAAAATCTACGAGCGCCATTGCTTTTTTACCGAGCGGCTTATCATCGCCGCAGGCGTTGACCCAAAAACTGCGGAGGCCGACGCCTGCCGGATTGAACACATCATCAGCGATGAGAGCTTTTCGCGGCTGAAAGAGGCAGCCGCACAAGAGCAAGAATAAACCGAATAAGCCAAGCGATCCTGCCCCGCCAGACGGGGAAAGAAAAAAACCGTTGCAGGGCAGGTAGCTTCGTGCGCCCATAATGGATTTTCAGGGTACTGCGGCGGTTTTGAGTAACATCAAGGCCGCCGTTCCTTATGCCCTCGACAAAGGAGTGACGACTACACGCTGACACGGCGGCTTTAGGAGGGAGCCGCCGTGAAGCAAAGACCGCTTCGACATAATTCGGCAGGAATTTACCTGTCAAAAAAAGCCTGACCGTCAATCGGCCCCCATCTGCTTATGAACAGGCACTATCGTGGCTGGTCCATAAGCGTCATAAGTCCTCTTTTAGCAGCGCCAGCCGCCGTTCTTCGGATGCTGGCGCTTTTGTTTGTCGTTTTTTCGGGAATTTCCCCGAAAGGTGTCGCTCACCGCCTTCATTTCGGTTCACCCGTCAACCCGTGAATCGAAATGGAGGTACATAATGCAGAAGATCAATCTTCGGGAACTGTATCCCGATGTGTATAAAACCGATGTCTTTGTAGACGTGGCCGAGGAAGTCGTGGTCGCGATCCGGGGCCAGGAGCAGGACGATGCCGCCTATGAACGCCGGAAGTTCCGGCACAAGGCTCACTACTCTCTGAACCGGGAGGATGGCATTGAAAACGATGCCCTCAACCGGCCACTCACCCCGGAGGAAGTCCTGGAGCAGAAGCTGCTGCGGGAGGAAGTGTATGCCGCGCTGATGCAGCTGACCGCCATCCAGGCCCGGCGTATCTACGCCCGGTTTTACCTGGGCATGACGGTGGCCGAGATCGCCCGGATCGAGGGTGCTGACCGCCGCCGCGTGTGGGAGAGCATCCGGCGCGGACTGAAGAAGCTGGCGCGGTTGCTGGATACGGCCCAATAACCTGACCGCCGCATAGCGGCAAAAAGAGAGCCGGTGGGGGTTTTTATTCCTCCACCGGCTTACTTATTCTCTAAATGTTCATCTGGGTCAACCCCAGCCGTCTGCACCATCTCTTTTAGCTCATCAGTCAACGCGCGGGTCGAGTTTAACAGCACTTTTCTGGCAGCCGGAGGGCACGAAAGGTAAAGCTGCCGCATATCGTTGGCGGCTTGCTCATCTTCAGGCAGATCGAGATTCATCAGGGAATCTAAAGATAAATTCAAGACTTTGCAAAAAGCGCGCAGAACCTCAAAAGAAGGATTCTTCACCCCTCTTTCGCAGCCTTGAACGTGCTTTAGAGAAACGTGGCTCAGATCTGCGAGTTCCTGCTGCGTCAATCCTTTTTCCTTACGCGCTTTTTGTATCCTTCGTCCCAGCTCTTTTATCAGTTCCATAGGCACTATCGTCTCCTTAATTATATTTTATCGTGCCCATTTCCTTGCAGGAAGAACCTCATAAAAGGCGTTTTTGGGTACGATAGTACCTATTTTATTGTGCTTGTAAGGAGCTTGCGCTGTCCGCAGCTTCTATGAAGGGACAAGGCAAAATATTTTTTTCAAATAAATCGCAGTACAGACAGGACAAATCGCCTGTTTTTGTCATGGCTGTCAAGAAGGAGCTTTTCTTTCGCTGACCTTTGACAACTGAATACACGGCAGAACAGGTACATAACCCGCGCATGAGCGAGTGCAGGACGCCGCGAAGATGGAGCAGCCAGGAGGTGATGGACAAGCTGTTTCGGAGCGATCAACGTCCCTGTGACCCGGATGGTGGCACATCCGGCGCGATGAGGGTGCGGGGGCTTAAAGATACTTCCTCACGGCCCGCCAAAGACTTGGGGGGAACCCTGCGGCACACGATACGAACGATGCTGCGGAGTTATGACAGCCGCGCCAGCGGAGACCTGTTGTGTTCCCATCGTCAGGGGGCGTGGCAAATATGACGAGTAATCCGAACAGAATAACAGTAGCCGCACCAGGTTTTTATCCGAAGATTTCTTTCAGACTGGTGCGGCTATTTAAGTATTAAGATATTAAGGAGGCGAGAGTGATGTTTGAAAAATTCCATCGAGGTGACATATATTCGGCTGATTTAAGCCCTGGTATCGGCTCTGAACAAAGTGGCTCTCGTCCTGTACTCATTCTTCAAAACAATGTGGGAAATTGTTTCAGTCCTACGATTATTATTGCAGCAATTACCAGTGTAAGCAAAAAAAGCAGAAAGTTCCCCACGCATTACCACTTAAATGACAGATGCGGTTTGGTGAAACCATCTGTTGTTATGCTGGAACAGATCAGAACAATCGACAAGTCGAGGTTAAAAAACTATATTGGTCATCTAAACAAGGATGACATGGAAAACATAAACAAGACGCTCTTGTGCAGTCTGGGGATTACATAAAAGTGCCGAAAGGCCGTATCATTTTCAGGCTGTGCAAGTAGAGTTATAATTTCGTTAGGAATTACGGAGGTGATTCTGAATGGAGAATATCCAGAATAAACGCGCATTGATTCCTTCAGATGAAATCCGGTCAGAAGAACTTCTGGCGGAACAAAAATTTGAAGCGTTTATCACTTCGCTGGCACATATCATCGAGAAATATGGTATGAGAGTGCTGGGCGAGGTTGACGGAGCTGCGTGAGAATCGCAGCTTTACATAGGATATTTTCCAAAAGTAAATTTTGGAGGTATGAATTATGAACCGATATGGAAAACGCTGTGTTTTGTATCCGAGGGTCAGCACAGAGATGCAAGTGGACGGATACAGCCTGGAAGGTCAAAAAAATATGCTGACACGATTTGCGGATCGTGAGGAAATGATCGTTGTTGATACTTATGAAGATGCCGGTAAATCCGGTAAATCCATTGAGGGACGGCCTGCCTTTCAAAAAATGCTCAGAGATATTGAGGATGGCTTGGACATTGACTATATTTTAGTGTATAAGCTGTCACGGTTTGGCCGTAATGCAGCAGATATACTTAACTCTTTGGAGTTGGTTCAATCTTATGGTGTAAATCTGATTTGCATAGAAGAAGGGATTGATTCCTCTCAGACAAGCGGAAAACTTTTGATTTCTGTACTATCTGCTGTGGCTGAGATTGAGCGTGAGAATATTATCGAGCAGACGATGAACGGGCGGCGCGAAAAGGCACGGCAAGGTGGATGGAATGGTGGCTTTGCTCCCTACGGGTATACACTGGAAGATAACAAGCTGATGATTGAAGAAACAGAGGCTGTGGCAATACGGAAGATTTTTGAATTATATACTTCATCGGAAATCGGTTTGGGTGGTATTGCGAATCAGTTGAACTTACAAGGTATACGGAAAATTCCGAGGCAGAATGGTACATTAGAGGATTGGACAGGACATTTTATTAAACTGATATTGGATAACCCGGTTTATTGCGGTAAAATTGCTTATGGTCGGAGAACGAAGGAAAAAGTCAAAGGCACAAAAAACGATTACCAGATGAAAAGAAATGACGATTACATTCTGACAGAGGGACAGCATAAAGGAATCGTTAGTGAGGAGATATGGGAAAAGGCTCATGCCAAGCGTCTCAGAACCGGAGTAAAGCAACCGTCAAAAATTGGGCGGGATCGAGTTCATTTGTTATCAGGTCTGCTGAAATGCCCGGTTTGTGGAAGTCCCATGTATACGAATAAACACGCATGGACAAATAAAGATGGCACTTACAAAGAAATTTACTATTATGTATGTAGTCGGAATAGGATGGTCCGGGGTAAGCATTGTGAATATAAGGCGATGCTGAAAAAGACCGATATTGAACCGATGGTCATTGAGGCAATTCGTGAGATCGTAAGGAATGAGGAATATGCCCAAGCCATTAAAAAACGGATTGGCGTTCAGATTGACACGAAAGCAGTGGATAAAGAACTGGAGGGCTATCAGGCAAAGCTGAAGGAAGTTGATCTGAATAAAACAAGATTGGAACGGGAAATTGACAGTCTCCCTGCTGATGCAAAATACCGGGAACGAAAGCTTCATGATATGACCTTGCGGTTAGATTCCCTATATGATGTCATTGTTGAGCTGGAGGAAAAAATCGAAGATGCCAGACTTCGGCGAGATGCAATTAAGCAGCAGGCAATTACTCTTGAGAATATTTACAAAATCATGGTGAATTTCGACTGCGTTTATAATATAATAAATGACGAAGAAAAGAGAAATGTGGTCACAGCCTTGATTAAAGAAATTGAAATTTACAGGAATGACGAGTCTGAATATCCGCTAAAGCGGATTGGCCTGAATTTTCCGGTGTTCAAGGATGGCGGGGAAGTTACGGAACTTTTGTGGGACAAAGGGAATACCGTTGAAAGTGTTTGTGTATTAGAAAAGAAACAATTCAACCTAAAGCCTACAAAAAAAGCGCAAAGACAAGCTCAATTTAGATCAAGTAAAATGAGTAAGAAAAAACGTTAGGAAGCAAGTATGATTCCTTGTGTAGGTACGACAAAAGGCTTTCTATAGAAAATATTATAAAAGTCATAACACATAATTTGAATAGATTTTATTCAAACTTGTGCTATGACTTTTTCATTTAATTTGATTCGATTATTCATTTTCCAATCAACAAGTACTTTTCTACTAAGTATTGTTGTATCGACTGATTTTATCATATTAATGAATTGACATTATTCCAAATAGAACGTATAAATTAAATAATCAAAGATCCTAAAAGAAAAAACAGTCATAATATACTAAAATATCTTTTAGAGATTGAAAAATAGGCTTATATGCGGCATTCTAAAAGAAAAAAATGGAATAATATACCAAAATATCTTTTAGAGGTGAGCGTATGGATATAGAAACAGTTTAATGCAAAGCCTACAAAGAAGGCGCAAAGACAAGCACAATTCAGATCGAGTAAAATGAGTAAGAAAAAACGTTAGGAAGCAAGTATGCTTCCTTTTGTGCATATGGGTATGCTTAAATTGCTTGAAATGATATAATTTGTTTAATAGAACGGAGAATACATATGTTAGAAATTGGAATTCAAGCACCTGATTTTGAACTGCCTGATCAAGATGGTGTGATGCACAAATTGAGTGATTATAAAGGTAAAAAGGTCATCTTATATTTTTATCCAAAAGATAATACAGCTGGGTGTACAAAACAGGCTTGTGGTTTTTCTGAAAGATACCCACAATTCTTAGAAAAAGGAGCTGTTATTTTAGGGGTAAGTAAAGATACGGTGGCTTCACACAAGAAGTTTCAAGAAAAGTATGGCCTTGCCTTTACGTTGTTGGCAGATCCAGAAAGAAAAGTGATTGAAGCTTATGATGTGTGGAAAGAAAAGAAGAATTATGGAAAGGTATCTATGGGTGTAGTTCGAACAACATACTTAATAGATGAATCTGGAATTATAGTTCGTGCAAATGATAAAGTAAAAGCGGCAAATGATGCTGAAAACATGTTGGAAGTAGTTTAGACACTACTTCCTTTTTGGTGTTTGTATAAAAGTGGTTCGTGGTATATCATTTTGTAGGGGGATACTATGTGGATTTTATATGGTGCGCCAGTTCGGTGCAGTTGATTTAGTTAGGTGAAACTCCTAACCTGGTAACTCTTGGAGCAAAGAGGCCAGTATCTAGTCCTTGGGCATTGTATCGTGAGGTACAGTGTTAAGCGTAGGAAGGAAAGACTTAGAGCCCTAAAGCGAAAGCCTGAAGCAATCTAGCGTCGTTAGTTCCAACAAAGTGGTGGGTGATGCTCTCATATAAGCCGCAACCAATATAGGTTGAATCGTTATGCCAGATTCAATCGGACACCACCGGCGTTTTAAAGCAGGGCGAGAAGTCAAGGTATCAACTGCATACCTGGGAGGTCTTGCAGTTTCCGATAAACACGGTACTGTTGTTACAAGTGCCAATACCACAAGAACAACGGGAAGAACTGCAAGAAGTCCGATGAGGTCATATTGTAGCTATGAAGTGTATGAAAGTACATGGAGCGAAGGACCGAAACACAGTTACGTTTCTTGAAGGGAAACATGTTGAAAACACTGGAGGTTAAGAAAGACATGGGAACAAAACGACAAGATATAAGGACATTGTCCAAAAGACATCCTAAACTGGAAACGTTAATGTATCGAGTAGACAAGGAGTCTTTGATAAGACAACATCGTCTACAAAAGAAAGACAAAGCTCCAGGAATAGACATGGTAACTAAGGAAGTGTATCAGGAAAATCTAAATGAAAATATAGACGACTTGATGCATAGACTTAAGAGTTTTAGCTATAAGCCACAACCCGTAAGACGAGTTGAAATCGACAAGGGAAATGGTAAGAAAAGACCTTTAGGGATACCGGTCTATGAAGATAGGCTCTTTCAAGGAGCCATGGCAGATATACTTAGTGATGTATATGAACCTAGATTTCTAGACTGTTCATATGGATTCAGACCAAAACGAAGCACTCATGATGCGATTAAAGTAATCAATGATACCGTAATGCACAAGAAGATAAACTATATATTGGACTGTGACATTAAAGGCTTCTTTGATAATGTGAATCATGAGTGGCTCATGAAATTTCTTCGAAATGATATCGCAGACCCGAACTACCTGAGATATATAGCGAGAATGCTCAAATCAGGTGTCATGATAGAAGGAAAATATGAGGATACAAGTGTAGGAACACCCCAAGGCGGACTGATTAGTCCAATACTGGCCAATGTGTATCTACATTACGTACTGGATTTATGGTTTGAAAAGTGTATCAAGAAACAGTTATGTGGAGAAGCATACCTGGTAAGGTTTGCCGACGATTTCTTAATAATGTTTCAATATGAAAGAGATGCACAAAGAGTATATGAAGCCGTAATTAAAAGAATGGAACTTTTTGGATTGGAACTATCCAAAGAAAAGACACGAATACTTCCATTTGGAAGATACAGTGTTTCAAGAGAAACATTTGATTTTCTAGGCTTTACACATTTCAACAGTAAGACAAGAAAAGGCTACTACTCTGTAGGACATAAGATAAGTCGTAAAAAGAAGAAGCAATTCAAGTCAAACTTAAAGAAATGGGTCAAAGAAAATAGAAACACTCAATTTGACGAATTCATGAAGGCCTTGAACAAGAAACTTACTGGTAGTTTTAACTACTACAGTTTGAGTGGAATGATTAAAGAGGTCAGAAACCTTTGGCAACATTCACTATATGTAACGTTTAAATGGTTAAATCGAAGGAGTCAAAGAAGAAGTTTTAAATTGGAAAGGTTCTATGAAATATGGAATGACCGAATCATCCACCCTTATATCCATGTTGATATTTGGAGCGGTGACAAAGTCATATATAACAAGAATGTTTAAAGTAACAGTGGGGAGCCGTATGCGGGAAAACTGCACGTACGGTTCTTAGAGGAGTTTATCTCCAACTGTTTAAAGGAAGTATAGGAGGAGGTAAATTTACTCATGCGACAGGTTCTGCCTTTTTTGCGGGCATTACTTCTGTACTCGCAAAATGTGGGATTTCAAAAACAGATTCCGATGTGGCAACCGCCATACGTACCATTGTGGTTTTAGTATTTTCATGGGTTATGACTTTAATCACTGGTACACTATCTGGTATTACTGAAATTAGTGAAAAGACATTATTATTTCTAGTCTTATCTGGCATCGCAACAGGAGCTAGTTGGCTATGTTATTTTAAAGCTCTACAAAACGGGGATGTGAATAAGGTTGTACCTATTGATAAATCCAGTACGATTTTAACAATATTACTGGCTTTAATTTTCTTTCATGAAGGATTGTCTTTAGCTAAAATTGGCTGTGTATGCATGATCGGTTTAGGTACGATGTTGATGATTACTCGAAAAGATGAGTCTGAATCTAATTCTTCAGATAAAGGCTGGTTGATTTATGCGATTTTGTCAGCTGTATTTGCGAGCCTTACATCAATTTTAGGTAAGATTGGTATTTCTGGAATTGATTCTAATTTAGGTACGGCCATTCGTACAAGTGTTGTATTAGTCATGGCGTGGCTTATGGTATTTGTGAAAAATAAGCAGTCTGAAATAAAATCTATTGATCATAAAGAATTATTGTTTATTATCTTATCTGGCTTTGCGACAGGAGCATCTTGGCTATGTTTCTATCGTGCTTTACAGGATGGACTTGCAAGTGTGGTTGTGCCCATTGATAAATTGAGTATACTTGTAACAATTGGTTTTTCTCGTGTTGTATTTCATGAAAAGCTATCAAGGAAGGCATTACTAGGTTTAATTTTGATTACAGTGGGTACTGTAACTATGACGATGATATAGGAGATTTTATGTGCAGATATAAGAAGATTGATTTAGAAAATTGGTGTCGTAAAGAGCATTATTTGTATTATACAAACAGTTTAAATGTTGAAGTGAATATGACGGCCAATATTGATGCGAGTGAGTTATTAACTTTTTGTCATACAAATGGATATAAATTTTATCCAACGTTGATTTATTGTGTGACTAAAGTGTTGAATCGAATTGAGAACTTTAAAATGTTTAAAGATAAAAATGGAGATTTATGTGTGTGGGATTCTTTAGTTCCTAACTATACAATCTTCCACGAAGAAGATCATACATTTTCGGATTGTTGGACCGATTTTACGGATGATTTTGATTCTTTCTACAAAAATATTACTTCTGATATGGAATTAGGTAAAACAAAAAGGGGAATCAAGGTGAAATTAGGCCAACCTGCAAACTTTTATTGTGTTTCATGTACGCCCTGGACTGCATTTACAGCGGTTTCAAGTCGTATGGTCAATGGGGGTGCTGCCTTCTTTCCAATCATCACAGCTGGAAAATATGATGATAATTATCAGATGCCTGTAAATATCACAATTGCGCATGCGGTTGCGGATGGATATCATATTGGCTTGTTTTTTTCTGATTTGCAAAAAGAAGTAAGTTTAAAAAGCTTGAAATCACACCTTGCTCAATTGTAAAACTAAATCCCATTGAGAAATAGTAAATACTACGAGGTTGA
>ERZ1034920.53-NODE-53-length-78933-cov-6.241195_pt1 | contig 78933 bp, 68 predicted proteins | sample MGYA00520688_ERZ1034920 | MGnify/ENA primary metagenome ERZ1034920 (study PRJEB33766, sample SAMN09781785) | gut metagenome | biome: gut microbiome | host: Homo sapiens | place: Madagascar | study: EMG produced TPA metagenomics assembly of the PRJNA485056 data set... | reverse complement strand
GAACCGTATTTTTCACACAGCCATGCAAACATCAGTCCCATCAGAAATCCATATAACATCTGCACAAAATTGCCGTGGAAAATGCCAAATACTGCCGCGGTATAGATCATCGCCATCTTTGCACCGGTATCTTCCCGCATTCTCCGAAACATCAATCCACGGAAAACAAGTTCTTCCGCGACCGGTGACAGAATAGCCAGGCACACGATCTGTACCGCAAATGGTGCACTGTACATCGATGTGGCTGTCGCCTCATAAGTAGAACTAAGTGCACTCAGATTACCGATCAGAATCAGGTTATTCAATGCGAGGCTCAATCCACCTGCGAACACTACTACCAAAGCATATTTCAATAGTGGTGCTTTTCTATTCGGTACAACTCCGTAATATTTTTCACGGTTTCTGTCACGATGATACAGAAACAGCATCACCGGTATTACAACCAATGCTGTTGCACCACTAATGATGGTTGTGTATTTCTGCATCATATTCATTAATTTCGTAGCAAACTGCATCATAGCTGCCTGACTCTCATATGCTGCCACCACTTCCTTCGTATGTGCATTCATATACTGGTACATCACCACCACTGCCGCCGCCATACTAACAGCAATCTGAATGCCCCATTCTATTATGAACGGACCCCATATGCGCCAGAACCTCTGGCCATAACTGAGGTGTGGCATATGCCCCGGTCTCTGTTGATTATTCTGATTATCCATAATGTATCTCTCTTTCTAAGCTGCTCTTTTATAAATATTCTTTATTAAACTCCTCTTATTCTACTTCGCATAGCACAAATGTGCAATTAAAAATTTATAAACTCTTCATTGCTTTACATTCCCTGACATCTGAAATATAATAAAATAAAACGGCAGTAAAGGAGTATACAGTTATGGAAAATCAAAAGCAACGCGTATATGACGCATTAGACAAACTTGGTATTAAATATGAAGTCGTAGAGCACGAACCCGTTCACACCATGGAGGATATGGACCGACTCGGACTACCTGAAAAAGGAACCCTCTGTAAGAATCTGTTTCTCCGCGATTCCAAAGGCAAGCGCCACTTCTTAGTGACCGCTGATGAAAAAACTAAGATCGATCTCAAAGCACTGGGGCGTACCCTTGGAGCAGGAACTTTAAGTTTTGCTTCTGAAGAACGTCTGGAAAAATATCTCGGACTAAAACAGGGCAGTGTATCTCCTTTTGGAATGATGAACGATACTGATCATGCAGTAGAATTCTTCATTGACAAGAGCCTGAGCCGTTGCAAGAGCCTCGGTATCCATCCTTTGGAGAATACAGCTACCGTATTTCTGTCATTTAAAGATCTGGACAAGTTCCTCTGGAATTTTGATGTAGATGTAATTAAAATAAAGCTTTAATTTCCATTTCGGTGCCTGTGAGGCTTCCCTGAACCATTTCCGGTTTACCGCCTCCGCGGGCACCGAATTTTTCTTTCAACTTCTGATTGAGCAGTCTCACATCTTCCGTTTTGCTTCCGATTACATATCGATAGCCATCCTGATCCGTTCCACCAAATGCGCCGCACACAGATGCACCTCTTTCCAGCAACAGATTCACTATCTCTCTCAGGTCATCCCCGGCAAGTTTCTCGTCAAAAACACATACCGCACCGTCACCAATCTCTACTTCTGCTGCTTTGTACTGAAGCCGCTCTTTTTGCATAGATGCCAGTTCCAGTTTCAGTCCACTCTGTTCTGTCTTCAGCCGTTCCACGCCTTCTGCTATCTTTTCTTCTTTCTCGCACAGCAATGCACTGATCTGTTTTACAGACTGATGTTTTCTCTGATAATCTGTAAGTGCTCTTGCTCCACTCAGCATATGAATGCGCTCTCCACCTTTATAATTGGCCATGCCAACCAGCTTGATCAGACCAATCTGTCCAGTGTATGCCACATGCGGTGCACAGCATGCACAGAGATCCACACCCGGGATCTCAATAATGCGCACCTGTCCCTCTATCTCGATCTTGCTGCGATAATCCAGTTCATGCAATTCTTCTTTTGCAGGATACAACACATTCACCGGAAAATTTTGGAATATTGCCTGATTGGCTTCATTCTCAATCTCAAGAAGCTGTTCTTTTGTGATTGGTCCGTTAAAGTCCATCGTACAGTAGTCGTCCGCCAGATGGAATCCCACATTGTTATATCCAAATCTGCGATGTACAATTCCTGACACAATGTGCTCACCACTATGCTGCTGCATCCGGTCAAACCGCTTCTCCCAATCCAGTTTACCATGTGCACTTTTTCCAGCTTCTAAAGGTGCATCTGTTATATGGAATATCATTCCATCTCTCTCTTGTGTATCTGTAACCCGGATCTCATCAAGATATCCGGTATCTCCATATTGTCCGCCGCCCTCAGGAAAAAAGGCAGTTCTGTCAAGAACCGCCTTGTATCCGTCTTTATATGGTTCACAGGACAATACTGTTGCATCAAACTCTGCCATAAAAGCATCTTCGTAAAACAATTTCACAGTATTTTCCATCATCTTCTCCTACCTTTTTCTTACATACGCTCCGGTGCTTCAAATCCCAGCACATCAATGCAAGACTCCAGCACTTCCTTTGTAAGTGTTAACAGTGCAATATAACCTGCTTTCTTAGCCTCATCCTCTTCCGCAAGGATCTTGGTCTCATGATAGAAACGGTTGAACACATTGGCCAGATCATAAATATATGCGCAGATCTTGTGCGGAGCAGTCTCCATAGCGGCCGTCTTCATCACTGCATTGTATTTGCCAACTTCCAGCATAAGTGCTTTTTCACAGTCTGCGGAAGGAATATTGCAATGAATACCTTCTGTCACACCACCATTTTCTTTATATTTGTTCAGAATTGATTTAATACGAACGATGGTATACAGAATATACGGTCCTGTATTTCCTTCAAACGAAGTAAATCTGTCGATATCAAACACATAATCCTTGCCGGCCTGGTTAGACAGATCACCATACTTCAGCGCAGCAAGTCCTACTTTCTGTGCCGCTTCTTCAGCTTCCGCTCCCTCGATGGTACGGTTATCTGTGATCTTCTGGTACATTTTCTGATTAATCTCTGCAATCAGATTCTCCAGACGCATAACTCCACCTTCTCTGGTCTTAAACGGCTTACCGTCCTTACCATTCATCGTACCAAATCCGATAAATTTAAGCTCTGTAGAAGCTGGAACAATACCAGTCTTCTTAGCTGCACGGAATACCTGTGTAAAATGCATCTCCTGACGCTTATCAGCAAGATATACTACGCGATTCGGCTTGTAATCTTCTTCTCTCTGGATCAGAGTTGCAAGATCTGTTGTTCCGTACAGTGATGCTCCGTCCGATTTCTGGATCAGACATGGCGGAATCTCTTTGGTATCAGTCTCTTCTTTGACGTCAATAACCAGGGCTCCATCATCTAAGCGTGCAAATCCATCTTTCTTGAACTGCTCCAACATATCCGGAATATACTTCTGCGCATCAGACTCACCTTTCCAGAGATCAAACTCTACATTCAATCTCTGATAATTCTTCTTAATATCGGCAACGGAAATATTAACAATATGATTCCAGAGTGCACGATATCCTCTATGTCCGTTCTGAAGCAGATAGGTCGCATGAAGCGCTTCTTCACGGTAATCCTCATGTTCCTTTGCATATCCGCTGGCTGTCGGATAGATCTCTTCCAGCTCACTGATGGTAAATGGTGCTTCTTCCGGATAATCTCCTGTATAAGACTCATCATAGTACGGCAGCTCAGGTTTGCGCTTTTTAAGCTCAGTAATGATCAGACCCATCTGATATCCCCAGTCACCCAGATGAATATCGCCAAGTACCTTATGTCCCATCTTACGGAACATACGCTTTACACTTTCACCGATAACTGCTGAACGCAGATGTCCTACGTGAAGTGGCTTAGCTACGTTAGGTCCGCCATAATCGATCACGATCATCTCCGGATTCTCTGCCTGTTCCAGTCCAAGATTGTCATCCTCAGCCATCTGATTCACGTAATCAGCCACAAATTCTTCCTTAAGATTCAGATTGATGAATCCCGGCTTAACTGCCTCTGCTTTTGCAAAGCAGTCACTTCCCTGAAGATGTGCTACTACATCTTCTGCAATCATGATTGGTGCTTTATGATAAGTCTTGGCTCCCGCCATAGCGCCGTTGCACTGATATTCACACAGATCCGGACGGTTAGAAATGGTAACTTTTGCAAGTTCTTTTCCATATCCAGCCTGTTCAAATGCTTTCGCAATTTCCAATTCAATGAGCTCTATTATCTGCTTCATTCCTTTTCCTCCATTCGTATCGTCTAACTCTTCATATCATACCCACAATATCCCTGAAAGTCAAGGTGTGCACATTTCTCCGTTGCATTTTCCGAATGAATGTGCTAATATACTAAATGTCTCTGTAGCTCAGTGGATAGAGCGCCGCCCTCCGGAGGCGGGTGCGCCAGTTCGATTCTGGTCAGAGACGGTTTACAGGTATCGCATATGCGGTACCTGTTTTATTATACAATCACATCACACATTTTCTCACTCTGTCATAATAATACGCATGATCCGACAGATATTCCTCTGCATTTACCTGGCTTCCATTAATTTCCTGAATCACGGCATTCAGTTCTTCTTTCGGAAGTGCCCCGCTCTCTGGCAATATGATCATCTCATGAACGCTGCTCGGCAAAATATAGAAGTTCTCTTTCAGATACAACGCAAGCATCTCCAGTCGTCCCGGATATAACACTGCTGCCGCCCCAAAACTTCGCATTTGATTCGTTAATACATACATGCTCTCTTCTGCTGCCAGATGATCTTCTATCTCTTCCACTCCAAGCATTTCCGTAAGCAATGCATGCATATTGGTCAACTCATACGGCAATAACTTTTCCGTATTAAGCATTGCATTCTGATACAGATCTTCTGCACTCGTATTCCACCACTTAAGCTGTTCTTTTTTAATCAGCATCGCTGCCTGCTGCATCTGGTGTTCATCCATTTCCAGCAGCAAATAAAATACGATTGCCAGATCCTTCCACGGCATATACGGAACCTCACTGAGAAGATTTTTGTTCTTCTCACGATTAATCAGGCGATATACGATTTTATTTTTCACACCAGGAAATTCATAGATCCAATCTTCTTTCCACGAATGCTCAATGCGTACCTTCTGATAGATCTTCATGATCTGCTCCGCTAATGTATGCATATCAGTCCCATATTGATACTTTTCATAAAATTCTTCCAGATAAATGGTTGGGGATATATTGATATTCTTCTCAGACAAACGGATACCACATCTTAAATATCCGTTATTCTTCAGAGTCTTCTGGATCGATACCAGTAGATTATCACTCACAAGACTCTTCAGTTCCAGTTCCATTCCGCTCACAAACTCTTCGTATGACATACAAACTCCTTTCACCCTGTTCCAGGCAGATTGCGCCATAATCATAGAATGCATATGTTCTACGCGAAATCGACTGTATAGATTTGAACAGCCGGCGATGCCGGCAAAATATTATGGTAAACTGATTATAAAAAAGCCCTGCACAAAATGCAAGGCTTTTTTGATTCTTTTTTTAATTAGTTAGCACGTGACAGATATTCACCTGTACGAGTATCAATCTTAATTTTTTCTCCCTGATCTACGAACAGCGGTACCATAACCTGAGCTCCTGTCTCTACGATAGCCGGCTTCGTAGCTCCTGTAGCTGTGTTACCCTTAACACCTGGCTCAGATTCTGTGATCACAAGCTCTACGGTGATCGGTGGCTCGATTGCAAATGCATTACCCTGATAGAAGCTTACTGTAACTTCTTCGTTCTCCTTAACGAACTTCATAGAATCTCCAGCTTCCTCAGCGCTGATCATAATCTGCTCATATGTCTCGTTGTCCATGTAGTTATAGAACTCACCGTCATTGTACAGATACTGCATTTTCTTTCTCTCGATATGAGCCTGCTCAAATGTCTCTGTAGGACGGAATGTTGTCTCTACTACACCACCGTTAATGATATCTTTCATCTTAACACGAACGAATGCTGCTCCTTTACCCGGTTTAACATGCATGAAGTCGATAACCTGACATACCTTTCCATTCACTTCAATAGTAATACCATTACGGATATCTCCTGCTGATACTTTAGCCATTACATAATCCTCCTTAAATTGCGCACTGCGCTTACGTTCTCAATCTTTTACCATTTTATAATACATATCATCATTTTTCAACCTTTTTTTCCCTGGCAAGACTACGCTTGTAGAAAAAGAGCACAATCCTTTCAAGATATCGTTTTAAAACGATCTGTATCTCTTCCTTAGGGTTCATTGGTTTTACTAAAATGCTCGGAATACCGCTACGTTTTGCGCCCCACACATCTGTAAACAACTGATCTCCGATAAATACAGTTGAAGAACGATCTGTTCCCATGATCTCCATTGCCTTGATGTAATTCTTCTTAGACGGCTTATGTGCATTATACACATAAGCTATCTGAATCTTTTCATTAAACATCTTTACGCGCGGTTCCTTATTATTGGAAATCAGACAACACTGAAAACCAATCTTTTTCAATCGTTCAAACAGTCGGATTGCTCGATCATCTGCCGGTGCTCCATGCGGTACCAGCGTATTATCAATGTCGAAAATCAGACCTCTGTATCCTTTTTTATATAATTCTTCAAAATCGATTACATATGCAGAAACCGTATATCGATCTGGATAAAATGCACGAAACATACTTATATCTCCGCTCTTGTCAGCTTCTGAACCAGTTCTTCACAAATTGTAAGCACATCCTTATCATCTGTATTCACTACAATATCAGCTGCTGCCTCATATTTTTCTCTGCGCTGTTCCATCAATTCAGATATACCGGCTACATTCTTACGCCCCTGCAAAACCGGACGATCATTGTTATCCTTTACACGCTCATAAATCGTTTCCGGACTCGCCGTAAGAAGAACTACCTTGCCATTCTTCTTCATTTCCTCAACATTGCGCTCGCGCATTGCTACACCACCGCCACAGGAAATGACCACATTTTTCTTATCCTGCATCTCGATCAGAAGATCTGTCTCGAGATTACGGAAATATTCTTCACCATAAGTAGCAAAAATATCCGGAATACTCATCTCTTCTCTGTCAGCGATTAACTGATCCATCTCAACGATTTCCATATCGAATACAGTGCTGAGGTAATCTGAAATTGTGGACTTACCTGCTCCCATGAATCCAATCAGCACGATATTATAATCAAAAAGCTTTCTTGCCTGAATACGCTTACTGTTACGGCGAATGCGACGGAATACATCTTCAATCTCTTCACTGTATTTGTTGCCATCCAGCTTAATCTCAAGCTGTCTTTCCTGCTTTTCTTCCTGCTTTGGCTGTATGATAGACATGCCATACTCTTCCTTGTACGCCATGATCTTTTCTATGATTGAATTTCTCTCAACCAAAGCGTCAATGATCTTATCATCGCACAATGCAAGCTGCTCTCTGTATAATTCCAAATCATTCATTGCTACTATGTCTCCTCCTGTCATTTTCTCTTTCGTCTAAAAGCCTGAATTTTCAGTTTTTAATTATATCAATTTTGTCACTGATACGCAACAAAAACTTACTCCTTATCCATTTCAAGAGCTGAATTATCAACAGATTTGCAAACGCAAGCACGCACATCCATGTTAAACACTTTGGATTCAGTGATACTGTCTGAAACATTCCGGATAATCCCGGTACATAGATTACTGCCAGAAGCATTACACTTCCCAACACAAACGCACCTGTAAGAAATGGATTATTCCAAAATCTTTTCGTAAATATAACAGTGTGGTCAGATTTACAATTGTATCCATGTACTAGCCGCCCAAGGCACAGCGTACCAAAAGCCAATGTTTTTGCGAGAATTACATTCCCTGTGCCTGTTGCATTTCCGCCTAGTCCAATTGTAAATGCAACAGATGTCATCACACCAATACATAAGCCTTCTACACCGATTTTCAACAGATTGTTCCCCTCCAGCAATGAGTTGCTGCGCTTCTCCGGTTTCATTTTCATCGATGCCGGATCCTGCGGTTCCAGCCCAAGCGCGATAGCCGGAAGACTGTCTGTCAGCAGATTGATAAACAGCAGGTGTACCGGGGCAAATGGTACCGGAAGTCCGGCAAGCGATGCATAAAGTACCGTCAATATGGCACCTAAATTTCCTGAAAGCAGGAATCCAATGGCATGGCGTATGTTTTCAAAAATACTACGTCCACGTTCCACAGCCTTTATGATAGTAGCAAAATTATCATCCGCAAGTACAATAGCCGCCGCTTCTTTCGCCACATCTGTTCCTGTAATTCCCATTGCCACACCAACATCCGCCTGTTTAAGTGCTGGCGCGTCATTCACGCCATCACCTGTCATAGCTACAATATTGCCTTTCCGCTGCCATGCTTTTACAATTCGAATCTTGTGTTCAGGTGCCACTCTGGCATAGACTGATACTCGCTCCACATATTCTTCCAGATCTTCATCTGACATCCCATCAATATCTGCGCCTTCACACACCAGATCACCTTCCTGTAAAATGCCAATTCGCTTAGCGATTGCTGCTGCTGTAATTTTATGGTCACCGGTAATCATCACCGGACGGATACCTGCTTCGATACAGGACTGTACCGCCGCTTTCGATTCTTCTCTAGGAGGATCCATCATCGCTGTCATCCCCAGGAATACCAGATTGTCTTCTTCATTCTCATCCAAATCAGAACCTGAGTCTAATACACGATATCCAAATGCCAGCACTCGCAGACCATTTTCAGCATATGTCTGATTCTGCTGTTCTATTTTTCTTCTATCTGAGTCTGAAATTTCATATTCCATTCCATCACGTGCAATTTTTTTCATAAGCGGCAACATTCTGTCAACTGCGCCCTTTACAATCATTACCCGTTCTGCACCAATATTATGAACTGTGGTCATCATTTTACGCGTACTGTCGAATGGTCTCTCACCAATTCTCGGATTCTGCCTTCTCACAGTCTCCGCATCTATGCCTGCTTTCGCTGCCATATTAATTAAAGAAGTCTCCGTTGGATCCCCAAGTTCTTTTTCCTCTGTACAGACTGCATCATTACATAACACACTATATATCATTAATTTTTGAAATTCCGGCAGCTGTCTGGTCTTCTCGTATTCTAATGACATATCTTTTCCATCTGCATAGCAGGCTTCTACCGTCATTTTATTCTGGGTAAGTGTTCCTGTTTTGTCTGAGCATATTACAGATACTCTGCCAAGTCCTTCTACCGCATGAAGTTTCCGGACAATGGCATGTTCTTTTGCCATCTCGCCTGTTCCCATGGATAACACAATTGTCACAATAGAACTTAACGCTTCCGGTATCGCCGCCACTGCCAATGCTACTGCGAAAAGAAATGCGTCTGCAATCCCCTCACCACGCCATACACTGACACCAAACAAGATGCCACAGAACACAAGAATTACTACAGACAGCTTCTTTCCAAATTCATCAAGACTTTTCTGCAACGGGCTTTTTTTCTCTGCCGCTTCATCCAAAAGTCCTGCAATCTTTCCCATTTCAGTCTGCATACCGATTCCTGTCACCAGAAATGTTCCTCTTCCAGCCGTAACAAAACTTCCGGCAAATACACGATCGGTCTGATCTCCCAGTGAATTGCCAATCACAGCTTTATCCAGAGTTTTTTCTGCCGGAAGACTTTCTCCCGTCAACATACTCTCATCAATCTTCAGATCCATGCATCTCAGAAGTCTTCCGTCCGCCGGAACTCTGTCACCAGCCTCCAAAACCACCTCATCCTCCATTGTTACTTCCGATGCCGGGATTTTGTTCACCTCACCGTCCCGAAAAACGGTTGCCTCCGGTGCTGAAAGTTCAGCGAGGCTATTGATTGACTGTTCTGCTTTGATTGTCTGTACAGTTCCCAGAATCGCATTCATTGTAATCACCACAAGAATCACGATGCTGCTCTTAATATCGCCCAGTAGTCCTGATATAGCCGCAGATACGATCAGAATGATTACCAGAAAATCTTTATACTGTTCCAGAAACACTCGCGGAATACTAAGTTTCTTTTTTTCTCTGATTTCATTCATACCATACCTTTTCTGATTTGCCTGTGCCTGTTTTGATGTAAGCATAGTCTGTCTCCTTTCTCTGTCTGTCCAAAGCATATGCATCCTCACAAGGATTTAAACATTTCTCCTGTAAACTCGTCATATAGAAATTCGTGCAGGCACGATTTCTGTATGGCGGCTTATTGTATAAAAAAAGAGACTTTTATTGCACAACAACTGTACAATAAAAGTCTCACTATTTCATTGCGATACGGATGCTCTGCATCGTACTGACGACATCGCAAACATATCTGTCATAACAACCACTGTAACAAACAGATATGTCAGTTACTCCCTTTTACATATTTCCAGTATATCCTTTGTCAGGCTTATTTGTCAAGAACGGCTTTGATATCTTTCCGAAATGTCTTCCACGCATCTTCATTTTCCACAAAATATTTTGGACAATTCTTTCCTGTCACATCATAATGCCGGATCACATCATTCTCATTCAAGTCAAATTTCAAACATAACCACGCACAGAGCTGAACCATAGAGCGATATGTCGCATCATTGAATTTTCCTGTATCATCCGGATGGCAGCACTCAATCGATACCGTATCATGATTCCTGGAGTTAGACGCATACGCCACTTCCCAGGTAGGCACACACTGTACAATCTCACCATCCAGTCCTACCACAAAATTACTACTTGCTTTCGTAATATGACTGTCCTTCAGTCCCTCAAAATAATTACGGTTATCCATTGCAGTAGATCCCGGATTAGCCGTATAGTGCACCACAATTCCCGTAATCCGGTCTGTCGCAGTGCCTGGTCTGGAATAAGGGTTCTCTGTAAGAAGTTCCACATCTATATCAGGCTTCACTGCTTCAATATCCTCTCCCGCATTTTCACTATAAGCTCTTTTGAATGGATTTACGCCTGTAACCCGCAGTACAACCAATACCACGCAAAGGATGCCAAGTACTGCCATTCCCAATTTCATATACTTTCTGAGACGGTTCTGCCTCTGTCTCGGGGTACACCGACGTTTCTTATAACTTCTCTTTCGTCTCTTAAACTTCATGTTTCTTCTCCTGTATACTCATAGTAACACATGTTTCGAAACATTTTATAAATTACTGCTTATGATTTTCTTATCTTTTACGTTCTCTACATAGCACCACAAGCTGTTATCTTATAAAAAACGATACATCGATGATGTTTTTAAAACCTCACCTTTCAAAAGCACCGGGCTTGGAAATTCGCTGTGATGAATGGCATCCGGATAATTCTGTGTCTCAAAACAGATGCCACTTCGCTTACCGTAGATTGCTCCCGCTTTTCCCTGCTCATCATTCAGGTAATTGCCTGCATACACCTGCACTCCCGGACGATCTGTATAGACTTCCATCGTAATTCCACTCTCATTACCGGTAAGTTCTGCCGCTTTGCGAAAACCGTCACCATTAATCGTCCAATTGTGATCATATCCATTGGCATCAACCAATGCTTTATAATTTTCTTCAATATCTCGCCCAATTACCTTTTTTACACGAAAATCCATCGGAGTTCCTTCCACTGAAATGATTCTTCCGGTCGGAATGGATCCCTCGTCTGTTTCTGTATATCCATCCGCATTTACCAGAAGTTCATGTGCAAGAATCGTGCCTGACTCATGACCGTTTAAATTAAAGTATGCATGATTAGTCATATTCCAGATAGTATCAGCATCACTCTCTGCACAATAAGAGATATAGAGACCGTTATCCTCTTTCAGTTCATAAGTCACTCTCACGTTCATAGCTCCCGGATATCCCTGATCTCCATCTGGGCTATGCAGTTCAAACACGACATGTCTGTCATCCGCTTCCAAGGTCTTCCAGAGGCGTTTCTGGTACACATCAGGGCCGCTATGAAGATTATCATTTCCCTTGTTTTTGCTGAGATGATATACATTTCCGTTTAATTCAAATTCCGCTCCACCGGTACGGTTTGCTACCCGCCCTACAATTGCGCCAATGGCTTCACCGCCAGCCTCGTAGCCTGCCGCATTATCATATCCCAGCAGAACATCTCTGACCTTTCCATTGGCATCCGGGACCAATGCTGCTACCCAGGATGCACCATAATCAGACACATGCATCTCCAACCCATTATCATTCTTCAATACATATAATGACGTACTTTTACTATCTTTTATTACTCCAAAATCCTTTTTCATACTTTTTCTCCTGATATTCGTAATATTAAAGAAACGATGGGAATATCCCACCGTTTCCTGTAATCTGATTCTTATGCATCCACGCTGTAGTTTGGTGCTTCTTTTGTGATATGAATATCATGTGGATGACTTTCTTTCAGAGATGCTGCTGAAATCTTCACGAACTGTCCGTTCTGTTTCAGTGCTTCGATGGTAGGTGCTCCACAATATCCCATACCAGAACGCAGGCCACCGAGCAGCTGGAATACAGTATCTTCTACAGATCCCTTATATGCCACACGACCTTCTACACCTTCCGGTACCAGCTTTTTCGCATCCGTCTGGAAGTAACGGTCTTTGCTTCCATTCTCCATAGCTGCTATAGATCCCATACCACGATATACTTTGTACTTTCTTCCCTGATAAAGTTCGAATGTTCCAGGACTCTCGTCACATCCGGCAAACATGCTTCCCATCATACATGCGTTGGCACCTGCTGCGATTGCTTTCGTGATGTCTCCTGAGAACTTGATACCTCCATCTGCAATGATCGGGATGCCGTATTTATCAGCCACTTCATAACAATTCATGATTGCCGAAATCTGCGGTACACCGATACCTGCTACGATACGTGTTGTACAGATAGAACCAGGTCCGATACCAACCTTGACCGCATCTACACCTGCTTTGATCAGTGCTTCAGCAGCTGCGCCTGTTGCCACATTACCGGCAATAACCTGAAGATCCGGGAACTTAGACTTAACCATATCAACAGTACGGATAACATTTGCAGAATGCCCATGTGCGGAATCCATAACCACTACATCAACCTTTGCATTCACAAGTTCCTGTGCACGCTCCAGACAATTTGCAGTAATACCGATAGCAGCTCCGCAGAGCAGACGTCCCTGATCATCCTTTGCAGAATCCGGATATTTAATCTGCTTCTCAATATCTTTAATAGTAATGAGACCTTTTAACTTAAAGTTGTCATCAACGATCGGAAGCTTCTCCTTTCTTGCCTTTGCAAGAATCTTCTTAGCTTCTTCAAGAGTAATGCCTTCTTTGGCTGTAATCAGTCCTTCAGACGTCATAGACTCTTTGATCTTCTTAGAAAAGTCTTCTTCAAATTTCAAATCACGGTTCGTAATAATACCAACTAACTTTCCATTCTCTGTGATCGGAACTCCGGAAATACGGAACTTAGCCATCAGATCATTGGCATCTGCCAATGTATGCTCTGGTGACAGATAAAATGGGTCTGTAATAACTCCATTCTCTGATCGCTTAACCTTATCTACTTCCTCTGCCTGTTCCTGAATAGACATATTCTTATGAATGATTCCGATACCGCCCTGACGTGCCATAGCAATTGCCATACGGTGTTCTGTAACTGTGTCCATACCAGCACTCATCATCGGAATATTCAGACGAATCTTCTTAGTCAGGTATGTGGACAAATCCACTTGGTTTGGAATCACCTCTGAATATGCAGGCACAAGTAACACATCATCAAATGTAATCCCTTCTCCAATAATTGTTCCCATGATTAAACCTCACTTTCTCTTTATGTGTTAACAGTCATATTACAAAAAACATGACCAATTTGTCAACTACTTTTGTAAAAAAGTACAATCTGACTGAGATTTTATTGTTTCACTACCTTTCCCGGTACCTGTGATGCAATTCCGGCTAACATCTCTTCTCCCGGCTCAAACAATACTTTCTTCATTATGCCTTCCTCGGAAAATATCATGCCATATACTGGTTCTTTCATATATCCACTGGTAAAGTCATATACTTTTGCATTAGAATATCTCTTCAATGCTTCTGCAGATTCCGGAGCCAGTATCACCAGATTCATCATATTAGCTTCAAAGATATTCTTTCTACGCTCTTTGTGAAAGATCTTGTCCACATCAAAATATCCGTTAATATACTGATATTCATATTCCACATCGCAGATCCTCATCATCAGAAGTCCCAGCAACACAAACAGCAATACCAAAGCCAGAAATACCGGACTTTGTAAACTCATCACAGCTGAAAATACAATAAGCAGAACACACAGTGCAATCCTGGCAAAATCCTTTCCGTCTCGTTTCTTTTTAACCATTTTTTCTACAAATATGTCTGCCATCAATTTCCTCCTGTCAGGTACTCTATTACAAGACACATAGAAGGTCTTGAATAATTAGTTATATTCTACCACGTTATATATAAAAAGAAAACTCCCCTAAGGGAGTTTTCCTCACACGGAATCATCCGTGATTACATCATACCCATTCCGCCAGGTGCTGCCGGCATAGCCGGGGTATCTTCTTTGATGTTAGCTACAACAGATTCTGTTGTCAGCAGTGTAGATGCTACACTTGTAGCATTCTGCAGAGCACTTCTTGTAACCTTAGCCGGATCAAGGATTCCTTCCTTAACCATATCTACATACTCTTCTTTGTATGCATCGAATCCAATACCTGGCTCCTGCTCTCTTACTTTATTAATAATAACCGCGCCTTCGAGTCCTGCATTAGCAGAAATGTGGAACAAAGGTGCTTCCAGAGCTTTCAGGATAATGTTAGCTCCTGTCTTCTCATCACCTGCCAGAGTCTCAGCAAGCTTAGCAACCTTCTTAGAAGCGTGAATGTAAGCAGATCCGCCACCTGCGATAATTCCTTCTTCTACTGCTGCCTTTGTGGCTGCAAGAGCATCTTCCATACGAAGCTTAGCTTCTTTCATCTCTGTCTCTGTAGCAGCTCCAACACGGATAACAGCTACGCCACCTGCAAGTTTTGCAAGTCTTTCCTGTAATTTTTCTCTGTCGAAATCAGATGTAGTCTCTTCAATCTGAGTTCTGATCTGAGCAACTCGAGCCTCAATTGCATCTTTCTCGCCCATACCATCTACAATAACTGTGCTTTCCTTTTCAACCTTAACAGACTTAGCGCGACCAAGCTGATCGATTGTAGCATCTTTCAGATCAAGTCCTAACTCTTCAGAAATCACCTGACCACCTGTCAGTGTAGCGATATCTTTCAGCATCTCTTTTCTTCTGTCACCATAGCCCGGAGCCTTAACACCTACAACGCTGAATGTACCACGCAGTTTGTTAACGATCAGAGTTGTAAGAGCCTCTCCTTCGATATCTTCTGCAATGATAAGCAGTTTAGCGCCAGACTGTACGATCTGCTCAAGTAATGGCAAAATATCCTGAATGTTCGTAATCTTCTTATCTGTAATCAGAATGTATGGATCATCCAGTGTAGCAATCATCTTCTCCATATCATTAGCCATGTAAGCTGAAATATATCCACGATCGAACTGCATACCTTCTACCAGGTCAAGCTCTGTGTGCATTGTCTTAGACTCTTCAATTGTAATAACGCCATCGTTAGATACCTTTTCCATAGCGTCTGCAACCATCTGTCCAACTTCATCATCACAAGAAGAAACAGCTGCAACTCTCGCAATCTGCTGTTTATCTGTAACTTTGCTTGACATCTCTTTGATAGCTTCTACTGCTACATCAGTTGCTTTCTTCATACCTTTACGAAGTACGATCGGATTAGCACCTGCTGCCAGGTTCTTCATACCTTCGTTAACCATTGCCTGTGCAAGTACAGTAGCTGTAGTAGTACCGTCACCTGCTACGTCATTGGTCTTAGATGCAACTTCACGGATGAGCTGCGCACCCATATTCTCGAATTCATCTTCCAGTTCAATATCTTTTGCGATCGTAACACCATCATTTGTAATGAGCGGTGCACCAAAAGACTTACCAAGTACTACGTTACGTCCTTTTGGTCCTAATGTTACTCTTACTGTATCAGCCAGCTGATTCACACCAGCTTCCAGTGCCGTTCTGGCGTCATGTCCGTATTTGATTTCCTTTGCCATGATTAATTCCTCCTTATTCTACAATTGCAAGAATATCGCTCTGCTTAACGATAATATATGTTTCTTCATCTACTTCTACATCTGTGCCTGCATATTTAGAATAAATAACCTTCTGTCCAGGCTCTACATGCATCTCAACTTCTTTACCATCTATAACTCCACCAGGTCCTACTGCAATAATCTCTGCCTGCTGCGGTTTCTCTTTTGTCTGTCCCGGTAATACGATACCTGACTTTGTAGTCTCTTCTGCAACCAGCTGCTTCAACACAACTCTGTCTCCTAATGGTACTAACTTCATTTTATATTCCTCCTTCAATAAAGTTCATTTATCTGTTAGCACTCACAAAAAGAGAGTGCTAAAAACTTTCTAGATATAAAATAGCACTCTCTCTTTATTTTGTCAACACACTTTATTTAGTTTAGACTATTTTTATAAAATCCATTTTCAATCTGAAATATCAGAATATTCCCTTCATCCCCCAGATAGCGTTCCAGAACCATGCCATCGCATTCTTCTACATTCTCACCATCGGTCAGCTTGCAGTTATATACTGCATCCAGAGAAATCACATCTACCTCTTCGCCTCGGAGAAGCATCTTTAACGTCTCCTGATCCTCATTACCGGATAATACTTTACAGTAATGTATCCGATCTTCCATCACTCCGTCTTCGAGGATCATCTGCTTCATCTGGAGCTCTGCTGAGCATCCTTCACACATCTCTCTGCCGCCTCCTTTTCCAGAAACAGTAAAAGGTATCAGTTGCCCGATACCCTTATACTTATTTTTCTTTTTCAGCTTTTATACGTTCCAGTTCCGAAAATACATGATCATTCACAACTTTGATGTAAGTACCTTTCATACCTGATGAACGAGACTCAATCACGCCCGCACTTTCAAACTTACGAAGTGCATTAACGATAACCGATCTGGTAATCCCCACTCTGTCAGCAATCTTACTTGCTACCAGAATACCTTCGGTTCCATCCAGTTCTTCAAAGATATGAATAATAGCTTCCAGTTCTGAGAAAGACAGTGTACTGATCGCAGACTGTACGATCTGTTCCTTTCTGCTTTCCTCTGCACTCTCCTCGTTTACAGAACGGAGCATCTCCAATCCTACAACCGTAGTACCATACTCACTGAGAATAATGTCATCAATCTCATATTCTGATTCCTGTTTGTATATAAACAGGGTTCCAAGTCTCTCACCGGCAATTTCGATTGGTGTGATCAACGCCTGATAACTCTTCGCCACTTCTTCAGAAAATCCAAGAGTCTCCAGATTGACATTCTCTTTGGTAGACAGGATGCCCAGAAGTCTCTCATTCAGCATCTCATCAATAAACGCTCCCACTTCTCCGCGAAGAAGCTCTGTGATGATACCAACACCCTTGCAACATCCGATACCAAGCACTTTGCCCTTTTTACTGATTACCAGTGCATTGGAATCCAGAATATCTGTCAATACGCGGCAGATATCATTAAAGACCACTTTACTGGAGTTATTATTGTGCAGTAATTTGTTAATCTTTCTAGTTTTATCTAGCAATTGCACGCCCATTCATATCACCTTCCTTATATTGGATATAGTAGCACACAATTGTATCAATTTCAACTATAAATAGTTGTAATTTGTATATTTTTCTGAATTTTCGGAATTAAACTAAAGTCTACTGAAAATTACTAGTTATCATTACTTTTTGTTCTACATAACCACACTGTTCATCCGCACAGACAAGCTTATTGCCCTTCTCTAGCATGTAACCTCCACACTTCGGGCATTTTTTCTCAGATGGTTTCTGCCATGACATAAAATCGCATTCCGGATAACCTTCGCATCCATAATAGCGTCTGCCTTTTTTTGTCTTGCGATATACGATCTCCTTACCACATTTCGGGCATGCAACACCCACCTTTTCCAGATAAGGTTTCGTATTGCGGCAGTCCGGGAACCCTGGACACGCCAGAAATTTACCGTGTGGCCCATATTTAACTACCATATTACGACCACATTCTTCACAGATTACATCCGTAACTTCATCCTCTATCTTGACGCTTTCCAGTTCCTTTTCAGCCTTCTTAACCGCTGCTTCCAGATCTGGATAGAAATTCTCGATAACGGATTTCCATTCCACTTTTCCTTCAGCCACGCAGTCCAACAGACCTTCCATATTGGCCGTAAAATTCACATCCACAATTGCCGGGAAGGACTCTTTCATAATATTATTGACTACTTCACCGATCTCTGTCATATACAAGTTCTTGCCCTCTTTGGCTACATATCTTCTGGCAATAATGGTAGAAATCGTCGGCGCATAGGTACTTGGACGTCCGATACCAAGTTCTTCCAGCTTGCGCACCAGGGATGCCTCTGTATAATGTGCCGGCGGCTGTGTGAAATGCTGCTTCTTATCAAAATGGTCACAAGACAGCTCTGAATCCTTATCCAATGACTTGAGCAGTACATTATTTTCAGGTTTCTCTTCCCCTGACTCTACATATACCGAACGGAATCCTTCAAATACAATTCGAGATGCAGCTACCGTAAACCGATATTTTCCTGCACCAATCTTAACCGAGGTAGTTTCATATTTAGCTGCCTTCATACGGCTTGCCACAAATCGTTTCCAGATCAGCTGATAAAGTCGGAACTGGTCTCTTGACAGTGACTCTTTTACCATAGCAGGCGTTCTGGTAATATCTGTTGGTCGGATAGCCTCATGCGCATCCTGAATCTTCTTATCATCTTTTGCTGTTGTGCTGCCGCTTCCCACATATTCTTCTCCGTAATTCTCAGCAATATAAGACTTTGCAAGTGCATCTGCCTCTTCTGAAATACGGGTAGAATCCGTACGAAGATATGTGATCAGACCTACTGTTCCACTGCCTTTGATCGTAATACCTTCGTATAGCTGCTGTGCAATGCGCATGGTCTTCTGAGTGGCAAAGTTCAACGCATTCGAAGCTTCCTGCTGCATCGTACTTGTGGTAAACGGAACCGGTGCTTTCTTCAGACGTTCTCCCTTTTTCACATTTTCCACATAATAATCTTCATGTTCAAGCTCCGCAAGGATCTGATTCACTTCTTGTTCCGAATGAATGGTCATCTTCTCATCAGCAGTGCCATAGAACTTGGCTGTAAGCGGCTTACGCTCGCCTTTCACCTTAAGGCAGGCATCGAGACTCCAGTACTCTTCCGGGATAAATGCGTTAATCTCTTCCTCACGATCGGCAATGATACGAAGTGCAACTGACTGCACACGTCCTGCACTCAAGCCCCTTTTCACCTTTGCCCACAGAAGCGGACTGATGCGGTAACCTACCACACGGTCAAGAGCACGGCGTGCCTGCTGTGCATCTACCAGATTCATATCAATCTCACGTGCATTCTTAATAGAAGACTTAACCGCATTTTTCGTAATCTCATTAAATGTAATACGATATGTCTTTTTATTCTCTAATTTCAGCGCATGCATCAGATGCCATGAAATAGCTTCTCCCTCGCGGTCCGGGTCAGTTGCGAGATATACTTTATCTGCTTTCTTTACTTCTTTACGAAGCTCTGCCAATATCTCTCCCTTACCACGGATTGTAATATACTTCGGCTCATAGTCATGTTCCACATCAATACCAAGCTGACTCTTTGGCAGATCTCTTACATGTCCGTTTGATGCCATAACTGTATAATTGCTTCCAAGGAATTTTTTAATTGTCTTAACCTTTGTAGGCGACTCCACAATTACCAAATAATGCGCCATATTATCTATACTCCTTTAATTTCATGCGTTCAGAACGCTTTTATGCTTTTACAAAATGATTTCTGGATATCTCTCTGATATATCCTTGCATTTCCAAAGACACAAGGGCATGAACCATATCTGTCCGCTTCATCCCGCTTTCCGCCTGCAAAGTATCCAGGCTCTTTGGAAACAAACCAACGGTAGCATACAACAATTTTTCTGGACTTTCAAGCACTTTTTCATTTTTCACCCTGTCAGAAGGTGAATTTGTATGATTTTTTAACAATTTAAGTTCTTCCTGCTCCAACAGATATTCCGGGCTCAGAAGCGGAACTGCACCGTCACTGATGATCCTGTTACATCCCTTACTGAGCTCACTGGTAACCGGTCCCGGCAGTGCATAGATCGTCTTTCCCTGATCCAGTGCAAATGTTGCTGTGATAAGCGATCCGCTCTTTTCTTTTGCCTCCATTACCAGTATCATGTCCGCAAGCCCGCTGATCATACGGTTCCTGGCTGGAAAATATTCCCGTAGCGGCGCTGTCCCCGGAGGCAATTCCGACAGAATCCCTCCATGCTTCTGAAGATCCATATAAAGTCCCTTATTCTCCTTCGGGTAACATACGTCCACGCCGCATCCAAGCACACCATAAGACTCTCCCCCTGCCTCAATAGCTGCACGTTGCGAGATGCTGTCTATCCCTCTTGCCATACCGCTGATCACCTGCACTCCGGCAAGTGCCAGATTCTCTGCATGGATGATCGACAATTCTTCACCATAGGGCGTACATCTCCTGGCACCCACGATGGCTGCTGTCGGTCTGTCTTCCGCCGGTAGCTTTCCCTTTACGTAGATCCCATAAGGCATCTTGATTAAATTTTTGAGTCTCTTCGGATACGCTTCGTCAAACCAGGTAACAAGACGGACTCCAAGTCTCTGACCCTGTTCATAAAGTTCCTCTACATCCTGCGTTCTTGCCCAGTTCTGCAAACGGTCAATCTCCTCTGCTTTCAAAAAATGAAGCTGCTTTTTCTGTCTTTCTTCTATATAATATATCCCATTATACACTTCTCTGGCACTGCCCCAGCGTTCCACCAGCGCACGCTTCTTATCATCCGTCAGTGGACGCATTCCAGCAAGCCACCATTCATACTTATATTCTTCCGTATCTCTCATACTCTTCCCCAATACTTCTTATCCATACTTCGATAAACAAGTGCCTCCTGCAAATGCTCTATCCCTATGCGTTCTTCTCCTTCCAAATCTGCAATTGTACGTGCCACCTTTAATACTTTATGATAGGTTCTCGCATTTAATGAAAATCTGTCATAAGCCTGTCGCATCATCCTCTTTTCTGCCCTTCCAAGCTCACAATCTCTTAACAGACGTTCCCCGGAAAGCTCTGCATTATACACAAACTCTCCATTCTCCGCACGATCCATCTGACGTTTTCTTGCTTTTTCAATCCTTCGTCGAATAGCTGCCGAGCTTTCTGCCAGTTCTTCCCTCTCCAGATCCTCATATGCCACGCCCTGCACCTCCGCACAGATATCCATCCTGCCAAGAAACGGATAGCTGATCTTCCCCTGATACTGCCGAATCTGGGATATCGTACATGTGCACTTATTCAGGTCAGAAAAATATCCGCAGGGACACGGATTCATGGCTGCCACCAGCATCACATCTGCCGGATAAATGATCACGCCATGATTTCTGACAATCCGCACTTCCCGTTCCTCCAATGGCTGACGCAGCACCTCAAGTACAGATCGCTTAAATTCCGCCAGCTCATCCAAAAACAGCACACCTCCACTGGCGAGTGTAAGTTCACCGGGTTTGGGCCAGGCTCCTCCCCCTAACAATGCCGCCTTTGTCACTGTCTGATTCACCTCACGAAACGGACGTTCCATGACCAATGGCTGCTCTGACTTAATCATCCCTGCCACACTATATACTTTGGTAATCCTAAGGCTCTCTTCTCTGGTAAGTGCAGGAAATATCGTCGGAATCCTTTTTGCTATCATAGACTTGCCGCTTCCGGGCGGTCCTACCATCAGCAGATTGTGTCTGCCCGCCACCGCGATCTCCGCAGCGCGCTTCATGCCAGACTGTCCGGAAATGTCCGCAAAATCTCCCTGTCCTGCAACCACTTCTCTCTCGAATAGTGTATCTGTCTTTTTGATACATCCAATGGTTTCACCTTGAAGCAATTGTCGATATATCTCGCCCAGAGATTTAATACCACAGACGCACACTCCTTCCACAAGCCTTGCTTCCCGTTCATTGGCAGACGGAACAACCAGACATCTCACCTGCTGTTCCTTCGCCTTTGCAGCAATTGCAAGCACCCCAGGAATCCCCTGCACACTGCCGTCTAAGCCCAGTTCGCCCACTGCCATCACTTGTTCCAGACATTCCTGCTGTAATAAACCTGCCGCAGCTAACACCGCCAGTGCAATAGGCAGATCATACGATGTCCCACGCTTTCTCACATTGCCCGGCGATAGATTAATCACCATTCGTTTGGGTGGCAAAGCAGCACAGGCATTCTGGATTGCCGTACGGACACGTTCCTCCGCCTCCCGCACTTCTGCTCCCAGATAACCGACCATATGAAACAACGGCAGTCCGTTACTCACGTCAGCCTCTACCTGCACCGGTATGACTTCCATGCCACACATTGCCGCCGATAATACTCTACTGAAACTCAATCGCATCTCTCCTTCTATATTTTACCGTATTTCGGGTTGTCATAATCAGTATTCGTAGTTACATTTATACTCTTCTTACGTTAACTCGTCAATATGATTTTTAGAAAAAACAAAATTTCAGTAGATTTGCATAATAAATCGCCCCACGGCAACCTGGTCAGGTCACCACAGAGCGATTTATTTTATCTCGTATTTTTCTAAAATGCTTCAAATGCCGTTAATACATTCTCTAAAGAATTATACTCAGATATTCCAATTTCACATACATAATCATCTTTCACGCAATAGATAATAGCCTGCGTCGTTCCATCTGAACCATCCGAATTTTGGTAATTATCCCGTATATATGTAAGGCAGTTTCTGGATTCTCCCGCTAATTCAACCGTACTTTGCTCTGCCTCTGAGTGCGACAGATAATTAATATCTTGCTTGATCAATGTTTTATCCTGTTCCAGCAAATCCTCAATCATTTTTCCATCCAGCTTATGAACAGATATTCTACACCACTTATCTTTTTATGGAAAAGCACAAATTCTCTCTCTTCCACATAAACTGTAAGTAAAAATGCGGTCAGGTGCTCACTGTGAAATCTTTTCCTCCTCCCCTAACAGCTGCCGAAGAACAGTATTATCTGCAAAAATATACAGAAGGAGACCTTGAAGCCAAGCACATCCTGATCGAGCATAATCTCCGGCTGGTTGCGCATATCGTCAAAAAGTATCAGACGCTTGGCGAAGACACCGAAGATCTTCTATCCATCGGTACAATCGGTCTGATCAAATCTGTGGTTACCTTCAATTCCGGCAAAAATGTCAGGCTTGGAACCTACGCTGCAAGGTGTATCGAAAATGAAATTCTGATGCACCTTAGAAGCAAGAAGAAATACTTTCGTGACGTTTCCCTGTATGAGCCAATCGGCATCGACCGGGAAGGTAACGAAATCCGTATCTTTGATATTATCGATTCTCATACCGATGATGCTTACAAAAAAGCCGTCCTCAAGGACGATATCAAACTTCTTTATTCCAAGCTGGAATCTCAGCTTTCTCCCAGAGAACGGACAGTACTGAAAATGCGATATGGGCTCTATAACGAGGCTGAATATACGCAGCGGGAAATTGCTGCAGAGCTTGGCATCTCCCGTTCCTACGTCTCCCGTATTGAAAAAAGCGCAATAGAAAAGCTGCGGCCCTATTTCTAGGACCGCAGCGTTATCTGCGTTAGTCTTCTTTTCTTCTCAGGATATCATACTGGTCGGCATGACCTCCCAGATCAATATACAGCACCTGCTTTGGATGTGGTGCACTCTCCTGCTCATTGCCATCCTCGTCTACGATCTTCTTCACCGTCACTTCGATGTTATCTCCGTTTGGCTTCATCAACTCGATCATCTCACCTACCGAAAACTTGTTGCGCTGTTCGATGCGGTACATGCCGTCACGCTCTCCACCGATGATACCCAGATACGTATACTCTCTTACATAGGTATTGCTGTCGTAGATCTGTGCCTCATCATCTGGTCTGCCAAAGTAGAATCCGGTTGTGAACTGTCTGTACGTACAATTACTGATCTGATCCAGATACCATGGCATATTCTTGCGGTAAAGTTCCGGATCTTCCAGATAATCATCAATCGCTTTGCGGTAAGTTCTCGCAACAGTCGCCACATAAAGAGCTGTCTTCATACGACCTTCAATCTTAAAGCTATCGATTCCTGCATCGATCAATTCCGGAATGTGTTCGATCATGCACAAGTCCTTGGAATTGAAAATGTAGGTGCCGCGCTCATTTTCATAGACAGGCATATATTCACCAGGTCTTGTCTCCTCTACGACCGCATATTTCCAGCGGCACGGATGGGTACAGGCTCCCTGGTTGGCATCTCTTCCGGTAAAGTAATTACTCAGCAGGCATCTTCCGGAATAGGAAATGCACATTGCTCCATGAATAAAGCTTTCAATCTCCATCTCTTCTGGGATATTGGCACGGATCTCTTTGATCTCTGCCAACGACAGTTCTCTGGCAGATACCACACGCTTTGCGCCCTGTTTCCACCAGAACTGATAAGTTCCATAGTTCGTATTATTCGCCTGTGTGCTGACATGGCGCTCGATCTCCGGACAGATCTCCTTTGCCATTTCAAAGATTGCCGGATCTGCAATGATCAATGCATCCGGTCCTAACTCTTTCAGTTCTTTCAGATATTCCCGCACGCCTTCAAGATCCCGGTTATGTGCCAGAATATTGACCGTTACATGGACACGCACGCCATGCTCATGCGCGAATGCGATTCCTTCTTTCATATCATCATGGCTGAAATTCTTCGCCTTTGCTCTTAATCCAAAGACTTCTCCGCCGATATATACCGCATCTGCTCCAAATATAACTGCTGTTTTTAATACTTCCAGACTGCTGGCTGGAATCAATAATTCCGGATGTCTGCTCATTTTTCTTTCCTCACTGTACTATCTGTATCTGTTACTTCTCGGACGTTCTGCGCTTCACACTGAGTGCGATTCCGTCTCCTAATGGAAGGATGGCTGTCTCATAGATATCACTGTGCTTCAGCTCAAATAAATATTCACGCATGCGGCTGTGGATCGTCCGGTTTCTGCGTTCGACCGCATATCTGGACTCGATCACATCTCCATCCTGGAGCACATTATCAGAGACCAGTACACCGCCCTCCGAGAGAAGTCTTGTGACCTCTGGCAGATAATGGATATACTGTCCCTTTGCCGCATCCATAAATACAAAGTCATAGGGGCCCGCAAGCCCCTTCATAACTTCCAGCGCATCCCCCTCTAACAGGGTAATGTCCGATTCTTTCCCTGCCCGTCTAAAATTCTCGCGGGCAATCGGGATTCGTTTATCATAATTCTCAATTGTAGTAATCTTACATCCTGCCGGAGCATATTCACTCATCACAAGTGCTGAAAAGCCAACCGCCGTACCGACTTCCAATATGTTCATCGGTCGGTTCATGGTAATCAGTGTCTTTAAAAAGCTCTTGGTCTCTTTCCGGATAATTGGCACATAGGTATCCAGTGCCTCTTTTTCAATCTCTTCCAACAGAGAATTCTCCGGCGTCTCCAGCGAATGGATATAAGTTACCATTCTTTCATCTACTATCATTTCTATACATCCATAATAATCGGAAGAATCATCGGTCTTCTCTTGGTACGTTTCCAGATAAATTCATTCATCGTATCACGGACAACAAGCTTGATCTTGCTCCAGTCTGCATTCTTCTGACGTCCCAGATAATTGCCAACTGCTTCTTCCAATACATGTCTGGCGTCTTCCATCAGACCTTCTGATTCTCTAACATATACAAAACCTCTGGATACAATATCCGGTCCTGCAAGCAACTGATTGGTACCCTTTTCCAGCGTCATCACAACAATCAGGATACCATCTTCTGCCAGATGCTGACGATCACGCAATACGATATTACCAACATCACCGACTCCAAGTCCGTCTACCAGAACCTCGCCTGTGTGTACCTTATCTACAACCTTAGCCTCTTCTTCGCTTACTTCCAGCACATCACCGGACTGCAGCATAAAGATATTCTCTTTCGGAATGCCAAGCGATTCAGCCAGTTTGGCATTCGCCTTTCTATGACGGTATTCACCATGGATCGGTACTGCATATTTCGGTTTTACCAGAGAGTAAATCAGCTTCAGTTCTTCCTGGCAGGCATGTCCGGATACATGTGCATCCTGGAAAATGACATTCGCACCTTTTTCTGACAGCTCGTTGATGACACGGGAAACTGATTTCTCATTACCCGGTATCGGATTGGAACTGAAGATAACTGTATCATTCGGCATAATGGTAATCTTGCGGTGAATATCCGCCGCCATTCTGGACAGCGCAGCCATAGACTCACCCTGGCTTCCGGTTGTGATCAATACCGTCTTCTCCGGCGGATAATTCTTAAGCTGATCGATCTCGATCAAAGTTCTATCCGGAACCTTGAGATAGCCAAGTTCCTGTGCCGTAGCAATGATATTAACCATGCTTCGTCCTTCGACTACAACCTTACGTCCGTATTTGTAAGCAGAATTGATGATCTGCTGCACACGGTCTACGTTGGATGCAAATGTCGCGATAATAATACGGGTATCCTTGTACTCCGCAAATAAATGATCAAAGGTATATCCCACGGTACGCTCAGACTGCGTGAAGCCCTTTCGCTCTGCATTGGTACTGTCTGACATGAGTGCCAGTACGCCTTTCTTACCGATCTCGGCAAAACGCTGCAGATCAATCGCATCACCAAATACCGGTGTGTAATCTACCTTAAAGTCTCCTGTATGAATGACAATACCTGCCGGTGAGTAGATTGCAAGTGCTGATGCATCCTGAATACTGTGGTTTGTCTTAATAAATTCAATACGAAACTGTCCCAACATAATAGACTGTCCGTGCTTTACTACCTTTCTGCGGGTAGAGCGGAGCAGATTATGCTCAGCCAGTTTCTTTTCGATAATACCCATAGTAAGCTTTGTCGCGTAGATTGGCAGGTTAATTTCTTTCAATACATACGACAATGCGCCAATGTGATCTTCGTGTCCATGGGTGATCACAAAGCCCTTAACTTTCTTAATGTTGTCTTTCAGATAAGTAATATCCGGGATTACCAGATCAATTCCCAGCATATCGTCCTCCGGGAATGCCAGTCCGCAATCCACAACAACAATACTGTCTCCGAATTCGAAGGCAGTGATGTTCATTCCGATCTTCTCAAGACCTCCGAGCGGAATGATTCGCAATTTTCCGTTTTTCCCTTTCTTCAAACTTTACACCTCCATGTGTTATTACATCTGATCCTGATCTTTCTTCAGACATTCTTTACACTGGCCGTAAAATTTTAATTCATGATCTAACACATGAAATCCCGTCTCTTCCTCGATCTGACGCTCCAAATCGTCCAAAAGGTCATGTCGAAACGGAAGAACCTTCCCACATGTTTTACATATCAGATGATGATGGTGATGCTTTAATTCCCCGTTCAGCTGGTCACCAATCTCATATCTGATACATCCGTCATCCAAATTAATACGATCCACTAACTGCATATTCAGCAGCAACTGTAATGTCCGGTAGATCGTTGCAAGACCGATCTCCGGATAGTCTTCCTTTACCAGGTCATAAATGTCCTCTGCAGTCATATGAGTGTCACGATGATCCGCAAGTACTTCTAATACAAGCAACCTCTGATTGGTCACTTTTAACCCTTTTTCTTTCAGTAGTTTCTTAAACTCTTCCTGACTTATCGCCATAGCACGCTACCTTTCGATGTCTACGTCCTCCAACAACTCCTCGAATATCTTAAATACAGCGTTCATTTCCACGTCGTCTTCTACAAATTCAAACACGCAGTCCTTATCCTCTGCATCGGATGTATCCTTTAATATCGTACATTCCGCATCCCCATATTCAGAATCTGTCACCAGAATGTATGTCACTCCATTAACCTTTGTCTGTTCCAGTACATAAAATTCCAGTTCTTCACCATTCTCATCTGATAACATCGTAATCTTTTCCATCCGACACTTCACCTCTGTTCTAATTATCTTATTGAAAATTATCCAATCGAATCCAAGTATCCCTGCAAAATAAAAACCGCGGCAATCTTATCAATATACTGCTTACGGTTCTCACGTCTTACATTATTCTCGATCAAAGTACGCTCTGCTTCTACTGTCGTGAGACGCTCGTCCCACATCACGACTTCCAGCCCTGTACGGCGTTTTACCATCTCTCCGAACGCGAGAGCCTTCTCCGCTCTCTCGCCCAGATCGTTATTCATGTGCTTCGGAAGTCCGAGAACAATCCGCTCCACCTCATACTCACTGATCAGTTCTTCAATCCGCGCACAGGTTTTGCGCAGCTTATTCTCATCCTTCCTCCAGATCGTCTCGACCGCCTGTGCCGTGATTCCAAGCGGATCGCTCATAGCGACACCGACCGTCTTCGATCCGTAATCAAGCCCCATAATTCTCATATACTATTCTTCCCATCCGAAATGCTTGATATACGTCTTCAGCATCTCTTCTACTAACTCGTCCCGCTCCATCTTCATAATCAGGCTTCTGGCTCCATTATAACTTGTGATATAAGTAGGATCTCCTGACATAATATATCCTACGATCTGATTCACAGGATTATAGCCTTTCTCGCTCAGTGCTTCATACACGATCTCAAGAATATCTTTTGCCTGAATCTGCGGACCGCTTTCTACCTGAAAAAACTGTGTGTTGGTTAAATCTTTCATATACTCACGTCCTCTCGAAATACTTCAACTTTATTCTACATGAATCCATTATAAAATTCAATCAATTATTTGCGAACGATTTTCGATTTCTACATTTATTAACTGATTTGCAAGATTTTCTTCCGTTTTTCGTCCAACTTTCACATACTCTCTCGTATGTCCGATCTGCCACGTCTCACTGTCGCGCTGAATCTCCTCTTCCATAAGGACTTCTACTGTCTGTCCGATCAGGCGGTCTTCAAATGCCTTTTTATTTTCCTTGCCAAGAGCGATCAGCTGATTGCTGCGCTCAGTCTTCACAGGCTCCGGTACCTGATCTTTCATCTCGGCTGCCTTAGTGCCCTGACGTCTGGAATATTTGAAAATGTGTGTCTCATAGAAGTTCACTTTCTCCAGAAATGCCTTTGACTCCCGGAACTCTTCTTCCGTCTCACCCGGGAATCCTACGATCACATCAGTTGTAAGCGCGGGATGATCAAAAACCTCTCTCAACAGTTCGCATTTCTCATAGTATTCTTCTGCTGTATATCTGCGGTTCATCCGCTTCAAAGTTGTATTACATCCACTCTGCAAAGACAGATGGAAATGCGGACACATCTTCGGAAGTGCCGCTATCCCCTCTGCGAATTCTCTGGTAATAATACGAGGCTCCAACGAACCCAGACGAATACGCAGGATTCCTTCCACCTGATGTACGGCACGGATCAATTCCAGCAGATTTTCCCCGGTATCAATACCGTAAGAACTGAGATGGATTCCGGTCAATACGATCTCCTGATATCCATTGGACGCCAGTGTGTGTACCTCCGCAAGCACGTCTTCCATCTTACGGCTACGCACCCGTCCTCTGGCATACGGGATAATGCAGTAAGAACAGAACTGGTTGCATCCGTCCTGCACCTTTACATTGGCTCTGGTATGCTCTGCCTGTCTGGACACACGCATTTCCTCATACTCATGAGTATGTGCAATGTCAATCAACTCTACCTGTGGTTCTTTTTCTTCTATTTTAGCAAAATGCTCATCCAGTATTGCGATGAGATCTTTCTTTTTATTATTGCCGATGATAATGTCAATGCAGTCATCCGCCTTTGCGCCCTGTGCCTGTACATAACAGCCAGCAGCCACGACTACTGCATTAGGATTCATTTTTCTGGCTCTGTGAAGCATCTGTCTGGATTTGCGGTCAGCCATGTTGGTAACCGTACAGGTATTGATCACATACACATCTGCGCCCTCTGCAAAAGGCACGATCTCATAACCGTTCTGCTCCAGCATCTCCTGCATTGCCTCGGTTTCATAAGCATTCACCTTGCATCCAAGGTTATGAAGTGCTGCTTTTCTCATAATTAGTTTCTCCTTGACTTTTCTACTGACGCCTTTTAATATGTTTATAGAATGTCAGATGTCACAGATAAGACATATATGACATTTTCTCGACATTTCCACATACAAAAGGAGGTAACAAGAATGAAAACTGTACAGATTTCTTTCGATACAGATACTCTTGCAAAGGTGAAATCATTTGTCAATGAAGTCACCAAGTTTGATAATGAATTCGATCTGGTTTCCGGAAGATATGTCGTTGACGCTAAATCTATCATGGGTATCTTCAGTCTGGACTTAACCAAGCCGATTACGCTGAATATCCACACAGATGAGAACGTGGACAAGATCCTCGACACTCTGAAAGATTATCTTATCTAATCCATTATCATGTTGTTATAATAATATTATAATTAATAATGCCTGCGGATTGCTACGTGCTTCACGCTCTCGTAGCCATGGCATTTTTAAGAAGTGCGCCGTCTAAGAACGACGCACTTCTATTACTTCTACAGTATCAATTGCTGTCTGAACAAGCTCATCGATCTTCTCAGCAAGTTTCTCCTCTGACTTCTTGATAATATTGATATTCGGTTTGGTTACCGGATGTTTCGCCACAAAGATAGTACAGCAGTCCTCGAACGGCTGGATCGATGTCTCATAAGTTCCGATCTTCTCAGACACCTCTACGATCTCCTGCTTATCAAATCCGATCAGCGGACGATATACTGGCATCGTACATACTTCATTGGTAGCCGCAAGACTCTGCATGGTCTGGCTTGCTACCTGACCGATACTCTCACCTGTGATCAGTCCCAGACATCCGCTTTCTTCTGCAAAATGCTGTGCGATCTTCATCATATAACGACGCATGATAATGGTCAGCTCATCATGTGGACACTGATCGTAAATATATAACTGAATATCCGTAAAGTTAACCACATTCAGTTTGATCGGTCCGGCATATCTTGCCACGATTGCTGCCAGATCTACAACCTTCTGTTTAGCACGTTCACTGGTGTACGGCGGTGCATGGAAATAAGTTGCTTCCAGTCCTACGCCTCGTTTTGAGATCATATATCCTGCTACCGGACTGTCGATTCCACCAGATAACAGCAGCATTGCTTTTCCGTTGGTTCCAACCGGCATTCCACCCGGTCCCGGAATGATCTGAGAATAAATATAGATCTCATTGCGCACTTCAATGTGAAGCAGTACATCTGGCTTGTGTACATCCACGCGAATCTCCGGAAATGCATCCAGCACCGCTTCTCCTGCTTTGCAGTTAATCTCCATAGAGTTCAATGGATAACTCTTTCTGCTTCTTCTCGCTTCTACCTTAAATGTGATATTCTTGTCCGGATACATCTCATCCATAAATGCAACCACATCTTTTTTCAACTGTTCAAATCCCTGATCTGGCTTGCGCACAACCGGACAGATACCTACCAGTCCGAATACCGTCTGCAGACGTTCGATTACTTCATCACTGTCGTATGCACCTTCGCAATCTACATAAATTCTTGCCTGTGACTTGTGTACTTCAAATTCTCCGTCCAGATCCTTGAGTGCGTAACGCACCTGACGCACCAATGCATCCTCAAAGAGATGACGGTTCTTACCTTTAATTCCAATTTCTCCGTATTTTAATAAAAATGTCTGAAATGTCATAGTATTTCCTTTCTCTTAATGTCTCGTATATCTTCTAAGCATCGGCACCAGTTCCTGCAGTGCCTGAAGTGTATAGTCCATCTCTTCTTCCGTTGTCATCTCTGACATACTAAAGCGGATCGTCGCATCCAGATATTCTTTCTTCGCACCAATTCCTTTCAGCACTCCGCTGATAGCAGGATGGTTTGATGCACACGCAGAACCCGCGGATACACAGATACCTTTGTCTTCCAGTGCATGCAGAAGCACTTCACTTCTTACGCCTGCAAATCCTACACTGATAATGTGTGGTGCACTGGTCTCATCATAGAGGCCATGAACAACTGTATCAGGCATCTTCAGTACTTCTTCTACAAAATTCGACTTCATCTGGCGCATATGCTCCACCTTTTCTTCCAGATGATCGTAGCACATGGATGCCGCCAGCGCCATGCCTGCAATTCCCGGTACATTGTCTGTACCGGAGCGCATATTCTTCTGCTGTCCTCCGCCGTATATGATCGGACGAATCTTCACATGCTCATCAATGTACAAAAAGCCCACACCTTTCGGACCATGGATCTTATGACCACTAACCGAAAGCATATCGACTTTTAACTTTTTCGGATAAATGCGGTATTTTCCAAATCCCTGTACTGCATCCACATGGAACAGAATATCTTTATTATAAGCCTTTACAATACTCGCTGCTTCCTGGATCGGCTGTACAGATCCAACTTCGTTATTCACATACATAATAGATACCAGGATGGTCTCCGGACACAATGCCTCCTGCAATGCATCCAGCTTCACTCTTCCGTAAGCATCCACCGGAAGATAAGTCACACGATACCCTTCCTCCTCTTCCAGAAAACGCAGTGTATTAAGAATCGCTGGGTGTTCTATAGACGACGCGATCAGATGCTTTCCTGCTCGTTTGTTAGCTCTTGCAGCCCCGATCAGCGCCCAGTTATCACTCTCTGTTCCTCCTGAAGTAAAGAAAATCTCTTTTTGCTGTACTTTCAGAATCTTCGCTAACATATCTTTTGCTTCTTTTATATATTGTTCCGATTCCACTCCACGGTAATGCATGGAAGATGGATTACCGAAATCTTCACACAACACTTTGCGTACAAGATCGCCAACTTCATCATACGCTTTGGTAGTACCCGAATTATCCAGATATACTTTCATGATCTGTTCCTTTCCATATAATCTTCTACTATATAAAATATGATTACTTTTCTAAATGGTACATCAGGATCGATAATGCAGTAAGCCCGGCGGTCTCTGTCCGAAGGATGCGTTTGCCAAGTGTAATCTCACTTGCACCTGCCTCTTTTGCCTGCTCTACTTCCTCTTTTTCAAAACCGCCTTCCGGTCCGATAAAGATGCCTACTGACTGTCCCGGTTTCACGGATTCCATGATCTGTTTCGTCTGTTCCATACCTTCTGCCAGTTCATAAGGAATCATGACTACATCCAGCTCTTTGGATAGCATCAGTGCTTCATCGTATTTCAATAAGCCTCCGACCTTCGGTACAATACCTCTTCCTGACTGCTTCGCTGCACTTCTCGCGATCTCGCCCCAACGCTCTACCTTTTTCGCTGCTTTCTTATCATCCAGACGTACAACACAGCGCTTCATCGCTACCGGAACGATCTTATATACACCAAGTTCTACTGCTTTCTGCACGATCAGTTCCATCTTGTCCCCCTTTGGCAGCCCCTGGAACAGATAGATCTTAGACGGCAATTCCGTATCTACACTCTCCTCCTCCAGAATCGTGAGAACTGCCTGTGCATCCTCGTATTTTTCCACCTGACAGATATAATGGTGATTATTACCATCACTGATGCCAAGCTTCTCACCCGGACGCATCCGAAGCACATTCTTCATATGGTTAACGTCAGTTCCTTCTATGTAAATCTGATTTTCCTGTACCTGATCCGCTGTCACAAAAAACTGCTGCATGACTTCCTCCTGCTCTCCACCTGTATGATTAATTCTTTCTGGCGGTTACTGATACCCATTCACCCTGATGGTTTACTTCCAGTACTTCAAGACCTGCTGCCTTCACTGCTTCTACCACAGTCTCTTCCTTCTCTTCGATAATACCGCTTGTAATATAAATCCCACCAGTCTTCAGATGATTCAGGATAACCGGAGTCAGTGGAACCAATACATCTGCAAGGATATTAGCAGCCACGATATCATAACGGTCATATCCAACCTGATCCTGTACCTCTTTGTCATCGATAATATTACCGATCATAACACGGTACTGGTCACGGCTGATTCCATTTACGTCCATATTCTCATGTGTCGCATCGATTGCACACGGATCCAGGTCTGTACCTGTTGAATGCTTCGCACCAAACTTCAATGCCAGCATACCAAGAATACCACTTCCGCATCCCACATCCAGAATCTCTGTATCTTCTGTTACGTATTTTTTTATCTGACGGATGCAGAGCTGTGTCGTCTCATGCATACCTGTACCAAATGCTGTACCCGGATCGATATGAATGATCATCTTATCCTCATCCTCCGGCTGTACATCTTCCCAAGAAGGGATGATCAGTACATCATCAATGGTAAACTGATGGAAATACTGCTTCCAGTTATTTACCCAGTCTACATCTTCCGTCTGAGACTCTTCGATCTCCATACTTCCGACATTCACATAGGTACCGATCTCTTTCAGTTCCTCACGGACTGCCTGAAGCATCTTCTCCTTGTCCTCATCCTCTTCCAGATAGAAGCTGATATAAGCCACGCCGTCATCCACATCGATCTCCGGCAGGATGTCCACGAACATCTGCTCCTTCTCTCTCTGGGTAAGCGGAATCTTGTCTTCCACTTCCACACCCTGGATTCCCAGATCCATCAGACTGCTGCAGACAATATCCTCTGCTTCTGTCGTTGTTTTAATTCTAAATTTATTCCATTTCATATGCTCTTCCACCTTTTCATACATATACGCAAACTGTTTTAATAGTAACATATTCTTTACAAATGTGTAAATACACCCTGCATATATTTAGCTACATTTCATAAAATCATCTACAAAAACCAGAGGTTCATGTCCACATTTCCATTGATTCCGGGCACCTGTCCGGTCTCTGTGTACTGCCACATGGAGATTTCATACGGACACTGCGGCAATGGTTCATAATCTGCATACCATTTCTCGTAGTCAGTAAGCCTCGTAAGATCCAATGTAAATGCCATCCATTTCATATTGGCATAGATCATCGTCTCATAACCTGCCGCTTTCACCGCATCGCAGAATGTAATACAGTGATCGGTAAATGTTTTTCCGTCCAGATTATCCGTTCTTGCCGTGTCATTCTTAATCTCTTCTGTATCATATACCACAGGCCCTTTGATGTCGTAATCCCGTATCCGCTCCAGCACAAACTGCGCCTCTTCTTCAGCTTCTGCCTGATTGACTGCCTGCGAGAAGAAATACACGCCCACATCCAGACCTGCCGTCAGTGCACCTTCCACATGGCTCCGGAACATACTGTCCTCCACCAGCTTCCCGGCTTCTCCATATCCTCGATACCCCAGGCGCACAATCACAAAATCCACGCCATAGTCCTTCACTTGCTGCCAGTCCACTTCCGGCTGATACTCTGACACATCAATTCCTAATCTGGACACTGTCTCTCCATCCTCATCCAGATAAAATTTCTTGCCATCCTGATCTTCGATCCTCGTCAGATCCTGCTTGATCAATGGAATATCCAGAAGCTCAGCTTCATATTCATTCCCCAGCACATCCACAAATCTGTAAGTGTCTGTATCTTCTTCTATCTCCACGCCCTCTATTTTTTGCTCGTTGTTCTGCTCTTCTTTTGTACTACAGCCACATATTAATGCAACTGTCAACAACATTATCAGTAATATCTGAATTTCACGCTTTTTCCTCATTATTCTTCCCACACTCTCTATTGCACACTGCACACACGCAGACATCCATCCGCTACCCGGAACCGGATCTGCATGCCTGCATAATCCATCCCATAGATACGCTCCGGATCTTCCTGATAAGACGGTCTTGGATCCTGCGCAAGAATCTGCCTCAATACTGTTCTATGTTCTTCCGGCACACACAATTCCAGATCCTTTTCAAACTCCACCTGCAGTCCGTCATTTTTATGCTGCTCCGCAAATCCACCTGCGGCATCCATCTTACAGTCTACATAAGGAAGATACGGCTTCACATCATAAATTGGTGTTCCATCCATCATATCCACGCCCTCTACAAGTAATACGCTTCCTTCTTTTTCCGTATCACAGATTTTCACCAGACGAACGCAGGACAATCCGATTGGATTTGGTCGAAACGGAGATCTTGTGGCAAATACGCCCATACGAGTATTTCCTCCCAGTCTCGGTGGACGCACTGTCGCATGCCAGGTCTTCTGCTTCACTTCTGAAAATCCCCAGAGCAGCCATAGATGACTGTAATCTTCCAGTCCACGCAGTGCATCCTTTGAACGATATTCCGGTTCAAAAACAACCTTGCCCCTGGTCTCTGCCAGACCGCTTTGCCTTGGCAAACCGAATTTTTCCGGAAAGTCTGTACGGATCACGGCAATCTTCTTTAATGTCAAATCTTCTGAATGTTTCTGCATAACGCTCTCCTGATCTATCTTTCTTCTGCCAGTCGTTTCCGTATCATAGCAATTTCTTCCTTATGACCGGCATCGTCAAACGGAGTTTCCAGGTAAAATGGCAGATCACGAAGTCTGGGATGCCTTAAGACATTCAACAATGCCTCCATGCCAATCTCACCTTCTCCGATCGGTGCATGGCGATCCTTACGAGAACCAAACGGCATCATACTGTCATTCAGATGAACGGCACGCAACAGATCCAGTCCGAGCACCTGGTCAAATTTCTCCAGCACACCTTCCAGATCATTTACAATATCATATCCTGCCGCAAATACATGACAGGTATCCAGACAGATTCCGATCTTTTCCGGATGCTTTACTCCATCACGGATTGCTTTCAGCTCCTCAAATGTCACACCAATCTCTGTACCTTTTCCACTCATAGTTTCCAGAAGCACTTGAATATTCTGGTCTGACGTCACTGCCTGATCCAGTCCCCGGATAATATTCTGAATCCCGGAATCTGTACCAATCCCCGTATGGCTTCCCGGATGAAACACCAGATTCTCAATCCCCAGTTCATCCATGCGCTGAATATCCTCTCTGATTACCATACTGGCAAATTCATAAGTTTTCTCCGTTGCGCTTGCCAGATTCATAGTATATGGCGCATGGGCAAGAATCGGTCCAAAGTGATGTTCCATTCTTATACTCTGAAACTTTTCTATCTCTTCTGATGTATATGTTTTATAATTTGATCCCCTCGGATTACGACTAAAGATCTGCATGGTATTCGCTTCCATCTTCACCACATTTTCAGCAGTCTTCGCAATCCCTCCGGCAATCGACATATGTGTTCCTATTGTAAGCATTGTCTTTTCCTCCTACCTATTACAATAACATTTTTAGTATCCGGTTGCCACAAAATCATCGGAAATACAAACGAAAAAAGGAACCACAGATTTGTGATTCCTCGCAAGAATTTCTGGCATTTTTCTATTATTTATTCGCAACATATACAATTCCGAATGCTCCCGGTCCGATATGGCTGCCAATCGTCGGTCCGATCTCTCTGGTCTTGATCTTACCAAAATCCAACCCATTTTTCTGCAATGTCTGGATAAATGAAATACAGTTCTTCTTGTCCGCTGAATACAGAAAATATACCGAATAATTCTCATCCGGCATATCAGCCTCGACATATTTTATAATCTGGCGGAATACATTTTTATTACCACGCTGTTTTCCGCATACTGCTACCTTTCCTTCTTCATCAATGGTTATGATTGGTTTGATACCCGCCAGTCTTCCGATACTTGCTGCTGTCTTAGAGATCCGACCGCCTTTCTGCAAATATTCCAGCGTATCCAGTCCTGCAAAAATACGTACTCTCGCTTTTAACTCATCCAACGCTTCTGCAATCTCTTTTGCACTCTTTCCCTGATCACGCATTCTTACTGCACGGTCTACTAACAACCGGATTCCAAGTGTAGCTGACTTGCTATCTACAATATATACGCCATCATGCTCTGCTATATCTTTCGCGATTGTGGCACTCTGCACTGTACCACTAAGCGCACCGGAAACCAGAATTGCTACAACGTCATCTCCATTCTCTTTTGCCTCTTCAAAACAATCTGCAAACTTTGCTGGAGACGGCTGTGATGTCTTAGGAAATTCTTTTTCATTCATCAGTTTCACAAAAAATTCTTCTTTCGTAAGATCTACTCCATCGATATACTGCTCATTTCCGAATGTTACAGTCATCGGAATGCAGGTAATCTGTCTCTTCTCAATTTCTTTTGCCGAAAAATCAGCCGTAGAATCCACAATAATCTGAACTGCCATAATTATCCTCTTTTCTTAATCTGTTTTTATTATGAATATTAATCTCATTCAAAACTTCTCTCAAAATAGATGTTGAAATATCAACATGACTATGCTACTATAGCAGATAGTTGTTGATAAATCAACTATTTTTAATGTGAAACGAGGAATTATTATGACCGATAGTTTTGAACTGCTAACCGGAGGTATAACCAGCGTCTATAAAAGTATACAGAAAATCAAGAAACTCTCAATGAGCGAAATCGGTCTGAAGGGTGTCCATGCCATGTGTATCTACTATTTATATACTACACCGGATGGTCTGACCGCCGCCGAGCTGTGCATTCGCTGCCGGGAAGACAAGGCTGCGATTTCCCGCATTCTGTCGGAGCTGGAAAGCTTTGAAATGATCACCTACCAACAGGCAGGTCCTCAGGAAGGCAGAAAATACCGGGCAAAAGCTGTACTTACTGACAAGGGACGTGCCTATGCAGGTCAGGTCTCTGAACTGATCCGCCAGGCAGTAGATGCCGGACGCAATGGACTTACTATGGAAGAAACCAAGACATTTTACCGGGTACTCTATCACATTTCCGATAATCTGGAACAATTGATTTCTGTACTCGAAGAGAAAGGATAAGAAAACTCATGAATATATTTAAAAAAATATACTGCCGCGTATTTCAGACAGCATTCCGCCTGGCACTGCCAGTACTTCCTTATCGCAAACCGCAGATTGTAGGCAGTGTCCGGGAACTTCCGGATGTGATCCGCGGTAATCATGCCTCCTGTGTACTGATCGTTACAGACTCCTCTATTCGGAGTCTGGGACTGACCAAACGCCTGGAGCATACGTTAGAACGTGCCGCTATTCCATTTGTCATTTATGACGGAACTGTTGCGAATCCTACTACAATTAATGTAGCAGAAGCTCTGGAACTGTACCGCGATCATGCATGTGATGCGATCATTGGTTTCGGCGGAGGTTCCAGCATGGACTGCGCCAAGGCTGTTGGTGCCTGTATCGCCCGTCCGAAAAAGACACTGGCGCAGATGAAAGGCATCTTGAAAGTACGCAAAAAACTTCCGTTGCTCATTGCCATTCCAACGACCGCCGGAACCGGAAGCGAGACAACCCTCGCCGCTGTCATCACCGATGCCGAGACGCGGCACAAATATGCGATCAACGACTTTCCATTGATTCCAAGGTATGCCGTATTAGATCCGAAAGTGACTTTAAGCCTTCCACCGTCAATTACAGCAACAACCGGAATGGATGCTCTGACTCACGCCGTGGAAGCATATATTGGGCGTTCCACTACTTATCACACCAGACGGGATGCGTTGCACGCTGTACAACTGATCTTTGAAAATATTGATACAGTCTACACTGATGGCAGAAACGTCAATGCACGTCGTGATATGCTTCACGCATCATTCTACGCCGGCTGTGCATTTACCAAATCCTACGTAGGCTATGTCCACGCTATTGCCCATTCTCTGGGCGGTGAATACAATGTTCCGCATGGGCTGGCCAATGCAATAATCCTGCCAATGATACTGGAATCTTATGGTAAATGCATTCACAAAAAATTGCATAAACTTGCCATTGCCGCCGGCATCGCCGACAAAAAAATGCCAGACGCTGAAGCTGCTGAACGTTTCATAAGCGCCATCAAAGATATGAAACACCGGTTTGACATTCCTGACACAATCCCGGAGATTAAACAGGAAGACATACCTCGTCTTGCCAGGTACGCAGACAAGGAGGCTAACCCATTATACCCGGTTCCAGTGCTGATGAACGCCTCAGAACTTGAACTATTTTATGAATCATTGATGCAAATAAACTAAATTGTATTTTTTTATTGCGCAGAACCCTCTCTTCCTTTATAGTAGATAAATACGTGTATTGTATATTTATATCGTATATTAAGGAAGAGAGGGTTTATTTATGAGTAACAATTCACATCATCATAAGCGTGGCAGCTTTACCGGCTCGCTGGGCTTTGTTATGGCCGCAGCCGGAAGTGCTGTAGGTCTTGGAAACATTTGGCGTTTTCCTTATCTGGCAGCTAAGAATGGAGGAGGTACCTTTATCTTCGTATACATCATTCTTGCACTGACCTTTGGTTTTACCCTGCTGATCACGGAGATTTCCATGGGACGCAAGACCAAACAGGGACCGCTTACCGCTTACGGCATGCTGAATAAAAAGTTCGCACCGACCGGATTCCTTGCATGGATGGTGCCTGTCATCATTCTGCCTTACTACTGCACCATCGGTGGGTGGGTACTCAAGTATCTGTTCGCATTCCTCACCGGAGACGGTGTAAATGCTGCAGCCGACGGCTATTTTACCGGTCATATTACCAGCCAGTGGTCACCGATCATCTGGATGATCATTTACATGGGATTGACCGCATTTGTTGTAATCAGTGGTGTTAACAAAGGTATTGAGAAATACAGCCGTATTTTGATGCCAATCCTGGTCATACTGATCATCGGTATTTCTTTCTTCTCACTGACACTGCATAACACCGATGCAGATGGTATCACACGTACCGGATTAGAAGGACTTAAGATTTATCTGATACCGAACTTTGAAGGTATGACAATCAAAGGATTTTTCCTGCTTCTGATGGATGCTATCGGACAGTTGTTCTTCTCCATCAGTGTTGCCATGGGTATCATGATCACCTACGGTTCTTATGTAAAAGACGATGTTAACCTGATGTCATCTATTAATCAGATTGAATTCTTTGATACACTGGTTGCCCTCCTTGCAGGACTGATGATTATTCCGGCAATCTACACTTTCTCCGGTATCGAAGGTATGTCGGCCGGACCGGGACTGATGTTTGTATCCCTGCCAAAGGTATTTGCTGCTATGGGTAAAGCAGGCATCGCAATCGGTATCCTGTTCTTTGTAACCGTTACCTTTGCCGCGATCACATCATCTGTATCCGTCATGGAAGCAATCGTATCCGGTCTGATGGATAAATGGAAGATTTCCCGTAATAAAAGTGTAGCCCTGTCACTGATCTACGCAATTGTCGTAGGTATCATCGTATGCCTTGGTTACAACGTATTCTACTTTGAACTTCCGCTACCGAACGGATCTGTAGCCCAGGTTCTGGATGTACTGGATTACCTCAGCAACATGATTATGATGCCGATCGTTGCAATTTCAACCTGCATTATGGTCGGATGGGTACTGGGAACGGATACTATTATCAACGAAGTCACCAAGAGCGGTGCCAAGTTCAGCCGTAAAGGACTGTACATCGTTATGGTAAAATACGTAACCCCGATTTTGCTGTTCTTCTTATTACTGCAGTCTTTGGGCATTCTGTAAAAACGATTATAATCAAAAAAGGAAGACATCACCGTTTTCACTGTGATATCTTCCTTTTTTCATGACCTTATACACCTTCCAGCGTAAATGGCGGGATGAAGCTCTCTTCTGCCGTATCTCCTTCCTGGATATACGCACATTCCACACCCAGATCTATGGCATAATCTACAAGCGCATCGTATTCCTTTTCCGTTACTTTTCTTCCAAGTTCCGGATATCTCACAGTATCCAGAGTCTCTAACGGCGTATACTGATTCATCAGGCTCATATAGACAGAATCGCCGTAAGTCTCATAGAGATACTGCACAATCCTTTTCGCCGCCTTAAGTTCTCCCGGAAGCAACAAATGTCGTACGATCACACCCTTCTGAATCTTTCCGTTCTCTTCAAATCTGCATGCGCCGGTCTGACGGTACATTTCACGAATCGCTTTTTTCACAGTTTCCGGATAATCCTCTGCTTTGGAATACCGCAATGCCTGCTCACTCTCCCAGTATTTAAAATCCGGCAGGTAGACATCGACCCATCCATCCAGCATACCAAGCGTCTCTTCCGACTCGTATCCTCCGGTATTGTATATAACCGGCAGATGTAATCCCCGAACTTTAGCACATTTCAATGCCTCGATAATCTGCGGTACAAAATGTGTCGGCGTCACCAGATTGATATTATTTGCCCCCTTTTGCTGCAATTCCAAAAATATCTCTGCAAGCCTTGATATAGTAATCTCTTTCCCCGCTACGCTTCTTGACAGATCATAATTCTGACAGTACACACATCTGAGATTACAACCTGTAAAAAATACTGTCCCCGATCCTTCTTCTCCGGAGATGCAGGGTTCTTCCCACATATGTAAGGCGGCTCTCGCCACACGCAGATGATCCGTCTCCTGGCAGAATCCTTTTTCTCCATTATCCCGCATCACCATGCAGTGACGCGGACACAATACACATCCACTCATATTACTTTTTACAGCACTTCTTCATATATACAACACTGGCTGCCAGAGATACGATTACAACAACCAGATAAATCACAAATCCCTTCTGTGTCTTCACACGCATGCTGACAGCAGATGCTGCACCGATCACAATAAAAGCAACTCCATACCCTTTCTGTGCCTTCTTCATATCATACAGCTTATTTCGCCGAGCAGCATCCTTATCATTCAAAAGGACATCTCCTCTTCCCGTCAGCATCATAAATCCAACGATCAGACAGCCAATCGTAATAATCAGATCAAATGTTTCCATACTTTTCATCCTTTCATCTCATATCTAATTCCATAATATTTTCATGATACCTAATGCGCATTCATTTGTCAAATGATGCACTATTTACAATTAATTTGTCATTCAATTATTTTGATCATCAAATCTATTGACGTAGTATCAGTTACCACTTATAATGTTTTTAGTTTCTAAATATTACAATTATGCGAAAGGAGATTCTCATGAATCCTATTATAATCGTCGCTGAGACCGGTTCTGATATCACACCGGAATTAGCCGCTAAATACAATATTACCTTAGTGCCGATGCACGTTACTTTTGACAACCATACTATGGATGATGGTTCTTTCCCGGTTCAGAAAATCTGTGATTATTATAAAGAAACCGGTAAGCTTCCAAGAACAAGCGGATGTTCTCCGGATGACTTCATGCTGGTATTTGATGCCATCCACACCGCGCATCCGAATGCCCAGATTCTTTATCTGGCTTATTCTGCTGTCACCACCTGTTCTTACCAAAGCGCTGTAATCGCATCTGAGGATCGGGATTATGTGACAATGTTAGATACCAAACAGGTATCCATCGGACAGGCAGCCATCGTAATCGCCATTGCCGAATTATTGCAGAAGAATCCGCACATGACTCTTTCTGAAGCTGTGTCTGCTTCAAAAGCACTCTCTGCCCGCACCAGAATGTGCTTTCTTCCAGACAACCTGGAATTTTTGAAAGCAGGCGGCCGTGTTAGTAATGCTGTCTGCCTGGGAAGCCGTATTCTACACATCCATCCATGCATTGAAATCCAGGACGGTAAACTGGTTGCTACTAAAAAGTACCGTGGCAAAATGAAAAAAATTGCCCGACAGCTGATCTTAGACTATATAGAGGATTATAACCTTGACCGCAGCATTCTGTGGTTTGTCCGTACTGTCGGTCTCTCCGATGATGTACGGATAATTGCAGAAGAGACTGCAAAAGAATGTGGTTTTCAAAAGATTCAATGGCTACAGGCAAATGGCGTTATCACAACTCATGGCGGACCAGCCGCCTTTGGATTGGCAGGATTTACAGAATAATAATTGCACATTGTTCCGAATAGGCGTAAACTGAATTTTATACATGATTTTAATCAAGGAGGATTCTTTTATGAGCTTAAATAATACGCCATCCGGCGAACGCATACATATTGGTCTGTTTGGAAGACGGAACGCCGGAAAATCCAGCATTATCAATGCAATCACCGGACAGAATCTGGCAATCGTTTCCGATATCGAAGGCACCACCACTGATCCCGTCATAAAGTCCATGGAATTACTGCCGCTTGGTCCGGTTGTTGTTATCGATACCCCAGGTCTGGATGATGTAGGTGAACTGGGCGCGCTTCGCATCCGCAAAGCATATCAGATGCTGAATAAGACGGATATTGCCCTTCTGATCATCGACAGCGGTTACGGTGTTACAGATGAAGACCTGCGTATTTTAAAGCAGATTCAGAAGAAAAATATTCCTTATCTTGTTGTCTTGAACAAATGCGAACTAACCGAAGATCTTAATACCCTAACAAGTGCGCTCACCGTCTGTCAGACAGATTCCGAGCATATCATTTCAGTAAGTGCTGAGAAAAGAATTCATATTCAGGAATTAAAAGACCGCATCGCCAGTCTCGCTCCGGATCAGGATTCTGACCGCAGAATCGTTGGCGACCTGATTCATCCGTCAGACTTTATCGTGCTGGTCGTGCCCGTAGATAAAGCCGCACCGAAAGGTCGTCTGATTCTTCCACAACAACAGACTATCCGGGATATCCTGGATTCCAGAGCAATATCCATTGTTGTTCAGGATACGGAATTAAAAGAGACCTTAGATTCTCTTGGACGAAAGCCTTCTCTCGTCATTACCGACAGTCAGGTCTTCGGTCACGTTGCCAAAGACACACCTCGTGACATACCGATGACTTCTTTCTCCATCCTTTTCGCCAGATACAAGGGCAATCTCAAAAGCCTGGTAAATGGTGCACAGGCAATTGACACGTTGGAAGACGGTGACAAAGTACTGATCTCCGAAGGCTGTACCCACCACAGACAATGCGGTGACATCGGCACGGAAAAGCTGCCAAACTGGCTGAAACAACACACTGGAAAGAACCTCACTTATGAATTCACCAGTGGAACTGAATTCCCACTGGAACTCGACCAGTATAAGCTGATCATCCACTGTGGAGGCTGCATGCTAAATGAACGTGAAGTGAAATATCGCATGAAATGCGCTGAGGATGCAGGCATCCCAATGACCAATTACGGTACGGCAATCGCACATATGCATGGAATACTGGAAAGAAGTTTGGAGGTATTCTCCGAGCTGTAGTATAGTATTCTTTGATAACAAAAAGGTTCTGGACATTAAATCCCAGAACCTTTCTTTCATACTGTACACTTTTTATCTGTCATATACATTTACATATACAAACTCTTCGTTTTCTCTCTCCATCTGATATTCTTCATCCAGAACTGCGTCTACAAAGTCCTGTCCACCCGGTTCGATTGCTGTCAGATGCATTCCCAGTACTTCCTCCACCTGCTGCACCGTCATATCATCCAGGAACACTTCTTCGCCTGTACGTAACATGTTAGACGGAATCAGAAGTGTCTCACCAAGATCCACACCCTGCTCCTTATATTCCAACAGCTGTTTTACCAGATCCTGTCCCGTGATCAGACCGGATACGGTAATCGTTTCTCCAAAGAAATCATTGCGGATTGCATATACATGAACCACGAGACCTGGATATAGCTTCGTCAGCTGCTCCGCAAACCGAGAGATTGTCGGATACGTCAGCTTCCCGGTAGCAATGGTCAGCGTACGTTCCATTGGCTTTCCTTCCAGAGACTTCACGGCCTCCTCAAACTCTTCGATAAAGAGACGCATCATACCCACACCATTTTCCAGCTGAATGTATCCATCATACCGCTCCTCTTCCGGAAAATCACGTTCTGCGGTAATATACCATTCATCACTGGCGTGAATAAAATGAAGTCCATATTCTTCATAGAACTTCTTCTGATAGCTCTCGATCAGGTCAATAACCGCTCCTGCCTCTTCTTTGGTATATAATTCCAACGGATATAACCCATCCCGGTATTTGGTAATACCTGCCGGAACGGCCGACACACTCCGCATAAATGGCAGATACTTCGACAGATCCTCAATACTTCTTTTCAACTCTTCCCCATCGTTAACGCCCTTACAGCATACAATCTGGCCATTCATCTCCACATGTCCTTCATACAGCTGATCCAGATATTTTAATTTATCACCTGCGAACCGATTGTGAAGCATCTTACAGCGAAGTTCCGGATTGGTACTCTGCACCGATATATTGATCGGCGCAAGCTGCATATGGATAATACGCTCTACATCTTTTTCCGTCATATTCGTAAGCGTGATATAGTTCCCCTGCAGAAATGACAGTCTGGAATCGTCATCTTTAAAATACAAGGTCTCACGCATACCCGGAGGCATCTGATCGATAAAGCAGAAAATGCATTTATTACTACAGGATCTGTAATCGCTCATCAGCCCATTGTCAAACTCGATTCCCAGATCATCATCGTAATCCTTATCAATCTCCAACAGCCATTCTTCTCCATCTGCCTTGCGGATCAGTACTTCGATATAATCATCTTTTATATAGTAACGGTAATCAAATACATCTCCGATTTCCTGCTTATTAATCCGAAGCAGCACATCACCCGGTTCAATTCCCATCTCCTCGGCAATTGAACCCGGATAGACTTCTTTGATCAAATGTTCATTCTTCTTCAACTTATTCTCCTTGCTTAATCGCATTGATAATGCGGTTCACCAGTCCCACTCTGTGGAATGGTGTCATCAGATAAAATCCATCTGCAGCCCCACGCAGCGCTTCTGCAATATCCCGGCAAAGCGCTACTGCTGTATCCTCTGCCTCTTCACGGCTCATCTCTGGATCATATCGGTTCAGGATCTCATCATTCACATGAATGCCCGGCATCTCATTCTTCATAAATAGTGCATTTCTGTAGCTGACTAACGGCATCAGACCACAGATAATCTTCGCACCCGTCATCTCTTTCAGCTCGATCACTCTCTGTACATCTTCTTCTGAGAATATCGGCTGTGTCAGGAAATATGCACATCCTGCTTCCATCTTTTTACGCATTCTGCCGACAATTGCCCGGATATTATTACCCGCATAATTAAGCGCACCGCCATAATACACCGGCTGATCCGGGAATATCTCTTCATTCATGTGCTGCAGATATTCCATAAAACGGATAGAGTTTACATCAAACACACCGGTAATCTTGCCTCTGTTATCCGGTCCCACCGGATCTCCCGTGATCACAAGAAAATCGCGAATACCATTCGCATGCGCACCCAATATCTCTGAGCGAAGACCGATCAGATTGCGGTCACGCATTGCCACATGTGGCATCACAGAAATGTCTGTCAGACGCTTTGCATAAACAGCCAAAAGTGCTGCATCTGCCCTGGATCTTGCCAATGGTGAATCCGATACCGTTATCATATCCACTCCATTTTCCTTTAATGCATAGACTCCCTTGCTGAATTTATCCATCTGCGCATCAAACGGCGCATCCAGTTCAACTACAAATACCTTCTCGCCACGTTCTAACTTGCTGATAAAATCAGTCGGTGCTGCATTACTTACACTCTCTCCATCCGCATTTTCCTCTACAACCTCTTTTGGTTGAGGTGCCTGTCCACCAAGTACTTTTTTCAATGCAGCAATATGTTCCGGTGTAGTACCACAACATCCACCTGCAATATTAATTCCCAGTGGGATCATGCGTTCCATCTGCTTCGCATAATACTCCGGATCATCCCCATAATGCATTCTGCCACGGAGCTCCTGCTGATATCCGGCATTCGGGAGCACACTTAACATACATTCCTTTGGAAATGTCTGCTTCTCCAACAGTTTCCGAAGATGTGCAGCACCTACGCCACAGTTAAACCCAAAGATATCGACTGTCTCCATCTGACACAACTTATCAATGATCTCTTTCATTCCAAATCCATACTGGGTATACCCGGATGGATTCAAAGAAAACTGAACGATCACGACGGACTCTTCACACTGACTCTTACAATATTCTGATAATGGCTGAACCCATTTTAATTCCAACATCGTCTCAAATACAAAAATGCGAATGCCTTCTGCCAGCATCGAATTTATAAGGAACTGATATTCCTTTATCGTATTCTCATCATCTTCTGTCACCGTCTGGCGGATTGGTCCGATCGATGCAGCAATTTCCACTTCACGACTGGATTCTGCTACCGCCTGTCTTGCACAGGCAATCGCTGCATGAATCGCTCTCTTACATTCCTCCCGCTTCGGAAACATCAGATGATTCACCGCAAAGGTATTCGTCCTGATCAGTTCTGCTCCTGCTTCAATGTATGCCTTATGTATTGCAGTAATCTCCTCCGGATGCACAAGATTCGCTTCCTCTGCCTCCAGTTCTGTACCATACTGCTGATTATAATAAGTGCCCATTGCACCATCCATCAATAAAATGTGATCTTTTATCTTGTCCAATAATCTCATAATGCTCTCCTCTTCTGTCACACTATATGTTATAATAACATACTTTCCACATTATCAAAAGGGCTATACACCATTTCGTGCACAGCCCATCTTACAACATTTTATCTTTTATCTGTTTTTCATTTTTCTGCGTCCGGTCCTCATCACCAGAAGCGTTCTCTGAAATTATTCTTATGAATCCTTTCCCTCTCCTGCAAAATATTCTTTTGTCATCTTCACTACCGTACCAGACAACAGGAATACTGCAATCAGGTTCGGGATCGCCATCAGTCCGTTAAATGTCTCCGCGATACTCCATAATAGCCCCAACTCAACGGTAGCACCAAGAATCGCCACCAACGAATATGCCACCATAAATGGCTTAATTACCTTTGCGTCAAACAAAAACTCAATACATCTCGCCCCATACAATCCCCATCCGAGGATTGTAGAAAATGCGAAACAGCACATTGCCACTGCAGTAAAAATAGATACCCAGTTACCATATGTTGCTGTGAATCCTGCAATCGTAAGCTCCGCTCCTGCTGCTTCACCATACGGAACAGACACACCGCTACACAGGATAACTAATGCTGTCAGTGTACAGATCACGATAGTGTCTGCAAACACTTCAAAGATACCGAAAAGTCCCTGCTTTACAGGCTTCCTGGTATCTGCACAGGCGTGTGCAATGGAACCTGTACCAAGACCTGCCTCATTAGAAAAGATACCTCTGGATACACCTTTCTTCATACTTAAGAAGAAACTTCCGATCACACCACCGGTTACTGCTGATGGATGGAACGCACCTTCAAAGATTGAAGCAAATACAGCCGGGATATTCTGAAAATGAAATACAACAACGCCAAGTGCAAGCACGATATAAAGCACTGCCATAAATGGCACCAGACGCTCTGTAACCTGTCCAATCCTCTTCACCCCGCCAAGCAGGATCAAACCAACCAGGAACGTAATCGCAATACCAATAATCCAGTTCATTACAGGTACTGTATCTGTTGAAATCACATGATAATTCAAAAGTGCAGAATCAATTGCTGTCGTAATCGTATTCACCTGTGTGGCATTACCGGTTCCAAATACCGTCAGCACGCCAAATCCTGCGAACAGATACGCCAACCATCGCCAATTTTTCCCAAGTCCGTTTTTAATATAGTACATTGGACCACCGACAAGGTCTCCCTCTGCATTGCGCTCTCTGAAATGTACTGCCAGCGTAACCTCAAAAAATTTGGTACACATACCGAGAATCGCTGATATCCACATCCAGAACACCGCTCCTGGTCCTCCGATAGCAATCGCTCCGGCTACACCTGCAATATTACCGGTACCGACCGTTGCCGCAAGTGCTGTACAAACCGCCTGAAACGGCGTCAACGCTCCATCGGACGCCTCCTTTTTACGAAACATTCTTCCGATCGTCGTCTGAATCGCATATCCAAACTTACGGATCTGAAGAAATCTGGTACGTACACTCAAATACAGTCCCACACCAATGATACAAATCATTGCAGGAACTCCCCAGATAAAATCGTTGATCACACTGTTGATTGATTCAATTGTATGTAGCATCTTTTCAACCTCTTCCACTCTCATATAAACTATACGTTCATTTTTTTGTTATCATAATAGCATACGAAAGTAGAAAAGTAAATTTAGTCTTTTAATTAACCAGTCTGATACTTTCTTAACTTTTCATGGATAAAAGAAAAGGTCATACGCTATTGTTCACGCACAACCTTTTCTTCTCATTCATTTAATTCTTCATCCGTAAGTATTCGCTGCAGATGCATTGCCAGATATCCGATCTCTACTTTTGAGAACTGACAACGCATATCTTTTCCAAGCTTCTCACAGATCTGTGCTGCCATCTGAAACTCTTCCGGAAACTTCTGTCCCATATAATCATTCATATCCAGCTTCAGTACTTCGCCGCTCATCTGTCTCGCTACCATATAACGGACATGATTCATCAGACGATTGTACGACAGGGACATGACATTCAGCTTCTTATTCAACACGTTTTCCACATAAGACACACAGTCTCTGACCGCCTGCGCAATCTGCATTGCCTGAGATAATTCTTCTTTTTCGATCGCCGTATGGACATGAAGCGCAATGTATCCCACTTCATGCTCATCCATATCAATACCCATTTTTTTCTTTAAGATCGGCACTACAGTCAGTGCCACTTTATATTCCGAATAAAACAGCAGGCGGATATCCTCTGTCAGCGGATTACTGATCGCCTCACCGGACTGGATACGTTTTACCGCATATTCAATATGATCTGCCATAGGAAATAATACGCTTTGATCAATCTTCCCAAAGACTCTCTCAGCTTCCTGCAACACCAGGTCTGCCACTTCCAGATATTCCGGTGGAATACTTCTGGCAAGCTTACTGGCACTGCCACGCCTGGTCGTCTCCTTCAGCGAATACATCGATACTTCATCTGGAAGCTCTACACGTTCCGTAACCTTCTTCCCAAATCCGATTCCTTTCCCCATGATCAGATATTCCTGGTGATCTTCTTCCTGGATTCCGATGATGGTATTGTGATTCAATACCTTGCTGATTCTGTACATCCGCTCTGCCCTCATTCTCTCCGGAGCTTCCTGTCTACTCGTAAATATTTACTGCAAACAGCGGTTCTCCCTTTTCAATCTCTCCTTCTTTCAACAGAGAAATCTTCTGATTGTCCGTCAATTCCGTACACAATATCGGTGACATCACTGACGGTGCATGTTCCTTCAGATAATCCAGATCCAGGCGCATGATCGGGTCTCCTTTTTTCAGCTTCGCACCCTGCTCTGTTAATATCTCAAATCCTTTTCCTTCTAGTTTTACCGTATCAATACCCACGTGAATCAATACGCTAATGCCGTTATCCATAGCATATCCTACTGCGTGCTTTGTGTCAAATATAAAAAGTACTTCTCCGTCTTCCGGGGCACACACAACCGGGTCTGTCGGAAGAACTGCTGCGCCGTCTCCCATCATGCGTTCTGCAAATGCTTCGTCCGGCACTTCTGACAGATCTGCTGCCATACCTTTGATCGGACTTCCTATTGTAATACTCTTTACAAGCTTTTTCTCATTTGTCTTCTCTTCTACAGCCTTTGTCTCTTCCGGAGTTACTTCATGAGTTGCCACATCGTCCTCATCATCATTATCACCACATCTCTCCAGATAATCTTCCAGATCAGACTTAATCAGTGTAACTTTCGGTCCGTAAATAACCTGAACACCTTCACCCTTACGTACCACGCCGGATGCACCGCTGGCTTTCAGTGTCTCTTCATTTACCAGAGACGGGTCGTAAACTGTGCAGCGAAGTCTCGTGATACAGCAATCTACATCAGAGATATTCTTCTTGCCGCCAAGCCCTTTACAAATCATACGTGAGATAGTGTCATCTTTTTCGCCATTTTCAGAAGCACCTGCTCCACCATTCTTGCGGGCTTCCACATCACTTCTGCGATACAGTTTCACTTCTTCATCATCATTTCTTCCCGGTGTCTTCAGATCCATCTTGCGGATCATGAATCCAAACAGGAAATAATATACTACAAAATAAACCACACCTACGATTACGATCCAGATCCAGTTGGTCTTCGCATTACCCTGTAAAATACCAAACAGGAACATATCGATCAGTCCGCCGGAGAATGTCATACCTACACCAACTTTAAAGATATGCATCAGCATATAAGCAGCTCCGGCCAGTACACAGTGTACACCATACAGAGCCGGTGCCACAAAGAGGAATGTAAATTCCAGAGGTTCTGTGATACCTGTCAGCATAGATGTAAGTGCTGCAGATAATAACAGACCACCAACTGCCTTTTTATTTTCCGGTTTTGCTGCTTTATACATAGCAAGTGCTGCTCCCGGAAGACCAAAGATCATCAGTGGGAATTTACCGGACATGAATCTTGTCGCTGATACTGCAAATTTTGTTGTAGTCGGATCTGCTAACTGAGCAAAGAAAATGTTCTGCGCTCCTTCAATAACCTTACCGCCGACTTCCATAGTTCCGCCAAGTCCTGTCTGCCAGAATGGAAGATAGAATACATGATGAAGTCCAAATGGAATCAGCAGACGCTCCATGAATCCATATACCCAGGTTCCCGCATAACCGGAATTAAGTACCAGATTACCAACTGCATAGATACCGCTCTGAATTACCGGCCATACAAAGAACATCACAATACCGACACCTGTATACACCAATGCAGAGATAATCGGCACGAATCTTGTGCCGCCAAAGAATGAGAGTACCTGTGGAAGCTGAATCTTATAATATTTGTTATGGAGAGCTGCTACTCCAAGTCCTACCAGAATACCACCGAATACGCCCATCTGCAGGGATGTTATACCGCACACATCAGTCGTTGCACCGCTGAGCATCTTATCGGCACCACCATTCAGGTTGATCATTGCACTGATAGAAGCATGCATAATGAAGAATGAGATTGCTGCTGCCAATGCCGCTACTTCTTTCTCTTTCTTCGCCATACCAATTGCCACACCCATTGCAAATATGATCGGTAAATTTGCGAATACAATATTGCCTGCTTCTGACATTACCTCAAAAATCGCATGGAAAACTGTTCCAGGTCCCATCAGTCCAATCAAATGATAAGTCTTCAGCATGGTTTCATTTGTAAATGAACCACCAAATCCTAACAGAAGTCCTGCCACCGGAAGGATGGCAATCGGGAGCATAAAACTGCGCCCTACTCGTTGCAACACGCCAAAAATTTTGTCTTTCATTTCTTTCTTCTCCTCACTTTCAGATGACTGAAATCTGTGAAGGCTGCCTGCCTTCCTGCACCCTGCGGATAAGTCATCTTGCTTCTTACATGCAAAAATGACGAAGCAATTCGATTTATCCACAAGGGTTCTGAATAGTCACTTTTTGGTACAAAAAAAGGCACTAACCCTACACAAATTCCGTTAAAATTTATGTATAGTTAATGCCTCGTTTTCACAAGTTACATACTATCTATTTGTTAAATTACCATACATAGTCTGACTTGTCAACACTTTTATCTGTGAAACAGACCTTTTTTTACATACGGTTCACTTGACACGGATACCAGTTCATATCCGGTTGGCTCGATAACTTTGCGGATTTGATCTTCCGGAAGTTCCTCTTCACTGATGATCACGGTCTCATTCTTTGAATGAGAAGAATTCACTTTTTTCACTTTAAATGCATTGCGGATTGCTTCATTTACGTGAGATTCGCACATACCGCATGCCATACCGTTGATCTGCAATGTTGTTTTTACCATAATGTATTCCTCCTTACCGATACCATCCATATACTACTGGATCGAGGTTACTTTGTAATCCTGATCTTCTACTGTTTTCTTCAATACTTCATCTGACACATCATTGTTCAGTGTTACCGCTGCTGTACCCGCTTCGTGACTGACTTCTGCGCTGTCTACCTCTGCCAGCGCTTCCAGCACCTTCTTCACTCTTGCCTCACAGTGTCCACACATCATACCTTCGATTTTCATTGTCTTTGTCATAGTTGTTCCTTCCTTTCCTGATTCCATTGCTGATTCTTCTTGAGAATCTGTATTCATTATTGTATCTTTTATTATTGCAGACTTAATCTTCTTATCCTTTGACGCATCATGCAGTCTGCAGAAGTTCAACCGCAGTGCATTGGATACGACGCAGAAGCTTGACAGACTCATTGCCGCCGCTCCAAACATCGGATTCAACGTCAGTCCAAAGTGTACCCATGCCCCCGTTGCCAACGGTATGCCGATAATATTATAAATAAATGCCCAGAACAGGTTCTCGTGAATATTGCGGAGCGTTGCACGACTCAGGCGGATTGCCGCAGCCACATCACTCAGCGAGCTCTTCATCAATACGACGTCTGCAGCATCGATTGCTACGTCCGCCCCGGCACCGATTGCGATACCCATATCTGCTCTGGTAAGTGCCGGCGCATCGTTGATACCGTCTCCAACCATAGCGGTCTTCCCCTGCTCCTTCAGCTTACGGATCACGCTTTCCTTGCCATCCGGAAGAACCCCTGCGATCACTTCATCCACACCGGCCTCCGCACCAATAGCACGGGCAGTACGCTCATTGTCTCCAGTCAGCATGACTACATGGATTCCCATGCTCTTCAGCTGACGGATTGCTTCACGGCTGTCTTTCTTAATGGTATCCGCTACAGCAATCACACCGACCAGTTTATCATCTAATGTAAATAATAACGGTGTCTTACCTTCCTGTGCCAGACGATTGCAGATCTCCTGCATCTCATCCGAAAGACCACTCTTCTCTTTGATAAATGTCATACTTCCACCGACGATCCTCTGACCGTCAAGTACAGCTGACAGACCATTTCCCGGAAGTGCGGTAAAGTTCTGCACCTCCAATTTGTCTACTGCCCGCTCCTGTCCGCGCTTGATCACTGCTTTTGCCAGTGGATGTTCACTCTTCTGTTCCAGCGCATACGCTACTGTCAGGAGTTCGGTCTCGGAGATACCCTCCACCGGTATCAGATCCGTCACTACCGGCTCGCCTTCCGTAATCGTTCCGGTCTTATCCAGTGCAACAATCTGCATCTTGCCTGTCTCTTCCAACGATACCGCCGTCTTAAAAAGAATACCGTTCTTTGCTCCCAGTCCATTACCAACCATAATGGCCACCGGTGTAGCCAGTCCCAGCGCACATGGACAGCTGATTACCAGTACAGAAATACCTCTGGCCAGCGCATATGCAAATTCTCTTCCAAGTAATAACCACACGACTGTTGTAATACATGCAATGGTAATAACTACCGGCACAAATACACCCGATACTTTATCCGCGATCTTGGCAATCGGTGCCTTGGTTGCAGCCGCATCACTGACCATGCGGATGATCTGTGACAATGTGGTATCCTCACCGACACGGGATGCCTCGCAGCGGATATAACCAGACTGATTCATTGTTGCTGCTGATACCAGATCACCTTCTGCCTTATCCACCGGAATACTTTCTCCGGTCAACGCTGCCTCATTAACTGCACTTGCACCTTCCAGCACAATGCCATCTACGGGTATATTTTCACCCGGACGAACCACAAAAATATCTCCTTTTTTCACCTGTTCGACCGGTACGGTTACTTCCTCGCCATTCTGCACCAGTACTGCTGTCTTTGGTGCCAGCTTCATCAGACTCTTCAACGCATCTGTCGTCTTGCCCTTAGATCTTGCTTCCAACATCTTACCGACTGTGATCAGTGTCAGGATCATAGCTGCTGATTCAAAATAGAACTCATCCATGTATTTCATCACGCCCGCCATGTCTCCATGCACTTCTGCATCAGTCATCAGGAATAACGCAAACACACTCCACACATAAGACGCCATTGATCCGAGTGCTACCAGTGTGTCCATGTTCGGCGATCTGTGCCACAAGCTCTTAAATCCATTAATAAAGAACTTCTGGTTAATGACCATTATAATTCCTGCAAGGAGCATCTGCACCAGCCCCATTGCCACATGATTACCTTCAAACCAGGATGGTAGGGGCCAGCTCCACATCATATGTCCCATAGAGAAATACATCAGCACTGCGAGGAATCCGATCGATGTGATCAGACGCCGTTTCAGCACCGGTGTCTCTCTGTCTTTTAATGCATCTTCGTCCGCAGAAGCACTTCTGCTCTCAGCTCCTGCACCTTTCAGTGAAGCCCCGTAACCGGCTTCCGTCACTGCAGCAACAATACTGTCCGCAGATGCTGTGCCTTCTACTCCCATAGAATTAGTCAACAGACTCACGGAGCAGGATGTAACTCCCGGCACCTTCGAAACGGCCTTTTCCACACGTGCACTGCATGCCGCACAGCTCATACCCGTCACTGTATACTGTTCCATTTCTATCCTCCTGTCTTCTGTGTGTTACCTATTTCATCAGTTTTTGAATCGTGGTGATCAGTTCATCCACTACTTCATCCTTGCCGTCCCGGATATCCCGTACCACACAACTGTGAATATGTGCAGCCAGAAGTTCCCGGTTAAATCCGTTCATTGCAGCGCTCACCGCCGATGACTGGATCAGGATGTCATTGCAATATGCATCATTCTCTATCATTGTCTGAAGTCCTCGTACCTGTCCTTCGATTCTCTTTAATCTGTTCAGAAGCTTTTTCTTCTGTTCCTCTGATCTGCTGGTGGTTTTGGCACAACAACATTTCTTTTCTTCCATATCAGTATTCTCCCTCGTTTATCAGCTGATTATAAGTTATCCAACATCATTTCATGAATGCATTACATTTTCTCCAACAAAATATACCCCCTGCAGGTATATGCACATCATATACCTACAGGGGGTATCTGTCAATATATTTATTGACGATTTATTCTCTTTACTGATCGCAGTCTTTCATGGTCTTACCCTCGCCGGTCAGACCTTCAAAGTCTTTTACAAATGCATCAACTGCTGCTGTGATTGCTACGTTATTGACAAATCCATCAATCACAGACGGTGCAACGGTTGCCGCTTCTATACCATATTCACACAGTTCCAACACCTGCTGTGAATTCTTAAAGCTTGCTGCCAGTATGCCACAGTCCAGTCCATGGATTTCAAAAATATCCTGAATCTCCTTTGCCACGCCAACACCGTTATATCCCATATTATCGATACGATTCACATAAGGTGCTGTGTACGATGCTCCGCTTTTTGCTGCAAGATATGCCTGCATCGCTGTATAAATCGCAGTTCCTGTAGTACGAATGCCCTCTTTCTTAAGTGCCTTCATCGCTTTGAAACCTTCCGGAATGCAAGGTATCTTCACATATGTGTTTTGCCCCAATTCCTTTACAATACGATGTGCATCTTCGATCATGCCTTCTGCATCTTTTGCAATCACCTGCACGTGAAGATCAGCTTCCTCGCCGATAAACTCACGGATCTCTATTAATACGTCATATGGCTGTCTGCCTGATTTCGCCAGAATCGATGGATTCGTTGTCACTCCATCAATCGGGTACAGATCATATAATCTGCGAATCTCATCAATATTTGCATCATCAATCAGTAATTTCATTTCACTCTTCCTCACTCTACCTTTTCAGTATCAACATGCTGCACAGTCAGTATAGCACAATTACGCAGTCAGTCGAAACCCTTTTCCAAAAGTTTCACTGCTCTTAGTGATCATGATGAATGCAGAATCATCTGTCTGACGGATAAATCTCTGCAGGATTACTGCCTGACGGCGATCCAGCGCACATAAGATAACCTTTTTATTTTCATGAGAATAGCCGCCCTCTGCATTGTAAAGAGTGGTACTTCTGTTTAATACATTCTGAATAAAATCGCAGATTGGTTCCGGATCGGAACTGATAATCGTAAAATATTTGCACAGGCGCATCTGATCCATCGTACGATCTACGAAGATTGATTTAGCCAGCAGTCCACATACTGAGAACAAACCTGTACGTACATCAAATGCGATAAATGAAAGTGCTACGATTGCAACATCAGAAATCAGCAGTGCTGTTCCGATATCAATTGTTGTATACTTCTTCAGTATCATCGCAACAATATCTGTACCGCCACCGGATGCATCTACATAGAACAGCATTGCCGCTGCAACTGCCGGAAGCGCGATCGCATAGGCAAGCTCCAGCATCGGCTGATTGGTAAGCGGTGCGCTGATCGGCATCATCTTCTCCATCAGGCTCAGCACTACGGAGGACAATACAGTAGCATAAGCCGTCTTCAATCCAAAGCTTTTTCCGAGCACCGCAAAACCAATTACCAACAGTGCCAGATTAATCACCAGGTTAATCTGAGCTGCTGAGATTCCAAGAATCTCATTTAACACTACGGCAAGACCGGAAACTCCTCCAAACGAGAAATGATTTGGGAATTTAAATGCATAAATCCCCAAATCCATAATGATCACTGCCAGTGTTATTACTATATAATCTTTAAAAAGTTTGATTGCTTTATTACTCATAACCGTTCCACCTCTCTGGAATCCATACTTTCTCTTCCTATATACTAGAGTAATACACATTCTTTCTATTGTGAAACAGTTTTATCCTAGTCCACGCTACAACATTTTTATTGTAGATGGATCATATTGCTTTCTGACCTCTTTTTTCATAATTCGGATCAGTTCATGCATTGCCTTCGTCACATATTTCCCCTTGCGGTATACCACTGACACCTCCATATGTGTCCATGGATATTTCAGGCCAAAGAGCTGCAGTTCTCCAAGACTGTTATCCATAAGCAGCGTATGAAGAAGTGAAGTCGGATAAAATGCAGCACCGATGCCCGCCGCACACATTTCACCTACCGTTTCGATATTCTCCGTCTCCACCACTGTATGCGGCTTCATATTTTCCTCTTTGAAGATCTCATCTGCAACATCTCTGGAAATGTTGCCTTCTTTATTTAACAAAAAGGACATATCTTTCAGGCAGCTGATCTTACCTGTCTGGATCAGTGTATTCCGAATGTAATCTGCTTTCTCCTTTGGCAGCTTCTGGAACAGATCCTCGGAGATAGCAAGCACCACGTCCTCTTCAGCCAGTTCCGTGAATACCATATCCTTAGCATCTTCTGTGCATGGCCCTACTGCCATATCAATCGTCTCATCCCGCAGTGCCTCCCACAGTTCCCTGGTATTGCCCTCCAGAATATGCACCTCAATTAACGGATACTGCTCCATGAACTCTGGTAATACTTTCGGCAGGATCAGCCGGCCTCTGGTGTGCGAAATACCGATGGTCAGCTCGCCACGCTTTTCTTCCTTAACTTCGCTGATCTCCTGCAACATTGCCTGATAGCTGTCCTCCATCTGAACCGCATATTTATAGAAGATCTCTCCCGCTGCTGTAAGCTTCATCGGAGTCTTCCGGTCAATCAGAGAGATCCCTACATCCTTCTCCAGCGAAGCAATGTGATTACTCAATGCCTGCTGGCTGATAAATAGCTTTTCCGCCGCCCTGGTAAAATTCAATTCTCTTGCCGCTGTAATAAAATACACCAGATTCAAATGATTGATCATAAGGACAGTTCTCCTTTTTTCTTCTTCGTCTCATAGTCTTTCAACGATGCGATCGCTTCCTTCGATAATGGGAATAACGCTATCATATTAAATATTGTCATAAGACCGATTCCCACATCGCCAAGGTCCCATACAAAAGTATAGGCTGCCTGACATCCGATGAACAGCATCACCAGTGCCAAAATCTTATATAATGTCTGAGACAGCCAATTATCGCCAAACAGATACGCCACATTGCTGCGCGCATAAAACAGAATTCCAATAAACGTTGAAAAGCTGAACAGCAACAGCATCACGGCAATAAATACAACACCGGCCTGTCCCATATGATATTCCATAGCAGACTGCAGCAGATCCATACCTGCCAGTCCGCTTACGGTCTCTTCCGGTGCCAGAAGCATCAGCATGGCTGAGCAGCTGCAGATCACCAATGTATCAATAAACACGCCCAATGCCTGCAACAATCCTTCCTTTGTCGGATGATCGATATCTGCCGCTGCTGCCGCGCAAGGTGCCGAACCGGATCCTGCTTCATTTGAAAACAGTCCACGTTTAACTCCATTCATGATCACAGCACCAAAGCCGCCCGCTACTACCTGACGAATGCCAAATGCCTCTGCAAAGATCCGTTCAAAGATTGCCGGAAGCTGTCCCACATTTTTCAAAATGATAAATACCGTTACAAAGAAATAGCATCCAGCCATAATCGGAACTACCACATCCAGTACTTTTACCGTCGCATTCTTCCGAAGTACGATCACCGCTGACACTATAGTCAATGCAACGGCTGTCCAAAGTGTCGGAATATGAAATGCATTTTTCAATGAAGTGGATACCGAATTACCGATCACCTGACTGATCCCACACCAGCAGATCAATCCGGAAATGGCAAACAGTACGGCCAGTACAGATCGTTTCAGCTTCTTTCCCCGTACACGTTCTGCAAGAGAATGCAGAAAATATGCCGGGCCTCCCCTATAACCGCCATAAAGCGGATCTTTTTCTTTGTATATCTGTGCCAACGTTGCCTCAATAAATGCGGTAGCCGAACCTACAATTGCGGTTACCCACATCCAGAATACGGCACCGGCACCTCCTGCTGACACAGCCGCTACAACACCTACCAGATTTCCCATGCCGACTCTGGTGGCTGTTGATACGATCAATGCCTGCAGTCCGGAGAGTCCATCCGATTTCTTCTCCGTGGATACGGTAATCTTAATCATATCCGGAAAAAGACGGATCGGCAGAAACCTTGTCCTTATCATAAAGAAGATTCCAGCCGGAACAAGAATCAGTACCAGCAGAGACAGCACCACTGAATTTCCTCCGGGAAGCGGAATCTTCACCAGGTCTCCCCATAGGAAATTATATATCCAATACACTATTTTCATTATACAAACCTCTCTCTTTCACATACATATATCAATACTTTACACTATTAAAGCGATAATATCAACACCAATTATTGACAACCCCAGTACAGCACAGATATAATAAGATTTAGGCATTTTAATTGTACTTTTTTTCTGAAAGGAATTTAATAATTATGAAACAGGTTATCTTAACGGGAGACCGTCCGACCGGGCGTCTCCATGTAGGACACTATGTAGGTTCACTGAAAGAACGTGTCAAGCTTCAGAATTCAGGAAAGTTCGATGAGATTTACATCATGATCGCCGACGCACAGGCTCTGACAGACAACGCTGAGCATCCGGAGAAAGTTCGCCAGAATATTCTTCAGGTTGCACTGGATTATCTGGCATGCGGTATTGATCCTGAGAAGGCTACTATTTTTATCCAGTCCATGGTTCCGGAGCTTACAGAGCTTAGTTTTTATTATATGAACCTGGTGACTGTATCCCGTGTACAGCGTAACCCTACGGTAAAAGCTGAGATCCAGCAGCGTAACTTTGAAGCCAGCATTCCGGTTGGTTTCTTCTGCTATCCGATCAGTCAGGCAGCCGATATTACTGCATTCCGTGCAACTGCTGTTCCGGTTGGCGAAGACCAGATGCCAATGATCGAGCAGTGTAAGGAAATCGTTCACAAATTCAACAGCGTATACGGCGAGACTCTGACAGATCCTAAGATCGTACTTCCGGACAATCAGGCATGTCTCCGTCTGCCAGGTATCGATGGCAAAGCCAAGATGAGCAAATCTCTCGGCAACTGCATCTATCTGTCTGACGAAGCAGATGACATCCGTAAGAAAGTCATGTCCATGTTCACAGATCCGAACCACCTTCGTGTCGAAGATCCGGGACAGGTAGAAGGCAATCCGGTATTCATCTATCTGGATGCATTCAGCCGCCCGGAACATTTTGCAGAGTTCCTGCCAGAGTATCAGAATCTGGACGAGCTTAAGGCTCACTACTCCAGAGGTGGACTTGGTGATGTTAAAGTCAAGAAGTTCCTGAATAACGTTCTTCAGGCTGAGCTTGCTCCGATCCGTGAGCGCCGTAAGATGTGGGAGTCACGCATTGACGATGTATATGATCTTCTGAGAGTCGGCAGTGAAAAAGCCCGCGAAACTGCTGCTTCTACACTTCATGATGTACGTCACGCTATGAAGATCGACTACTTTGAGGACAATAACTTACTGAAATAGGCATCTCAATAATAGCAAAGAGTATAACAAAAGCCATCGGCATTCCATTGAATCTGCCGATGGCTTTCGTAGTCTCTTAACGTATAAAATTGGTCGGTGTCTTCGGCTCCGTCTCCGGAAGTCCAAACTTCTCTTTTCCAAGCTGGATACTCTTCATCAGAAATGTCATATTTCGTGCAAGTACACGCATGGTCTGCATTCCTTCCAGATCCTGGCTTGCCTCTCCAGGTGCTGCTCCATGTACACTGTTCCAGTACTGGCTGGATGCGACCGGCATACCTGAGATGGTAAAATACTTATTCAGCTCATCGAATGTTGCTGATAATCCACCTCGTCTTGCTACTACCACGCTGGCTCCCACCTTCATGGTTTTGGCAAACCCGGTGCTGTAGAACAGACGGTCAAGAACTGCAACCAGAGATGCATTGGCAGATGCATAATACACCGGACTTCCTACAACCAGTCCGTCCGCCTCCTCAAACTTCGGTGCAATCTCATTTACCAGATCGTCATATACACATTTACCAAGCTTACGACAGGCTCCACAGGCAACGCATCCGCGAATGGCATCATTACCAACATTTACGATCTCTGCCTCAACTCCCTCCTGCTCGAATACCTTCTTCATTTCCTGCAGCGCTGTGGCTGTATTGCCCTCTTTGTGCGGGCTTCCGTTGATCATTAATACTTTCATCTATATTGCCTCCTTTATGTAATATCTATCCTCTATTCTTCTGAATCCGTCTGAAATCTGGACAAATGCTCGTACGGCAGGATCAAGCGTCCCCGATACAGTCCGCACCCATCATTTACATGGCTGTTATCCGTGGCTGCAAACATATTCACATCCAGATCTTTTAATTGCAGATTCAGAAGTTTCATGCCACGTTCGTAAGCATCATCAAAATACCGGCATTCACCTTCCGGGATTGCCTCCCTTCTGGATCGGTCTTTCTCCTGAGCCTTTTCATAGAGTCTGTGATTCGCCGAACCGATCTCCGCCACATCGTCCATTTCTTTTGTCCGGAGCTGAACCTCCACATAACTTCTGGAACTGTTATCATAGAATGTAATATGCAACGACTGGTACTCATTGACCCCATTATGAGAAATATAATCCCGATAGTAAGGACGGACCTCATCTTTTAAAAGCGGTGAATTGCTCTCCATGATTCCTTCTGCAGGCTCCGCAGTAAATCCACGTTCTTCCAGAAACTCCGGCAGAATATTGGCAGTCTGATAAAGATACTCTAATTCCCGTTTTTTCCTGTCTTCCTCTGAATCCGCATAACATTTCGGTAACGAAATAACAATACGATAAGCTATAAAATCCCGGAAACAACTCAGTCTGTCTTTCAGCTGAGCCACAGATGGATAACTGCCATATTTTTCATAATAATCGTAGATATATTCCACAATATACCCATTAAACTTCTCTTCTGCCCGGATCAGAGATTTGATCCGTCCCCGGAAAGTAAATGCAAGGAATGGATATTCCTTTGCCATATATCGATAAAATTCCCGTATTTTCTGAGACTGCGCAGTCAGGAAATCATTATGCTCCAGCATTTCCTGGATATGAATCAGAAAATTACTGTGAACCAGATCAATCTCATTATGATTAACCTTGGCATCTTTTCTCAGATCCCTGATGTAATTATTCAATATCCGGAAAATGGTACTTCCGGAATAGAGATAATCATTCAATGTTACCATCTTATCACCTTCTGTCTTCTGTTACTCCACTTTCAGTGCATTCGGGTAAATGCGCTGAAGTCTGGCATCATCAAATCGCTCATCCATCGTCTGCTGCCAGCTGTATGTGGCTTTCACACCATGTGCTCTCTGATCACTTCGTACTAACGCCATGATCGAAACTATCATATTACAACACATAAATACAATCAATATCCAGGTCAGAATTTTACCGATTTTCATCGGTATTTTCTCGATCCAACCGGAAATAACCGGATATAAAAGTTTCAGCCACACCACTGCTGCAATGCCCCAGAAAAAGCAATACAGCAGATTGATCCTGCCGCCCAGATTGAACGGAATATCGCTGTAATCCCAGAACACCTTGCCAAATACGATCTCCGAGAACACGCTGCACAGATACTCATACGCTCCTCCCAAAAAAGTGCCTGCCATAAATATGTATCGATCCGATCTGTCGCGGTACCGGTAAAGCAGCATCGTTGCGCCCGCAATACCAAGTCCCCAGACTACACTGAACGGACCCCAGACCACACTGCTCCTGCTCATCCAGACACCACCGGTGATCCTGCAGAATATCGTCTCTACGATGTCTCCTAAAAATGCACCGATCAGAAACAGCCAGATAATCTTATAAAATCCGCAGCCATAAGCAAATACTGCGGAAGACATCTCATCCCGCTCTGCCTTTTCAGCCAGAATCTCCGCACGTTTACCTTCTTTCTCCGGATAAGCTCTGCGGATACGGCGATCGATCCATCCATAGATCTTCCGTTCCAGATTAGAACTGATACCGCTAAGCCATGAATCCACAGCTTCCCACTGTTCCATCCTGCGGCTTCGTCCTGACAGAATAATCAGCGTCGCTGCCATATCAAGTGCCAGCACACCCACCAACACCCACAGTACTATCCTGCCGACTGTATATGGCAACAAATGGTAGATGTCTTCCAGCAGCGGATTCCCCCAGCGCATCATAACCGCACCAAGTGCTCCCCACAATACAGATGCAGGCAGACAGATATAACCGTCCAGATTCCATTTACGATTTGAATAATCCCACCATCTCTCATGGTACATCCGCTCGATCATATGACCTGCCACCCACTCTATGACTGTGGCAAGAATCATACACTCAGCAAATAGCCAGAAACCCTGCAGTTCCTGGCAGAAAATCGTTATCACCGTCAATGCCACACCGTAGATGATACAAAACGGTGCATTGACAATACCTCTGTTTGTAAATTTTCTCCGACTCAGCGCTGCCGAAGCAGTCTCCAGTGCCCAGCCAAGGAAGCTGGCGCTGAAGAAGAGCCAGAGAAGCTCATATCCTGTGTACATTTATTCTTTTCCTTTATTCTCTTTTCTCTCTCGAATCTCACGAATCGCTTCCCTGACAGCCTCTTCTTCCTCTTCTTTGGCAATCTTACCAGCCAGCGATACCGTGCTTACTACATTACAGATCAATATTAATGCCAGCGGCACCAGAATCATCGGGATAAATATCAACGGATTCGCAGCCAGTCTCGACAGCTTGCCGATCAATGTTGAAGAACCGACCACCTTTCCGACCAGATATCTGGAATCCGCCGGATAGGCATCGATTACATTATTGCCATCTCCCTTGGTCTCATAGATATAATGGTCATCCTCCTGCTGAATCGACACTACGCGATGTGTATTGACTGCCCCATCCAGTGCCGGGTCTGATGAATAAAATGAGATCACATCTCCTTCTTTAATCTCAGATGGATCTGTCTTTTTCACCAGAATCATCGTATCAACGCCATACGTTGGTTCCATACTTCCCGTTGTAATGCGAAGCGCCGAATATCCTGCAATATTCGGTGCTTCTCCTGGTTTCGTCAATAATACAATAATTAATACAACAACTGCCAATGCAATGACCAGTACGGAAATTAGATTCACCAGAGCAAAAAATGCTTTCTTTATCTTCATTTCTCATCATCCTCTTTGGTCTGCTTACGGTCACGACGTTCCTGAAGTGTCTGCACAATGTAGCGTGACAGACTGTTTGCCTCAGCCCTGGCAATTGCCTTTTCTTTTTCTTTCTCCGCAGCCAGCATACGCTGTACAGCATCTGCCACCTCCTGCTTCGCATGTTCAATTTCATGCTCCGCGTCTTTACGGATGGCTGCAATCTGCTGCTCTACATCCTTGCGCACAGTTTCAACTTCCTGTGCAGCTTCTGCCTTCACTGCCTTTATCTCTGCCTCTGTAGTTTCCTTTACAGATGTTATTTCCTCTGCTGCTGTATGCTGAATTGCTTTCACAGTTCTGTCTGCTTCCTGCTCGGCCAGCTTCACCTTATCCTCAGCAGCTTTCTGTGCCTGATCCATATCCTTTGCTGCCTGAATCTCAACATCCGTCACGTCCTTTGCTGCCTGTGAGCGAATATCCCTTATCGCCCTGGCTGCCTGTTCCTTCGCCTCTGCCACTTCCTGCTCTGCGGACTGTCTGGTCTCTTCTGTCTCTTTTCTTGCAGCAAACGCTCGCTTCTTCGCCTCTGCTGCTTCTTTATTAGCTTTCTCTGTCATGCGTACTGCGGACTTGGTCTCTTCTTGTGCCTTATCCAGTGCTACGCGGATCTCTCTCTTCGCATTCCGAGTCTCTGCCAGCTCTTCCTCCAGCTCCTGCTTTTCCTGCTCTGTCTGCGCCTTTAACTGCTCCAGTTGTTTAAGCTGCTGAGACAAAGAATCCATCTGGGACTGCAGAGATGCCACGGATTCCTCCAGCTTTTCATTCTTTGCAGTTTCCTCTTCCAGCTTCGCTTCTGCATCAAGCTGCGCCTGTGTCACTTCTTCTACAAAAACTCTGCGGATCTCCACATCCGGAAGATTGCAGTCTTCAACTTCCTCTTCCTTGATCTCTTTGATGAACTTTGGCTTAACAGGTTCCCGCTTCTCTTCGGCGATCTCGGTCATCTTGCGGGGATCAGATTCCAACAGGCTCTTAAATACTGTGTAATTGGTGATCATGTTGGTATACATCTGCAGAAGATATTCCTCATCAAACTGCAGAGCTGTATCCCGCTCCTCAATCGTATAGCCAACTTCATCGTAGCTTTCAATAAACTGCCACAACTGATAACATTTGCGGTAATCCGGATCTTTCATCATCAGATTCGTACGCTGGATCGGGCTGCGCACCCTCGCACAACCATTCATCAGATCACAGAACGAACTGGTCCGCAGTGTCCTTGACAGTCGGCGCACACGGTCGATCCGTTTGAATATATCCATGTTGTCTTCGTCATTTTCCACCAGACTCTGTCGGTTCTTGATGGTCATTTCTACTTTGTATGAGATCTCCTCGTAAGCGTCATCGACCTTACTCTCCATGCTCATCACATTGCAGGTCTCATCTCCGGTCGCCCAGAAGATCACATCTGTACGCTTATCTACAAATGCAAATAGCCGCTGGATCAGATGATAGACAAAGCGGTTCTCATATAGATCATAGCTTTCTTCTGTGGTTACATTCAAAATGTGTGTCGGCTGGATCTCACCCGCTGCATTTGTATTGATATACTGCGTATTCTGACTCAGGTGACGCACACTGTCTGCCGTAATCTTCTTTGCCAGTGCTACTGGTACCACTTCCTCCGAAGTAGTAATAAAACGCCTTGGTTTATCTACAATATTGAAAATGGCGGAGATGCCTTCTTCCACAACATTCAGCCACTGCTCATCCACCACTTTATGAAGAACACGGTTCTTCTGCTGCAGAGTATTATCCCCCGCCTGTATCATTTCAAACAGATATTGGAAATAGCGGTCCTCCTCCAGGGAACCGCCCACTCCTTCTGCATATTTCGCATATAACTCATTAATTGAATCTGCCATGCTTTACTCCTTATAGCTATTTTTTAGCTCCCTACCCCGAATTCGCAAAACGCACGATAATCGTGCTTATCCGCTGCACAGCAGCTATTTTTGCTCATTTTGTGGGACGGGTCACTAGTTCAGTCCGTTGCTTATGTGCAAGCACAACGCAAGCGTCTGAACTGTTTCCCTGGCATCTAATAAAAGTTTTGTATCCTTCTCAGGTACGCTTTACTGTCTTCCATTCCAACTTTACCGAAGATCTTCTCGATGTAGCTGATCAGTCCTGTGATCTCGTCACGTACAAACGCAACGTTCATACTCTCAAATTTCTTCAGTACCTTACGTGCCACGATGTAATCCATCGCTTCCAGTTCTGTTCCGCCACAGGCTACATAGACTGGAATGAAGTCGTACATCTGCTTCATGATACGGTTACCGAAAGACATCTTAAATCTTGTGATCAGATAGCTGTCAAGCTTCTGCATGTTATCAAGAAGTTCGTCGCTGATCGGATAATCCACTTTCGCTTTCTGGAACAGATATTCCAGATGTTCTGCTGTGATATGTACTGCTTCTCTCGGTTCACACTCGAATTCATCTGCTCTCTCATTGAGCTCGATCGGCATTGCACGGTCATATACCTTATCGGTAATGGTAAATGTAGAGTCATCATTATTTGCTGTTCCGATGAACCAGGTACTGTCAGATACCTGAATCTTACCATCCGTCATCTTCTCCGGATCACCGTCCCAGGCAGTCGGCACCAGATCAAGTACCCATTCATCCTTGCTCGGCATTTCCAGTACAGAAAGCATCTCTGCAAAGTAATACTCAATACGGGCAAGGTTCATCTCATCCAGAACGATCAGTGTCGGATCCAGTCTGTAATTCGCTTCATACAGTGCACGAAGGAATTCTGTCTCATTAAAGCGCTTCGCAAATTCATTAAAATATCCTAAGAGTTCTGAACGATCCCGGAAAGACGGCTGTACTGACACGATGGTCGCCGGATTATCCAGATATCGGCTGAACGAATACGGAAGACTGGTCTTACCGGTACCAGAGATACCTTCCAGAATCAGCAGCTTACTTGATGCCATACCTGCCACGAATCTGCGGACGATCTCAGGTGTATAATAAAGCCCCATCTGACTGCAGGCAAAATAACGATAGCCCTCTGTAAAGTCTTCCAGCGAGATCTCATCATCATACATCGGAAGTTCAATATCTGCGTATTTTTCATCCACCAGCGTAAGCTTCGGAAAACGATGTTCAATGTTCTTATTCTCGGATAACACTGCATGTACCATAGGTGCTTTGGACAGATCGCCATTGGCTGCCGCAGCTGCTGCAGCCAGTGCATTTTCACCACTGGTCACATTGCCAACCGTCGGTACCACATCGTCGGTAAGCGCAGAAGCACCCATATATGGGATACGCTCTGTACCGCCCATGGCATTGACCTTCAGCGCAAGGATACTGTTCTTCTCTTCCATCAGATCCAGCACCTGCTTGTTCAGCCGACCGATTTCCTTATAAAGAGCCGCATTGTCACTGCTGTCCGCCTTCAGCTGATGATGCAGGATTGCCTTACGGATCAGAAGCACGATCGCCAGAATCGGAATCGCTGCAAGGATAAGCATCAGTAATACAGATAAAATCTTACCAATAATATTCAATGTCGGAAAATAGGTCTTGAATATCAGAAAATATTCCACCCATCCGGTTATAAACAAGTTAACAAACGATGCCAGAAACGTCACAATGTTATACACCACCTGTGACAACAGTTCATAGGCAAACTTTAAAAATTCACTCACAGTACCTTATACCTCCCCGTCGTCACGTCCACCTTTTGCTTTCTTCAGTTCTTCCTCTGCTTTTGCGCGCATAGCCTCTGCTTCATCTCTCAGTCTCTTAGCTTCTTCCAGTGCGATCTCGGCCTCTGTCTGCTCCCTGGCATTCTCCACTGCTACTGCCTTCTTCAGTCGGATACTGATCATGATCAGATTGTATACCTGATAGATGAAGAAGATCAGCATCGGAAGTACGATTACAAGCAGGAATCCTGTGCTGCTTGACAGGAAATTCATCAGCTTGCCTGCTCCTGAGATATGTCCCACATATTTACCTACGATATCTCCGTCAGAGATGATATGCTGATCGGCTACACCATTGTTGTTATCACCGACTGTAGTGTAACTTCTTGCCTCGCCATTTTCCGCAATACTCTGGATACGGTGAGTATTCAGTGCATATTCGTTATCAATGATCGTGTGGAAGCAGATGATATCTCCCTCTTCTAATTTGGACGTGTCACATTTCTTCACAAAGATCAGGTCATCCTTCTTAAATGCCGGTGACATAGAATTTGATTCTACTACCAGAGGTGTATATCCAAAGAGGTTCGCCACATTCTGATTATCCTTTGTCGCCATCGTTGTAAATGCATACAAGGCGGCTACCAGAATAACTAACCACAGAAGTACGCTGATTATAATAGTTCCAACACGTTTGATTGCTTTCATTTTCTTTCTCCCTGTTTGTTTATTGTCTTAGTAACTTTATTTTTATTCTGTGCATCCAGCTCTTCGCCTGTGAAACGAAGCCGGATGGAATAATCTGCTGATTTCAGTGCATCTGTACACGCCGGATCGGTTCCCTCCAGCCAGATATGTACCACCACTGTCTTGTCCTGTCCTTCTTTCAGACCAAACATGGCATTATCTGCAGTCATCTGCATCTGATCTGCGCCCGGCAGCCCGAATATCTTCGCCGATCCTGACTGACTGCTGCTATTTCCCATGCCCGGATTGTAGATCCAGGTCTGTCCGTCTGCGGTAAATGAGATCCGCATAGCCTGCGGCAGTGCCGAATTCTGTGAGGCAACAAGTGTACCATCCTCTGCCCCGGACTTGCTGTCTGCACTGGAAAGATGCACTGTCATATCCTTCTCAGCCATAAAGTGCAGTGTGAATTCCAGATAAGCTCCACTGCTATCAGCCACCACAGTACCATTCTCGTATGTAAATGTCTGCTCATCAGATGTCGTCACCGGATCCAACGGCTTGTCTCGCATGGAAAAGCCCTTCTCACTCTGTATCCGGTCTGCAATCGACTCAAAGGACAATGTCTTCACATACTGACCGATAGTCTCATGTGGATCCAGATCCATTCTCAGATCCGTATCTGCCACAATGTCCAGACTCATAGTCTTAACCTTGGTATTGTCCGCAATCGAGAACCACGCCACGGTAGCCGCCGTCACAGCCACCAGTGCCATCAGCACCAGAAGCACCGACGTATAGAGCCTGCTTCTCCCGGACATCTCTTTATCTTTTATCTTGTCTGTATTCGCTGTCTGTCTCTTCCTCACCTTCATCAATTGCCTGCCCCCTGACTCAGTACTCCGTAAAATCCCAGATATAATTCAGACTGGTCAAACGACACGCTATCTGAACAGTCAGGATCGCAGCCTTCCAGGTAAAAGTATACATCCACTGTATAGATCTTGCCAAGTTCCATTGTAAGAAGTGACTTTCCCGGCAGCTGAATGCCATTATTCTGAAATGTCACTGTATAATCTGACACCGATGCGCTCGGATCTTTCACCACCTGTACATCACTTGTTCCCTGGGAACGAAGCACCTGTCCATCTCCCAGCGTCACACCATTAACCACGGTGTTATAAGCCCTCTCTGAAGGATCATTGGAAGATTCACTGAGCCGCAGGATCACTTCTGACGAAGCACTTCCGTCAAACTTCAGTCCAAGTCTTGCCGCATTCAGAAGCTTTCCATCCAGATTCTTCCCAAGGATCCCATTGCTCTGATCCAGATACAGATCCATCTTGCTTCCGGATGATAAGCCATTACCGACTGCTCTCAGATAGATTCTGCCATGATAGTATTTCGGTTCACTCTTCTCATCCACCGGTGCAAATGACTGTGCCTTATCGGATACGGTCACCGGCACATATACAAAATGCTGCAGGTCTGCCGTAGATACCGGCATAAGCTGCTCTGCATCGGTCTGATTCACCTGCGTGATCGCTGCCGTCTCCTCGCTCCGGAAGCCTGATCCTCCGGAACTGCTGATCTGCAATTCCAGGTTCTCTTCTCTGGTTCTTGCTGAAGCGGTACTGGTCGATACCGCCCGATTCGAGCTGAACCAGGCAAATGTCGCCGCAAGCAACGCAAACAACGCGATGATAGTCGTCACACCCAGGAACCATTTCCTGAAACTGCGTCCCATATCGTTTCCCCTTTCTATAATAATCCTGTAATTAGATGTTGGGGTCAAAAGCCCCAACTATGATTTATCTGCTCCCATTATCCGCGCCGGCAAATGCCAGACGAAGCTGGGATGCTCTATTCTGTACCGGATTGATGCACTGATCGTCACACCCTTCCAGATACAGCCAATATTCCACGGTCGCCACTTCCTCAGCCTGTAATGTCATAAGCTTCTGGCTCCCCGGATTATATGCATTTCCATTTGTCTGTGCCATGTATCCGCCAATGCCCTGCGATGGGTCACTGGTGTATACCGGCTCTCCGCTTCCTGCAATCGAAGCAACTACTGACCCTGCACTTGCGATCGTTCTCGCAGACTGGGCACCTCCTGTCGACCCCATATCATCCAACCGGAAGATCAGAGTCTGTGTACCGGATGAAGAAGTAATCCGCATTCCCAGGCGCATCGCCGCCAGAGCCTGCGCATCACTGCCAAAATTCAGTTCATCCCTGTTAAAATATACATCACATGATGCATTCTGACACTGCAAATAGACCGTTCCATGTAAAGCATCCTGATCAACCCTGTTGTCTGCATTCGCATACAGCACAGTGATGCCCTCATTATTCTGCGCCGCAGATCTATAGAAATGTGTCAGATCCGCTGTAGACAGCGGTCGAAGTGAGCCTGGATTGCCATCCAGCACCAGCTCACAGGTCTTATCAAAAGGTCCGCCATAGCTATTTGAAATCAGAAGATTCGTATCTCCCTTGCTGACGGTACCTGCCATAGGAGTTATGTTCGTGGACGGCATACCGGTCACCGTAAACCATGCATAGGTCGTACCCACTGCCGCAATGATCAGAAAGAGAATCCAGAAAATCGTCAGTTTCAATTGTTTTTTTAATTTTACTATCTCTGAGTCCACGAATCTCACCTCCTATCTCTCAATTCCGGCAAATGACACTGCCAGATTCTGTAAGGTCTGTTCACAGAGATTGGATGTACAGTCCGGATCACATCCTTCCAGCCAGATATATAATTCTACCTCGACCGGCGTGCCTGGTTTCTGTTTTCCTGTTCCCTGTAAGGTAAATAACTTCTGGGATCCGCCATTCAAGGTGACTTCTCCCGTGTTCTTATCATAATTACAATAAGCAGCGGATGTAAGCGGTGTAAATGATACTGTCGATCCATCTTTCTTTGAAGAATCCAGCACCTCACCAGCCTGTCCCTTCTGCGTATTGTACTGCGCTTCCGGGTTGGATGCGCTGTTGATCGCGAAAATGTATTCGCCAGCCGGCGGCTGATCTTTTCCCGGCTCATGCACCACCAGCCCGACTCGTATAGCGGTAGAGATCGGTGCATTTCTGTCGCTGTCCGTATAACCGATATCCGACAGATACACATCCGTCGGTCCGCCATTGGTCCGCAGATACATCTTCGTGTGGTAATAATCCGTCTCATCACCCTTGCCAAAGACACCTGCCACCAGTTCCGGCTGTGAGCCCGTGCCACGCACGAACTCTTCTGCCTTCTGGAATCCTCCGCTGATCTTATCGGTAGATACCGGCGTCAGCCATCCGGTAAAGCTGTTCAGCACTGCGGCTGAACCATAGTCACGGTCATAGGTATTGCTGATCTGAATATTAATACCGGTACCAGCCGCCATCTTAACCTTCGTCGTATGGCGGCTGGTATTGTATATATACCAGGCATAAGTCGCAGCTGCCACTGCCACAAGGGCAATGAGCAATGCAAACATAGCAGAAGTAAGCCGCGTCTTCAAATGCCTAGTATTGGTTGTTGATTCATTTGTGTCATTCATAATAGTGACGCCCGCGGCTCACCTCCTTCCTGGTTTGATCGATTAGTTACCCATAGTGGAATCCACAAATTCCGGTTTGATTTTGGTAAGAGTATAAATAATATTGTCATTTCCATGTGTATCATCGACTGGTGTACCATCTGCTCCCAGAATATCAACATTCACAACAACCTGATAATTAGAATAGAAATGTTGTGCTTCTTCCGTATTATCGATTCTTGCTTTCAACCGTACCGCCTGTGTAAACACCGTGCCATTAAATACATTATTATTCTTCAGATTTCTCTGTTCTGCTTCTACATAAGTATCCTTTGGAATTGTCCAGCTCCATGTACCTCCTGATTCTGCAACAGTACCGGAATCAGGTGAATTCAGCTGAACTTCCAGATAATTGGACGCATCTGACAGTGCTTCACTATATTCTTCTTCATTTGTGCCGGTATTCTTAGGCAGAAGCTGCAATGTAAACCTTACCCCTATCGAATTACGAAGTGTATTGTCCAGATTCTTCATCGCTGACAAATCATAGATTGCTGTTGTGTCAATATTAGCATATTTTCCATCCACATCCACATTCTGACCCAGGTCCAACAGATTAATTCCCAGCTGGTCAATATAATCAGCCTCATATGTGAACTTCACTCCATCAGGTTCATCGCGATAGTACTTAACTTTCGTATCATTCGCATTTAAAGTTGCACGGTTGCTACTGTAAGTCAGACTATCCTCTTCCGTAGATAACAAGGAAGTATACTGCAATTTCGTATAATCTTCTGGTGAGCCACCTACAAGCTTAGATTCTGGAATTACATCCAATCCTGCCGTTGGAAGTGATGCATCCAACACTGCTTCTATATAGAAAGTAGTACTTGCATTCGTATCACTTCCTTTGATCTTGTCACGCACTCCCTGCAGGCTGATTACATTCTTCAGCGTACCATCCGTAGACAAGATCAGTTCCATATTGCCACCGTCAGACGTCCAGGTATATCCGCCATCGATTACTTCCTGCTTATTCGTTGTTCCATTTGACCATGCACCGTCCACATAAGAATAATACCTTCTCGTTCCATTATCTTCTGTATAGACATAATAATGTACCTTCCCGCTGGTTCCACTAGGAAACTGTGATGCACTTGTCTGCTGTTCCCCATTCACCATATGGTTCGTCTGTAAACTTCCCACAAACTTCTGATACAAATGGTCTGTTTTCAGATATGCCTGCCCATTCGGAAATGTGATCTGATCCTTTACAGATACCTGCAGTACGCTGTCTGCAACGCTGATTAATTTGACTGACCGTACATCATCTCCCAGACTTTCTGTGAGTGTCTGCTCATATCCTCTGGATATCTGATACGTACTGGCAGAGTTGTTCTGCGGATCGGGACTGCCATCCCGAAGCAGATAATTCATACTCTTTGGAACCGTGATATTCAGTCTTGTATCAATACCGCCATTGATAAATGCTGGATTCGTATCTCCGGAAGGCACTTTAATAACCAGATAATAGTCTTCACTTACTGTACTTGTGTTTCCATCCTTCAGTGCTGCTTCATCAATTGTAATCTTATAGGCACCGTTCTCCCCATCACTGGCAAGACGGTAATATTCATATCCGTCTTTACCCTTGATACGCACACTTGGCTTACCATAGGTCTGATCATCTTTGCCGCTCTCCGGTTTACCATTCTCATCAACTTTAATGAATTTACCGGAGCTGTCCTTTTCTGCTTTTGCTCCCATCAATTCGCCAATTGACTTCTGAACAAAGAATTTATTATCTGTATTCTCAAAGTTACTCAGCAGAATCTCCTGATTTGCTGCTTCCTCCGCCGTGATCTCATGATAATATACTGTCTTATTCTGATCCTGACAATCTACCAACGACAACCGGGTTCCGGCAGGCAGATTACATTTAATCCGTTTATCCATAATCTGCGCCACATCTCCACCGGCATCCACATAATTCTGCCATCCATAATCTGTATACTTACCATTTGCACTGTTATATACATAAGTAAGATATCCCGTGATCGTATTGTCAAAGCTATCCAGCACGTGGCTTGTAAGACCGTTATAATCACTGCTCTTAAAATGTGTTCCGTGCGTCAGCGTAGCAGTAAAGTCTACCTCCAGCATACGCCGTACCAACACTGGTACCATCAGTTTATAGCTGTGTCCATTTTCCGCAAATGTGACAGTCAGCAGTACGAACCTGTCTTTGTCATTATCATAATCTGTCGTTGCAGTAAAACTGATCTGTCCATTCGGATCTGTCTCCACCTTAAGTGCAGATGACTGAGATGCATCGTACACAAACTGACCATTCTGATTACTATATACATCTGCCTTAACAGTCACATGTTTCGCTGTACTGGTATTCAATGCATTCGCTGCGCTGAAACCACCATTAGTAAGAATATCCAGATACGAACTTATTGATGTTGTATCTCCGCCTGAGATTTCCAATACTGGAAAATCTGTTCCAGATTTCGTCGTCTGATTGGAATTATATGTTGAAAATGCACTTGCAAAATCAAAGTTTGTAACTTCTGTATTTCTATACGCAAAATGCCCGTCCGTCGGAGCCTCTTTCTCCTTAACAATCGTCTCGGCATTCATAGTGAAGCTGTCTGTACCTGTCCACACAGCTCCATCTCCGTATAATAACTGTTCTTTTCCATCCTTTATAAGTTTTAAAGAACCCTTAGGACTGGTGACAACATACGGAGCTGTCGCTTCCGCATCCATCAGAACATCCTTTTTCGTACCTGCTGTGACTGTATCACTTCCGGCTGTCAGTGCCGAGCCAGTATAATCTGCAAATGCAAAGTAACACTTCGCATCAATTCCGTCTTTAGACACGCCATTTGCACAACCATACAGATTATATGCCGCTTTTCCTGATTTGTTAGTCAGCGTTGTGTTCTGGATGCTGATTCCAGCCACATATGCATTCTTCAATTCTCCTCCGGCATCTGCAATCAACACACCAGATAGTCCGTTATTACTGTTTTTGCCTGTAATCTTCACATCATTTATCTCAAGATTAGAGGCCGTCATGGTGCCTCTTGCCTGCCCTGCAAATCCACCACTGTATGGTGCTTTAATCTCTACATGCTCCGCTGAAGAATCATAGACAGCGGCCTTGGCTCTTTGACCAATACTATAAAGAATATCACCGTTAAAAGCACTTGCGCTCCATGTACTCGTATCAATCAATGTATTACTGATCTCACACCGTTCGACGGTAAGCAGTTTATCTGTACTTAAACGTCCGTAGATGCCGCTGGCACCATTTGTACTATACAAGTTGGTCTTATCTGATTCTGTTCCTGTAACCTTTGTATCAGCTGCCGTTACGGTACCAACAACCTCACCGATCAGGCCTCCGGAATACGCTCCGTATTCTGTGACACTCTTCACTGTACATCCAGTAATATTCAACTGACCAGAGCTATTCAGCCTTCCAATTAATCCACCGGTCTGTCTGCTTCCATTCTCTTTATTCAGCTGAGTATTTTCTACCCGGCACTGACTGATACTGTTTGTAACCCTGCTCTCAGAATTACCCAACAGACCACCAATATTACCATCTGCATTTACAGTTCCTTTTTTGAATACTGCGCTTATCATCTTATATGTATTGGTATTTCCATAATTTTCAAACTGTCCCACATATCCACCGGCATAACTCTTTGCGGATACGCTGACATCTTTCAATACAACATCCTGACAGTCTTCACTATCTCCGGCTCCATTTATTTCCAGATTTGTCTTTAGATAACCAAACACACCACCAGCATATCCAACAGATGTATCTGTTGTAGTGATTACCGAAGAATTTCCAATCACCTGTGCCTGATCTGTTGTGTTCTTCACCGAGCTAATCAGCACATTTGCGCCACAATCAACAAATCCTGCAAAGCCGCCAGAAGCATACTTACTGCTAATCGTAAGATTTTCGTACTGACAATTAATCAAATTCAGTCCGAAATAATTATTATATGTATTGTTATTCACTCCGATCAGTTTACCGATATCTGTATCACTTCCTGCTCCCCGGCCTGTATTTCCAAATAAGCCACCGGCAGCTGACGGTCCGGTGATATTGAGACTATTAAGCTTCACGTTCTCGCAGCGTACATTTGCTGTCCCTGCCTGCTTCACTCCTGCCGATACGCCGGCTGTACTTCCGGCAAAACCTCCAACACCAATATTATATTGATTATTATTTCCAAAACCTGAGACTGTGTTTCCGGTATACGACAGACTGACTGTGCTGTCTGTGATAGTCAGATTCTGCAGCATATTATAAGTATTTCTCTGATCTGCCGGTATTTCATCCGGTACCTGACGGAGCAGATTAAATACACCTCCTACGGATGCCGCATGAAAATCATCATCACTATATTCCTGTACCGGCATGTTGACTTTCAATATACTTCCGTTGCCATTCACGCTGGTTACCCATGGAACTACCCTCTCAGACAATGGCCACTGATTCATAGTTGAATACAGTGCATTAGACAGGTATCTCGCTGAGATTCCCTGATATCCTGTCCCATAACTGCTCATATCATAGGTGCCGCCTGACAGTACTATGCTGAAACTTCTTGCATTTCCACTAATATAAAATGTTGAAGGGTTCGCATATTTTTTCACCAGATACGGAGCATTCGTTGCCGCATCCAGCGCTGCCGAGGTCTGGTTCTCCTGACCTCCCACATTATATCCCGGCGCATTTCGGTCATCAGATACCGAAGCCGTAAAGTCTGCACTGTTTGAGCCTTCTCCTATATGATTATAAGATGCATTTCTTACTTTACCGTATAAACCATTTCCAAATTTGTATACTGCACTGGAATTATCTACATAGCCGCTGTATGCATTGCTTCCGTATACAATGCTGTCTCCGCCTGCTGCGGCTCCACTGTTGACAATCGCAGACAATACCAACAGTCCCTGCGCATCCGTAATCTGTGTCTGTAATGGATTGGTTCGATTTACTTTTGCTGTACTGCTGCCAGTTGTTACAATGTAATTCTGATCATTAG